>Ga0272444_10002362_pt1 | contig 17485 bp, 13 predicted proteins | sample SSMForm13_FD_201033 | JGI IMG/M metagenome (GOLD analysis project Ga0272444, IMG submission 201033) | Marine sediment archaeal communities from Little Sippewissett salt marsh, Falmouth, MA, United States - SSM-Form-13 | ecosystem: Environmental > Aquatic > Marine > Wetlands > Sediment ... | reverse complement strand
TCCCCTACTCTGATGCGTCGATCCTCGCGGCCCTCGGGTTCGCGCCGATCGGACCGCCGGCGCCGACCTAAGGTTGGAGGCAGGCGCGAAGGAGGCCGAATGAGAGCACAGACCGAATCGTCGACTGCTCCTGTCGACCTGCTGCTGAGGAACGCGCGGGTCTTCGACGCGTTCGCGGGGCGGTTCCGAACGGCGGACGTCGCGATCGCCGGCGGGCGAATCGTCGGGTTCGGCGCCTCGACGGCGCGCGAGGTTCGCGATTTGACCGGAACGTGGCTGATTCCCGGGCTGATCGACGCGCATGTCCACATCGAGAGCTCGCAGCTGACGCCGGGCGAGTTCGCACGCGCGATCGTTCCGCACGGGACGACGTCCGTGATCGCCGATCCACATGAGATCGCAAACGTTCTCGGCCTCGACGGGATTCGATCGATGCTTCGCGCCTCCGAGAGCATTCCGCTGCGTGCCTACTTCATGGCTCCTTCGTGCGTGCCGTCGAGTCCGTTCGAATCGCCGGGCGCTGTTCTCGGCGCTGAGGAGATCGGCGAGATCCTCTCGTGGGATCGAGTCCTCGGTCTCGGCGAGGTGATGAACTACCCCGGCGTCATCGAACGGGACCCGGAGGTGTTGGCGAAGATCGCGGTCGCCCGGGGGCGGCCGATCGACGGACACGCGCCCGGCCTCTCCGGCCCGGACCTGTGGGCCTACGTTGCGGCCGGCCCGATGACCGATCACGAGTGCATGACTCTCGAGGAGGCGCGCGAGAAACTCGCGGCGGGTCTCAAGATACTCATTCGCGAAGGGACGACGGCGCGAAACCTCGACGCACTTCTTCCGCTTCTCGACGAGAGGACGGCCCCGTTCGTGCACTTCTGCACCGACGATCGCCATCCCGAGTCCTTGCTCGACGAGGGGCATCTTGACGACCTCCTGCGACGCGCGATCGCGGCCGGCGTCCCTGCAGAGATCGCGATTGCGTCGGCGACGATTCACGTCGCAAGAACGTATGGACTCACGAATCAGGGCGCGATCGCGCCTGGCTACTCCGCCGATTTGGTGGTCCTGTCGAATCTTGAGGCGTTCGAGGTCCGCGAGGTCTACGTCGGAGGAAGCCGTGTCGCGACAAACGGGGCGGCGCTCTTCTCGATCCCGAAGGTGGTTGACGATGCGGTCAGAGGGACGATCAACGTGGACCTGTCGAGCCTCTCCTTCCGACTCCCGGTCGAGGAGGCATCCGGTTGTCGTGTGCGAGTGATCGGTGCGGTCGGAACCCAGGTGGTGACCGAGGCGGCGGAAGCCGTTGCGCCGGTCGCCGAGGGAGCGGCCGTCGCCGACCCGGAGCAGGATCTTCTCAAGCTCGCGGTCGTGGAGCGGCACACGTCATCGGGCCGGATTGGCGTCGGTTTCGTGCGCGGGTTCGGTCTGGCCCGGGGAGCAATCGCGTCGACGGTCGCGCATGATGCACACAACGTAGTGGTCGCCGGCGCGTCGGACGAGGAGATGCGCGTCGCTGTCGAGGAGCTGGTGCGACTTGGCGGCGGCCAGGTGGTCGTGGAGGGAAAGGCGGTTGTCGCGCGCCTTCCGCTCCCAGTCGCGGGATTGATGAGCGACCGCGGCCTTGCCGAAACGGCCGAGAACGCGCGCCAGCTCACCGAAGCCGTCGGCCGACTCGGCGGCTCGCTGCCGGCACCATTTGCGACGCTCTCCTTCCTCGCTCTTCCCGTGATCCCCCATCTGAAACTGACCGATCGCGGACTAGTGGACGTCGACCGGTTTGCGGTCGTTCCTACCTTTCTAGACCGCTGACTGCGGATCACGTCCGCCACGTGCGGCGAGTGGTCGATGTCGATCGATTTCGTGTCGTTTCCCTGTTCGTCGATGAGCCGTAGACCGGCTCGGTCGCTGTCAGGAGAGAGCCAGCAGTCCGTCGACGAGTTCCTCCAATCTGAGCGCGCGAGAACCCTTGATCAGAACGACGTCGCTCGGCCCGGTGAGTAGCGTTCTCAGTTGCGCGAGGCACCCCTCCGGCTCGGCGAGGGCGATCCGGGCCGACTTGATTCCGAGGCAGGCATCTGCCGCGCGCGGCCCCGCCGGGAGAACACTATCGATACCGAGTTCGAGGGCCAGTTTGAGGATCTCGCGATGATGGCGGTCGGACGTCTCGCCGAGGTCCAGCATGTCGCCAAAGACGAAGACACGCCGCGACGACGGGCCGCCGTACCCAGTCAGGACGTGGAGCGCCGCTTTCATCGAGGCGGGATTGGCGTTGTAGACGTCATCGAGGATGACGCCGAATGGGGCCGGAAGCGGTTTGAGGCGGTGCGGAAAGGCCTCGAACGTTCTCATCCGCGCCTCGATCGCGCTCGACGCCAGGCCGAGACGGTGGGCGCAGAGGGCGGCGAGGAGGACGTTCGTCGCGTTGTGTTCTCCGACCAGCTGCGTCTCGAGCCGAAGGGGCGGGTCGTCGACCTCGACCAAGAGCATCGGAATTGCTTCGACGACGCGACCGCGGACCTGACCGGCAGCGAGTCCCACGGTGACGGCGTCGAGTTTCTCGTTCGCTACGAAGGGGCGAAACGGCCCGGCGTCTCCGTTGACCAGCAAGAGACTCTCCAGCGGTAACCCTCGGGCTAGGTCCCATTTCTCCCGCGCGATCGCATCGATCGATCCGAACCCGCCGAGATGGCTCGGGCCGACGCCGGTCAGGATCCCGATGGTTGGGCGGAGGATCGAAGTCAAAGCGGCGATCTCACCCGGTTTCTCCGTCCCGAGCTCGAAAACGCCGATCTCGGAGGACTCCGCCATGCCAAGGAGCGCGAGCGGGAGGCCGATCTCGGTGTTGTAGTTCTCCGGTGCCTCGTGGACGTCGAATCGCCCTCGAAGGATGTGAGCGAGAAGGGATCGCGTCGTCGTCTTCCCGTTGCTCCCCGTGATGGCGACGATCGTCTTGCCGTCGAGCCGGTCCCGCCACGCCCCCGCGAGCCGTTGCAGCGCGACCGGCGTGTCCGGGACGACGATCAGCGGAAGAGCTGTGGGTGTATCGCTCGCGTGTTCAGAAACCAACGCGGCACACGCCCCGCGCTCGAATGCTTCTGCGAGGAACGCGTGTCCGTTCGCTCTCGCTCCGCGAAGGGCGACGAACAGATCGCCTCGGTCGGTCCTTCGCGAGTCATGGACGATGTGCCGCGGCTCCCCGCCGACGTCGAGCGTCAGGTCTCCGCGAACGATGGCCGCAATCTCGCGGACGGAGAACACCCCGGCCCTACCAGTTCGAGTCGGAGTCTTGGTCCGCGCCCGGCGCCGGCCCGGTCAGGATCGCGTTCTCTTCTCGCTCGCCGTAGACGACGTATTCGGGGAACTCGAACGTCGCGTCCGTCACGCCGAAGAGCGCGTCCGATCGCGCCGCGAACGGGTCGACCGCGAACAGCTCGACAGTCAGCATCTCGTAGTTCGGGATTCCTTCGATTGCCTCGATCAGATCGCCGAGGCCTTCGAAGACGTCGGGAGTCTCTCCGGACTCGATGTACCGTGGGCCTCCGTAGGCACGGACCAACAGGTACTCTGCGATCAGTTCCTGGGGGATCACGAGTTCGCCCTCACGCGTGAGCGCCTCGCCCTGGTAGGTTTGCAGGTAGAGGCGGAACCGGATCGTGTCTCCCGGCGTGTAGACGAGTCGGTCGATCACAAGGTCGCTGATGAAGATTCCCTTGATCTCCTCGGTGAACTCCATCGTGACTGCGATCTGCTCGATCTCGGGATCCTGGAACTCGTTGTACTGCAGCGCGCCAACGATGCCGGCGAGCTGAAGCGGCGGGTAGACGGCGATGTCGACGGCGCTGAAGAACGTGTCGCGCCTCACGAGGCTCATCGGCATGGCACCGCCGTCGATCTCATAGGTGACGGCGACCGTTCCCTGGCCGACTCGGTCGAGGGTCGAATCGATGGCCTCGAAGCCGGTCGAAAGAAGGAGTTCGGGCATCAGTCGAGGCTCGTCAACGAGTTCGACGTAGAACGTCTCCGCGCGTTCGCTGTCAAGGTCAGTGATCGCGAGGGAGAGATCGATCCCGTCGAAGGGAAGGCCGATCTGGCCGCCGATCGCCGCAATCCGGTCCTCGAGAACTGTCCCGATCGTCGATCCGAGGGTGCCGAGCTTGTAGGAGGCGTCGTAGGCTTTCATCGTGTCGATGATCGAGACGGTGGTCATCGGGAACTGAGAGGGGCCATTGTAGATGAACCGGTGGCCGAAACCGATCAGCGTGTCGCCCTCGCGGTAGGTGAGGGTTCCCAGCGCGCCGATCGAGATGTCGCCGGTGGCCAGCCCTACGCCGATCGAGCTTCCCGGCTCGAGCGAAGCCGGGTCGATCGACCCGGTCGGGCCGGCACCCGAGATCGGGAGAAGTGCCAGGTCGAGCGCGGCGAGGCCGCGCGCCTGCGGTGCGACGACCGTCGGAAGGAGGTCGCCGATCAGATGGTACGCCGCCTCGCTCATCGAGAACCCGCTCATCAGGATCTCCAGGGAGCGTCCGTTGAGACCCTGGGCAAGGATCGGCGTCGAGACGGGATAGCTGAAGATCGCGTCCGGCGTGGCGGCGATGGCTTCCGCGGAAGGGATCGAACTTGCTTCGATGAGGCGGACGTCGGAGAGGACCGCGAGGGGATTCGGCTCGGTCGGGGTTCGTGCGACGTTTGCCGCCTCGAGTACGGCGAGCATCGGTTCGATTGGCGTGACAAGGCCAATCGGCGTGAAGTCCTTCGACCAGATCGCCGCACGGCTGAGGGCGCCGATCATTTTTCCGTTCACGTAGATCGGGCTCCCACTCATCCCTTGTGCGATTCCGCCCGATCGCCCGATTGGCTCGCCGCTGACGCGTATGACGATGAAGTCGGACAGATCCCCCGGCTGATCGATCACGCCGAGGATTTCGGCAGCGAACTCAGTGATCGCGTCCGCTGCGACGATCGTTCTTCCGACTCCCATCATCCCGACCTCGATCTCGTCGAGGAACAGGAAATCGTTGCGGTCGTAGGCGACGGCCGTGACTCCGACCAGAAGAACCAGACAGACTGCCCATGCGAAGCTCTTTCGGATCACGATACCCCTTTCGCTCTTTCCCCCCCCGAATACCGACGCGAGTATACCGCGAGACGGCTTCCGCGGGGACGGGCGGCGGGATCGGCTACTGGATCCCTCGGAACAGGGCGCGGACGAGCATCAGGACGGGGATGATCTCGAGACGACCGATCCACATGTTGAAGCAGAGGGCGAGCTTGCTTAAGAGCGGCATTGCGGGATTCGTGATCCCAACGGACAGACCGACGTTTCCTTGGGCACTCGCGACTTCGAAGACCACATCGGAGAGCGTGTAGCCGGAGGGCGTCGTGTGCAGAAGGACGACGATTCCGAGACCAAGAAAGACGAGCCACAGGAACATGATCAGCGACGCGTCCTCGAGTCGTTGTCCGATGTCCGCTTCGTCGACCGCCGTCGCTCCAAGACGGAACGGCACGATTGCCCCGCGTGGCGCGGTGATCTTGCGGAATCGCCACTGGACACCCTTGATCAAGACAAGCATCCGCATCACCTTGATCCCTCCCGCCGTCGATCCGGCCGCGCCGCCGATGAACATCCCCGCGGCGAGGAGAAGCTTCGCGGTCGCCGTCCACGATGCGATGTCGGCCGACTGGAATCCGGTGCAGGTGATCGCTGAGGTGAACTGGAACGCTGAGGAACGAATTGCTTCGACGCCGGGCAGACCGAGAAGGTTCTCGAGGGTCAGGAAGACGACGCCGACCAGGGTGAGGAGCAGGAACCAGCGCGTCTGAAAGTCCGCCCAGAGGATTCTGCCCTGGCCGCGCATCATCTGATAGTGGACGGCGAAGCTGATCGCTCCGAGGAGCATGATCGGGATGAGAACGAGCTCGATCGCGACGCTGTTGTAGCTGGCGATGCTGTTCGCAGTGACGCTGAACCCGCCGGTTGAGATCCCGGTCATCGCGTGGTTAATCGACTCCCACATCGGCATCCCGGCCCCCCACAACGCGATCACGCTGATGAACGTGTACAGGAGGAAGATCCACCACATCGTTCGAAGCGTCGTCCGGACGCTCGGGTGGATCTTCTCGCCGCGAGCCTCGGCGTAGTACAGGCTGTACGTTGCCGCCCCCGGGCGCGGGCCGGCGAGGATGGCCAGCATCAGAACGATCACACCCATTCCGCCGATCCATTCGATGAAGCTCCTCCACCACTGCAGGGTCTTCGGAAGGAGGTCGGCGCGGACGGCCATCGACAGCCCGGTTCCGGTGTAGCCGGAGACTGATTCGAAGAACGAGCTGGCCGGATCCTTGAAATGAAGGAGCGCCGACGATGCGTGTCCTCCAGACTCCGCAAACAGGGCGGTGAGGGTGAATGGTAGGGAGCCGAGCGCGGCGACGAGAAGCCAACCGAACGCTGCGATCAGCATCCCGTGCTTCAGTCTCGTCTCGCCCGCGTTGCGGAACGGGAAGTAGAGGGCGGCGCCGAGAGCAAACGAGACTGCGGCGGTGATGAGGAGAGGGACCAACGCGTAGCCTTCGCCGAATGCACCCGGAACAACGAGAGAGACGATCGCCATCACGCCGACCACGGGGACGACGAGCCCCAGATCGCGAAGGACGACGTGAAGGTCCTGCCGCGCGCGGAAGATGGATGGACTCATCCGGTCAGCTTCTCAATCAGCTCGTCGCTGACGCGATCGAGCGTGAAGACGGTGAGAACGTCGTCGACCTGAATGACGTCTTCTTCTTCGATGAGTGTGTGCTCGCCGTCTCGCGCGATGGTCAGCACGAGCATCGACTCCGGAATCGTCTCTCGCTGTCGGCTTTCGGCGATCGACCGATCGATCAGAGGGGAGTCGGTGCCGACCTCGAGGCGGAAGACCTGCGCTCCTTGCGGGAGGAGCGTGTAGTCCCTGACGTTCGGGCGCTTGACGGCGTTGTAAAGGTGGTTGGCGATGACGTCCTCGGGGTTTTCCATCACACTGGCGCCGAGCTTCCGGAAGAAGTCCGCATGCTCCTTGTCGTTGACCACGGAGACGATCGAAGGGAGTCCGAGGTCGACGGCAATTGAGACGACCATCAGATTGACGGCGTCATCGCTCGTCGTGACGATGAGAGAATCGGCGCGGTCGCCTCCTGCCTCGCGCAAGGTCTCGGCCGACGTCGCGTTGGCATTGAGCACTGTGATATCGTGTTTTTCCTGGATCGCGCGCGCGCGGTCCGCGTTACTCTCGATGGCGACGACGTTGTTCTTCTCGGTGACGGCGATGTCGATCAAGCTCGCCCCAAGACTCCCTGCACCCACGACGATCATGTACATACCCCAGCCCCCCTACCAGAAAATCGATGGTAGCATAGATGAGAACCTCGGTCAACGATCGCGCATCGCGAAATAGCGATCGGAAAAGGATTACCGCCGTTGAGAAGGACGGAGACCGGGACTACAATCACGCCCCATGCGTACGGCGTGCAACTCCCAACGGATCTCTCTCGGCGGCCTCCTCTCGGCGGCTGTCGCGATCTTGCTTTCGGGGTGTCTCGCGCCCGCGAATCGCCCCCCGGTTGCGCGTTGCGATGTCGCGCCAAGTGAGGGCTACGCACCCCTTACCGTTCGTCTGGATGGGGGCAGAACGGTCGATCCGGATGGGGATCGATTGACCTACGAGTGGGCCTTCAGTGACGGCGCGACGGCCGACGGCCGATCGATCGTTCGCAGCTTCGGTGAAGGTGAGCACACGGCGACGCTTCTCGTCACCGACCCACACGGCGGGATCGACGACGCGTCGGCGACGATCACCGTGCGTCCTGTTCCCGACGGATTCATCGTCCGACACTACGAATGGATCCATGACGGCGAGTCGCTGGAGTGGAGTGCTCTCCTGCCGTACAACCTGTACCAGACGTACCGCGGACGCCTCCGGATCCCGCTGGTCGACAACTACGACTACCCGGCGTACGTCCTCGATCCGCTCGACGATCCGACGCTCGAGGAGCTGGCGAGCGTGCTCTGGGACAGAGCCGGCGGGAAACGTGACGCGTTCGTCGAGTGGGCCCTCTCGTTCGTTCAGGGGGCGATCGCCTACGCACTTGATCCTTCGAACAGGGAGTGGCCGCTGTACCCGATCGAGACGCTCGTCGACGCCGCCGGCGACTGTGAGGACACGGCGATTCTCCTCGTCAGCTTGCTCCGCGCGATGGGGGTCGAATCACAGCTTGCCGCCGTCGACACCGACGACGACTCGACGCCGGATCACGTCCTGGTTCTCGTGGCCGTTTCCGAGGCGTACGCTGTCGGACTTGGCTGTGTCGGCGGGGAGAGCCTCACGATCTTCTCGCTCGACGGCGCCCTTTACGCCGTAGCAGAGACTGCAGTAGAGTCAGGACCCCTCGGTCTCGGCTGTGATCCGTGGGGACTCGAGGTGGAGGATCTGATCGAGACGTGGTCGTTCGACTAGAGGGAGACCGTTGACGATGAGTCGAGAGAATTCGGACGTATGTGGGACGTGCCTTGTCGACCCGAGGCCGCTTTTGCAGTTCGATTTCGGAGCACAACACCCGTTCAAGGTCCATCGTCTGGGGCTCACCTACGAGCTGATCGAAGCCTATAAGCTGACAGAGCTTGACGGCGTGAGCCTCCTCGACCCGCGCGAGGCGTCGGAAGACGAGGCCATCGTCTTTCACTCTCAGGGCTACCTCGAGACCCTCCGACTGGCCAGCTCGGGGATGTGGGTTCCCAACCTCTTCGCCCACGGCCTGGGGACGTCCGACAACCCGGTCTTCCCCGACGTCTACGATTGGGGCATGTCCGTCGCGGGCGCGTCGATCGACTGCGCCAAGGAGATCCTCGCCGGGCGAGCGAGGCGAGCGTTCAACATGGCCGGCGGCCTTCATCACGCGATGCCGTCTCGCGCCTCGGGATTCTGCCACATCAACGATGCGGTTCTCGCCATTCACGAGCTGCTCCGAGCGGGCAAGCGCGTCGCGTACGTCGACATCGACGCGCATCACGGCGACGGCGTCGAGCAGGCCTTCTACACGCGGAACGACGTTCTCACGATCTCGATACACCAGACCGGCTACACGATTTTTCCCGGATCCGGTTTCGTCGAAGACTTTGGTGACGGCCCCGGCGAGGGGCTTGCTGTCAATATCCCGCTGCAACCCGGTGCCGGCGACGCGGCCTACGAACGGGCGTTCGAAGAGGTGATCCTCCCGCTCCTCGAGGCCTACGGGCCCGACGTTCTCACGACACAGCTCGGGGCCGATGCGATCTGCGGTGACGTCGTCGCCAACCTTCGAATGAGCCTGAGAGGATTCGAACGATCGGTGCAGCGATTCCGCGATCTCGATCTCCCGTGGATCGCGTTCGGCGGTGGCGGCTACGACGTAGGAAACGTCGTCCGTGCCTGGACCCTCGCGTGGGGCAGCATGGTCGAGTCGGACGTTCCCGATGAGATCCCCGCTTCCTGGTCGGCGCGTGCGGCGTCGTATGGCGTCGCGGTCTCGAGCCTTCGCGGGCCGAAGGAAACACCCGCGACGTCAGACGGTGTGATGCGGGCACTCGACGCAGAGATCGAGCGACTCCGGTCGACCGTCTTTCCGATCGTGCGTGGGAACGTGGGGCGTGAACCTCGCAGCGGCGTAGAAGGGTTGGCCAATGGTTCCTGAAGCGATTCGACAGACCGGGCGCCGCGACGACGTTCACGTCAGACTGCCGGACGGACGGGTCTTCGAAGCACCGATCGGGACGTCTCTTGCCGATGTCTTCCGCGTCGCCTATCCGAACGGCGACGATCCCCCCGTCGCGGCGATCGTCGACGAAGAGCTCCAAGAACTGGGACAGCCGCTCACGACCGATGTCGATGCGGCGCCCGTCCTCCACTCCAGCTCGGACGGAACGCGAATCTACAGTCGGAGTCTCTCATTCCTTCTGGTTGTCGTCGCCTCGGAGCTGTTCCCGGACGTTCGCGTGCACATCGAGTATTCGGTGCCACACGGCGGCTTCTTCTGCCGGGCCGACAGAAGGAAGCCGTTCACGCCGAAGGAACTCGCGCGCATCAAGGCACGCATGGCGGAGATCGTCGCCGAGGACCTTCCGATCGAGCGGAAGCGCTACACTCTCGCCGAAGCGCGAGAAATCTTCTCCGCCCGCGGCGAGGAGAGCAAAGCGCGGCTACTCGAAGACCGGGCGACCGATCATCTCCACCTGTACTCGCTGAACGGAACCTCTGACTACTACTACGGCTACATGGTTCCATCGACCGGCGGCCTCAAGGTGTTCGGACTCGAGCCGTTCTCCGACGGGTTCATCCTTCGGTTCCCGCGGCGTGAGGACCCGGCGAAGCTTCTCCCGCCGAAGCGATTCACGGCCCTGCGCGAAGTCTTCGACGAGTACGGACAGCGGCTTAGACTCCTCGGTATGCGGAGCGTCGAATCTCTGAACGACGCGATCCGTACGGCGCGGATCGAGCAGGTCGTCCTCGTCTCCGAAGCGCTTCACGAGAAGCGAATCGCCGAGATCGCCGGGCAGGTCGCGGGGAAGTACAGAGATGGGCTGCGCCTCGTCTTCATTGCCGGCCCGTCAGCATCTGGGAAGACGACCTTCTCGAAGCGTCTGGCGATCCAGTTGCTTGTCGAAGGCATTCAGCCTTATCCCCTGGCGATGGATAACTACTTCCTCGCCCGATCCGTGCTGCGCGAGCGGTTCGGGGAGAACGTCGATGTCGACTCTCTCGACGCGCTCGACCTCGAGCGCCTCCGGAACGATCTCGGATGTCTCGTCCGAGGAGAGCGCGTCACTATCCCGCGATTCGACTTTCGCACGGGCGAGCGAACCGACGGCCAAGAGGTTCAGTTGGGTGCAAACCAGATTCTCCTTCTCGAGGGGATCCATGGACTGAACCCCGAGTTGCTGGCTGAGAGCCCGGCTCGAAGCTGCTTCCGTATCTTCGTCAGCGCCCTGACCCAGCTGAACTTGGACATCCACAACCGTGTCTCTACGACCGACACGAGGCTGATCCGGCGGATCGTCCGTGACGCGGTCTACCGTGGATACTCCGCCGAGAACACGCTCGGCATGTGGGACAACGTCCGACGCGGTGAGAAGCAGAACATTTATGCCTATCAAGAGGAGGCCGACGTGATGTTTAACTCGGCGCTCGGGTACGAACTCGCCGTCCTCAAACCGCACGTTGAGCCTCTCCTACTGCAGATCCGTCACCCGCAGCATCGGATCGAGGCGGAGCGGCTTCTCGCCCTTCTCTGGTGGTTCGACCCCTACACGACGGAGAACATCCCGGGCAATTCGATCCTGCGTGAGTTCATCGGCGGATCGATCCTCAGGGAGTACACGCCCGTACCCCGCGAAGGCATGAGCACATCACGAGACCGACCGGACGACACCCAAGGAGGCACTGCGTGAACACCGACCGACTGATGGCAATCGCCCTCGAGATGGCGAACCTGACCGAGATCCCGGGCGACAGCGCGATCCACCATCCCGGAGACGAGATTGAGAAGATCCTGATCGGGATCGACCTCAAGCAGGCGGAGCTGAAGATGGCTCAGGATCTCGGCTTCGATTGCGCGATCGCCCACCATCCGAGTGCCGGCATGTCCGTCCTTCGCTACCACGAGGTTCTGCTCCGCCATGTCGATCAGATGACGCAGGCCGGGGTTCCCGAGGACGTCGCTCGCGGCATCATGGCGGAGACAATCGAGGCACGACGCGTACTCGCCTCGATGCAGAACTACGACCACGCGCCGTCGGTCGCGCGCCTCCTCGACATGCCCTACCTCAATATCCACACGCCGCTAGACGAGATCGGGCGCCGCCGGATGGCCGAGGCCGTGGCGGCCGTCGATCCGGAGAAGAGCCTCACGGATCTGATCGGGCACTTCCGCGGGCACTTTGGCGAGTTCCGGAGCGCACAAACGGAGATCGAAGTCCGCGTCGGGAAGGCGGAGAACCGCATCGGGCGCGCCGTCTTCTCGCATGGTGCCGGAACGAACGGCGGGTATTCGGTCGCCAAGGCCTACTTCGATTGCGGAATCGACACCGTCTTGTACATCCACTGTCGTCCCGAGGAGGCGAAGAAGCTACGCGACGAGTACGGAGACGCGAAGAACCTGATCGTCACCGGTCACATCGCCAGCGACTCGGTCGGGATCAACCCGTACGTCGATCGGCTCCGCGGCGAGGGTCTCGACGTGACGACGTTCAGCGGGATCCTGCCCGCGTAGGAGTTCGGGCGTGCCGTTCGTCATCGCAACGTGGAACGTCAACTCGATCCGGGCACGCCTGCATGCCCTTCTCCCGTGGCTCGACCGGGTCGGCCCGGACGCCGTTTGTCTGCAAGAGACGAAGGTGCAGGACCACGAGTTTCCGATTGCGGCGATCGAGGAGGCCGGCTACCGCGCCGCGTACCGCGGCGAGAAGGCCTACAACGGCGTGGCGATCTTGGCAAGAGCGCCGATCGAGAACGTGCGCTTCGGGTTCGACGACGACGGACCGCCGGACGGAGCGCGTTTGATCATCGGCGAGGTGAGCGGGGTTCCGATCGTCAACACGTACGTGCCGCAGGGAAGAGACGTCGATCACCCGATGTACGCCTACAAGCTCGAGTGGTTCAAGCGGTTGCTGGCGTTCTTCGATGCCCGGTTCTCGCCGGACGAACCGCTTGTCTGGCTCGGCGACTTGAACGTCGCACCGGAGCCGATCGACGTCTGGGCTCCCGATCGGCTTCTCGGACACGTCTGTTTCAATCCTGAAGTTGCCGAGACACTCGAAGCGGTGAAGTCGTGGGGTTTCGTCGACGTCTTCCGGACACATGCTCCCGATCCGGGCCAGTACACCTACTACGACTACCGGACGCTCGACGGCGTCGCCGAAGGGAAAGGCTGGCGCATCGACCACATCCTGGCGACGAAGTCGCTGGCCGATCGCTCCACCTCGACGTGGATCGACCTCGAGCCCCGTCGTGGGGAGAGGCCCTCAGATCACGCCCCGCTCCTCGCCAAGTTCGAGATCTCGTGAACGAAGCCTGCCGCCGCTACGGCGCCTCGCGATGCGGCGTAGGCTCCTGAGGTTGCGGCTCATCCTCTTGACGCTCAGGCATGACCCCGGTTAGGAGCAAGGTTAGCAGCTCCTCGTGGAGTTCCAGCGGCCACGCCGTCGTGTCCCACGGGAGGCGAGCGGCGACTTCTCCATCTAACGAGCAAATCGTGCCCTCGAACGTGGAGATGGCCGTCCCCGCGACTTCCATCGAGGAGGGATCCCGGGCAGGGATCAGAATGCCTGAAGCGGTCGACTTACTCGACCCGGAGAACTCGTACGTCGCGCCGGGGAGATCGACGATGAAGAAGAACGTCCCCCCGCCCCCTCCGAACGAAAGCGAGTGGATGTCGACCTCCTCGCCGCCGACGTCCATTCCGCCGCGAATCGTGATTGGCTCTCCGGTCTCCAACGCGCCTGTCGCGTAGAAAACGACCCAGAGCGAGGCGCTGAGGATCATCGAGTCCGCGATGCCGGCCCCGTACGCGTCCCCAGAGACGGAGAAACGGTGGGTGGTCTCGCCCAACGTGAGCGTTCCCCTTAGCTGCTGGGTTCCCTCGAATTCGGTTGTGATTTCCGTTCCCAGGAACCAAATGACGGTCGTGCCTTCGGAGAAGCCCTCCGCCTGGAACAGCTCGCCGGCGAATGTTGTGAACGCGAAGAAGACCAGAAACAAGAACAGAACCAGCAGCTTCCGCATGATCGCCCCCCAGAGCGTGATCTGATCGGACGCAGCCATCCGGCGCACGTCCGGCGTGAGTCTAGCACACCCTGCAGGGTCGGGGCCACGTGCGCGGCGCTCGAGTTCGCGACGCTCACAGATTGGAGAGACCTCGGGGCGTGCAGGCTTGGAGCCAGCGTGACGGCAGGAATCGCATTCGACATGTATTCACATCCATTCAATCGATTGCGGAATGGAGTTGATGCCGTTCCTCCACAGAACTACTATGCAGTGATATGGTTGCGCGCCGGCGGCGAACGGCCGGCTGAGCGAGGTTCCGGAAGAAACGCGAATGGAGATGTCATGCCGGGCGAAGTCAAGTTGAGCGCAGATGAGCACAAGAAGGTCAGCGCGGACGCCAAGAAGGGCGAGATGCTGACCGAGAAGGAACTGGAAGCCATTGCCACCCGGTTGAACCACGCGATCGATCTCCCGCTCCTGAAAGAGGGAACGGAGCAGATCATCTTCGTCAAGATCGTCAAACTGATCGACGGATTCCTGTACGGCGTTCTGCCAAACGAGATTTACGAGCTGGTCCATGCGGCCTCCGATGGAATCTCGGAGCAGGATGCCGTGCTCATCGAAGAGAACCTGACGAAGCTTGTCAATCGGAAACTCGATCTGCCCTTCCTGAATGAGAGGACGGAGGGGACGATCTTCCGCGTCGTCATCGGAACGATCGTCAGGGCGATGCTCAAGGGGAGATCGCTCAAGGGCGGGTAGACGCCTACCGGCAGACCAGCTCCAGAAGGCCTGCGATTCGCCTGCTCAGAAGGGCGATACCTCGAAGGAGTTCCGCTTCGGTGCTTCCTCGGCGTTGACTGGAAACCGAGGCGACCTGTGAGTCGCACTCCGTGTGCTGATTCGAGAAGCCGCATCATTTCGCATCGACGGCGGTGAAGATCGAGCCCCAGCAGCAACGGGTCCCCCTAGTGGACTGGTTTCGAACTCGAGTTCGAGATAAGTAGTCTAGCCTGCTCTTGCCGACCCAACGGCTGGCTGGATCTACGCATCAGCGCACGATTCTCATCCCGGCTCTCTCGATGACTGGAAGTGACGGTTCAGACGCCTCGACGCCGGTGAAAGATCGAAGGCAGCTTGAGGAGCGCAAGCCCGTTGACTCATGGACTCGTTCGGATCTAGGATAGCAGTTGGAGTTCGTATGGTGAAGCAAGGAGGTGCCATTTGCGGCGGCTGTGGATAGTGATCATCCTTGTCGTTTCACTTGCCGGTTCTACCTGTGCGGCGGGGGAGTTCAGCGGACGGCTGTTCTCGCTCGTCGATGTCGCACCAGGCTCAGTCGCGTGTTCGATACACACCGATATCGACTACACTGTGTCAGGATGGACACTCGGATTCCACAGCTGGGTCACTGAGAATCGTATCCCCTTGCTTGCCCTGGACGCGGAGGGTTCCATGGGAGCGATCCACCTGTACTCGATAGCCGGCTTCAAACCGGAGCTTCTCCTCTTGGGTCCCCCGTGGGAGGATGGCGTGTTCGCAGCGTGGAATACGGTCGGAACGCTGTCGCTTGGCGGTGCTAGTCTCTACGCCATCGGTGCCGTGTCAAACCACTGGTACTACGACCACACGATCCGCGAGCATCCAGGGGAAATCGGCATCGGACTCCGTTTCGGTGGATGGGGAGTGACGGGCCCAATCACGGCTTACGTGGAGACTCGATTCAACATCACGAACGACGGTTTCGCCCTCCCCCTGTACTACTGGGCATACGGGTTTGACGAGTTCGTGTTGGGCTTCCGGGGGATCGTGGAGTACGGCGACTGGTATGGTTGGACTTCCTGGCTGTTTCCGAATCGCTTCATGATACCTCAAACCCCGACGTGCACGCTCCCCTGGACTGGAGCCGACATCATGGTGCTAGTCCCAGTCGGGTGCCTTGACGTCATCGCGTACGCGAGATTCACGGATTCAGGTCATTTCAATCTGGGAGTCCTTGTGGAGCACGTTGACCTCGGCTTGGATTGGGTCGAACTGGGCTACTTCCGCGTCCTCTTCTGGACGGACGTGAAGATGACCGACTTCGCGTTTGGATTGGACGTGGCCGAGACCGTATGCATCGAGCCGCACTTCGCTTTGGATGCGAAGGGAACCTCCATCGAAGGGATCGCCCTCAACGCACTGACCCTCGAGTATGAGGTCAGTCCGGGGATCCTCTTCAAGGCGGGAGAGAAGTTCACGGAGTTTCCATGGGAGGACTACATCAGTTGGTCCGAACGCTCATGGAGTGGATGGACGGCATGGGGAGAGATCGAACCCATGCACAGTCAATTCGGGGCGTTCTGGTGGGGCACCCTTTTCTCCACCGACTACGAGGAGTACATCGCGATTGAAGTGAGCGGTGAGTCCTGTTGTGGGGGGAACTTCGACGCGTTTCTCTACAACTGGTTCGATACGGAGCAGACCGGAGCGTTCATGGATTGGGCGGAGACGGTCGTCGGACTCCGCGTCAGCATCAGTTCGAACTCGACGCTCTTCCTGAACGTGTTCTTGGATGCAGGCGGATTGAGCGAATTGGACCTGGGCTTCGAGTTCATCTGGTAACGTCCGACGTCTTTTCACGGCAGAGTATTCCTCTAATGCCTGTGTCAGGTCCCCCCCGAATCGAGCTTGCTTCGGCAAGTGAGAGCGGCATTCGAACTGAGTCCTGCATGGCCAACCTGATCGGACAGCACTCGAACTGCGCGCCGATCGGTAACTCGAATCCGCAACGGTTTAAGGCTTCTGTTGCGAGAAGCCTCTGAGATGCCCGATCAGGGGAGCGTCTTTCCGCGTTGACTTGACTTGGTGGCAGTGCATCCGCTAGGTTGAATTCGGGTGGTGAGAGGATGAGGGAATCTGCTCATGATGCAGCCTCGGTAGCAGGCCAAGAAAACGAGCGGACCAAGCGAAAGAAGTGGCTATCCTCGACTCGCCTACTGGTGGTTGCAGCTCATCGCGCCGAGGCGACCCAGCCTCGCTCACGTACCGGACAGCGGCTAGGCAGATGGACTCCCCAATCGGATGAGAGACGCGCCGACTCCTCCGTGGATGGTTGAAGCCCTTCCCGCAATGAAGCTCGAGTTCTGCACGAAGCGCGTACTCATGCACGGGGTTCAGGAAGAGGCAGTAAGCACCTAGAGATGCTGCGCCGGCCTGCTTCTCGTACTGGTCTCCTTTCAAACCCCGCATGGGCTGTTCACTCCGGCTGAGCTGCCGGGTCTTGCGCGAGTCTTCGAAGCTCACTGGCCGGATTCGTCATCTTCCGAGTGGTCAAGGTGCGGTTAGATCCTTCGGACGCCAGTTTTGTGTTCTGGACAGGATTTCGAGGTGAAGGTCATTGGGGCCCCGCTATGGTTCGACGCCTTTTCCCGGACCTACTTTTCCAGCGCCCGATGAACGTGACATTCATCACCTTCCAGCAGTCCGTCAGGGAGCCAGGGCAATCAGCGAAGGCGGTAGGCTCGGATCGTGATTCCGGGGTTCCTTCGACAAGGGGGTAGCAGTGAGTCCTGAGGTGTTCGCATTCCTGCAGCGAAGCATGCACCTTACCGATGATGAGCTCGCAGCGATCGAGGCTGATCCCGAACAGCTCCAAGCCTTGCTGGATGTTGTTTTCGACGATTCGTCGGATGCCTCACCGACTCTCCATCAGCAGTTCACAGCGCCGACACCCG
>Ga0272444_10002359_pt1 | contig 17500 bp, 16 predicted proteins | sample SSMForm13_FD_201033 | JGI IMG/M metagenome (GOLD analysis project Ga0272444, IMG submission 201033) | Marine sediment archaeal communities from Little Sippewissett salt marsh, Falmouth, MA, United States - SSM-Form-13 | ecosystem: Environmental > Aquatic > Marine > Wetlands > Sediment ... | reverse complement strand
CCGATCGTTCAGGCGATTGTCCAGGCCTATCAAAAAGCTGATCGTCGGGACATGGAGCAGAACCCCCACAGCAGGGAATAGATTCCCTTGATTGGTGAGTTTGAGGATATATGGCTAAAGAGGAAAAGAATAAAGTCCAACAGGGTCGCGCCGTAGTCTTTGGAGACGGAGTCCAGAGCTTGCGTCATCGACAAAAGAACCAGCTTGGTGGTTGGCTTCTGCTTATCGTGTCCCTGTTGCTGACCCTCATCATTGTTCCCAAAGGCGGACTTATCCCCGATTATTATGCTCCGGGTGATATTGCTTCCCGGGACATTAAATCACCTCGGGACCTTCTTGTCGAAGATGCTGAGCTGACTCTGGCAAAACGAGTTGAAGCTGCGAATGCCGTTCCGTTGGTCTATGAATTTGACAGTATGTCAGGGATTGAGGCCATCAAACGTATCCGCAGTGGGCTTGATCTGTTGTTACAACAACAGGATGAGACCAATAAACAGGAGCAAGAGGGGTTGCTGCGGCAACTGGAAGCCGATTTTGGTGTTCCTTTGACAAGTGAAGAATTGCGACCCTTGATCAACTTGCCTCTTGATCGTGAATTGGCTTCTTCGACTATTGAATCACTGCGTCCTGTTTTTGCACTGCCGATTGTCGCAAACCTGACCGCTTTCCAGGATGATCGAGATCAGGGACTTAAACTGTTTGAACGTAAGAGCGGAGAGGAACTGAATCCAACCCTGCTTGATCGGACAGTCAGCTTGAATGACGCGCTTTCTCAGGCAAAAAAAGAGCTGTCACAGATCCCCGGTATGTCAACCCGGCAACAACAGACTTTGTTAAAGCTTGTACAGCAGCAGTTGCGCCCGAACCTGTTGTTCGATCAACAGGAAACCGAACGGCAAAAAATTGCCGCTGAAGATCAGGTGGCTCCAGTGCTGTTTCAGGTTAAAAAAGGCGAAATGGTTGTCCGCGAAGGGGAAAGGGTCAGCGCCGATCAGATCCTGAAGCTCAGGGCGATCAGGGATTCAGGACGTGATAACAGGAGTCTGCAGACAGCGGCTGGCCTGCTGATCTGTATTTTATTGCTGATCTATATTGGTTTTCATTTTGCTCGCGGAAATATCAGCAAATTCCGTCCGGACTCGCGTGACCTGCTCTTTCTGGCCGTTGTGTTTCTCTCCCAGTTTGTTCTGGTCAAGGTCTCGATATTTATCAGTACCGGTATGGGTAACACCTTTGCTTATATCGATTCCACGGTCTATTTTTATGCCATTCCCTTTGCTCTGGGAGCCATGCTGGTACGCATTGTCCTGAACTCGGAAACGGCCTTCCTGTTTGCCGTGTGCTGTGCCGTCTTCGTTGGTATCCTGTTCGGTAACAGCTTGTTGATGGCCTTGTACGCACTTGCCGGAAGTCTTGTCGGTGCCCATGGTGTGCGTCAGTGCCAAGCGCGCACGACTTTATATCGAGCCGGTCTGTGGATCGGGCTGACCAATATGGCGTTGCTGCTGGGTATTCATTTTCTGACTGGACGAAATTTCGAGTTGGAACTGCTCTGGAAACTCGGATTCGGATTTTTCGGGGGGCTGGCGAGCGCGGTGTTCGTCAATGGTACTGTGCCTTTGGTTGAATCCTTCTTCAAATATACAACCGATATCAAGCTGCTGGAATTGGCGAATATGAATGCACCGATTCTGCGTCAGTTGATGATCGAAGCTCCCGGGACCTATCATCACTCGATTCTGGTAGGGAACCTGGCTGAATCCGCAGCCGAGTCGATCAATGCAAACCCGCTTTTGGCGCGTGTCTCCGCTTATTATCACGATATCGGAAAGATTAAAAAACCCCTCTACTTTATTGAAAATTCAGGGGGAAAACGCAACAAACATGATAAACTGGCACCTTCAATGAGTGCTTTGATCCTGACCTCTCATGTCAAGGATGGCGTGGAACTGGCCCGCGAGCACAAACTGGGAGCCGAGTTGATCGATATTATCCAGCAGCACCACGGCACCACGCTGATCAAGTTTTTTTACGATCGGGCCAAAAGTCAGGCCAACCCGGGAATGCAGCAAATTGATGAACGTGACTACCGCTATCATGGTCCCAAGCCGCAAACTCGCGAGGCAGCACTGATTATGTTGGCGGATGCTGTTGAGGCAGCCAGTAGAACCTTGACGGATCCGACTCCGGCTCGTATCCAGGGCATGGTTCAGAAGCTGATTAACAATATTTTTATTGATGGCCAGTTAGATGAGTGCGATTTGACGTTGAAGGATTTAAACCTGATCGCCAAGAGCTTCAACCGTGTTCTGTCCAGTTCCTTTCACCACCGCGTCGATTATCCGGAGCCGGTCCATATCGTTCGCGAAAGAACCGGAACTGAGGGGAAGGCGGACAGCGATCAGAAGGCTGGGTTAAAGAGTGAGAATACGGATAGAAAATCATCAGAAGAAATACAAGATCCTGAAGCGACCCATTCGGAAGATAGCCCGGAGGATCTTAAGCGTCTTGGGATATCCTGACGCTGAATTATCGATTCTGATTGTCGATAATGCGGGAATTCAAGTCATTAACCGTGATTACCTGCAGCGGGACAGACCGACAAATGTTATCTCTTTTGCCATGCAGGAGGGAGAAGGAGCAGGTTTGCATCCACTGGTTCTGGGCGATGTGGTTATTTCGGCGGAACGTGCTGCGGAAGATGCTTTTGAGGCCGATATCCCATTTGAATATGAACTCTGGTTTTTGCTGCTTCACGGCATCCTGCATCTGATCGGATATGATCATGAGCGTGGGACCGAAGAGGAAGCCGAAAAGATGGAGGCTAGAGAGCGCGAGGTCTTCGCACTCTTGAAACGTGAATTTCCGTTAACGGCTTGATAAGCCTGAATACAGGGGAGAGACATACGGGTGGAAAGTGACCATTCATTAACGGAACCGGAAGGGTGGTTTAAAAAGCTGTCCCGCAGGTTCAGTTACCGTCCTCAGGCAAATACTGAGGAAGAACTTCAGGAACTGATTGACGCTTCTGAGCAGCAGGGAATTATCGACGAACATGAAGGCGATATGCTTCAATCCATCCTTGAGTTGGATGAAACCATATTGCGTGAAATTATGGTGCCTCGAACGGCTATGGTTTGTGCTGATGCGGACGCCCCTTTCAGCCAAATTCTATCTACAGTCCTCAAATCAGGTCATTCCAGAATTCCTGTTTATAGAGGGAATGTTGATAATATTATCGGCCTTGTTTATGCCAAAGATTTATTACGCTACTGGGGGCGGCCGATTGACGATATCCCGTTGGAAGAAGTTCTGCGGGAACCATATCTTGTCCCTGAATCAAAACTCGTCAGCGTGCTGTTGAAAGAGTTGCGTGAAAGTCGTGTGCATATCGCGATTGTCATCGATGAGTATGGTGGGACTTCGGGGTTGGTCACGATAGAAGATATGATTGAGGAGATCGTCGGTGAAATTCATGATGAGTATGATCGTGAAGAGGAATGGCTGATAGAACAGCCGGATGGATCGCTGCTGGCGGATGGCCGTTTGAATATTGAAGAATTTGAAGAATATTTTGGTGTCGAAGTTGCCCGTGAAAAGTTCGATACAGTGGGTGGTTATATCGTTGAACATTACGGTCGTGTCCCTCATGTCGGCGAACAGGTCAAGGTCGGAGATTTTGACATGCTGATCGTGCAGGGAGATCAGCGTGCGATCCGCCAGGTTCGTATATTCCCACCTGCTCAGTCCACCGATGATTAAACCGTTCGCTTGATGATTATGCGTCGCATTGATTCTGCGCTGCTTGCCTCGGCTCTGTCCGGTTTATTGCTGGCCGCCGCTTTTCCCCGCCCGGATATCTACCCTCTCGCCTGGGTTGGCTTGATTCCGATGTTGATGGTCATGCATCGCCGTCCTTTTGCGGCGGGCTTCACCGCCGGAGTGTTTTTTTTCTCAGCTGTTTTATATTGGCTGAATATTGTCATGACCACTTACGGTGGTTTGCAAACGTTTTTTTCGTTGCTGGCCTATCTGTTTCTCGTTGTCTATCTCGCAGCCTATATCGGTACTGTCACATGGCTCGCATGCCGCTTGAAAGATGTGTTGAAGCTACCGTATCTGGCGACTGTGCCGTTTCTCTGGGTGGCTTTTGAGTATTTGCGTGGGACCTTGTTGACCGGTTTTCCCTGGGCTCTTCTCGGCTATTCTCAGCATAACTTCTCCACGGCCATTCAGAGTGCTGATGTGACGGGTGTTTACGGTGTCAGTTTCCTTCTGGTCAGCGTCAATTGCACGATCGCCTGGATGATTACCGAACCGAGAAATCGACTGGCCTGGTTGGGCCTGGGAATTGTCCTGTTGATGACGGGTACTCATCTCGGATACGGTACCTGGAGAAATTCCCAACCCGTTGAGCAGCGTGATAATAAGCTTCGGGTTGCGCTGATCCAGGGAAATATTGACCAGGCTCAGAAGTGGGTTGCGGAAAACCGACAGGCGACGATTGACAGGTACAAGGCGCTTTCTACTCAAGCATTGCAGCAGCCGAGTGATTTGCTGATCTGGCCCGAAGCGGCAACGCCTTTTTTTGTGCAGGACGACTCTGGCCCGGCACAACAGGTTCTCAGCCTGCCTGAAGAATTGAATGTTCCCCTGCTTTTCGGGAGTCCCGCCTACCATCAGCTGGATGATGGTCGCTATGAGTACTTCAATAGCGCCTTTTTACTTTCGGAGGAAGGCCGGACCCTGGGCCGTTCTGACAAAGTCCATCTGGTTCCGTTCGGTGAGTATGTCCCTTTAGGGCGTTTGCTCTCATTTATCGACAAGCTGGTTGTTGGTGTCGGGGATTTTTCTCAGGGACAGATTCGGCCGCTGGCGTTGAATAACAACAACATCGGGGTGTTGATCTGTTACGAAGCAATTTTTCCGCACTTAGCTCGGGATTATGTTCGTAAGGGCAGCCGTTTGCTCGTCAACCTGACCAATGATGCCTGGTTCGGAAGGTCGTCAGCTCCCTACCAGCATTTGGCCATGGTAAAATTCCGGGCGATTGAAAATCGTATCTGGCTGGCCCGAGCAGCCAATACCGGCATCTCGGCTTTTATTTCTCCCGGGGGAAGAGTCGTGGCAGCAAGCCCTCTTTTTCAACCTTTTTCTCTCAACGGAGTTATTGGCCTGGGAGCAGAGACAACATTTTATACCCGTTTCGGCGATCTCTTTGCCTATGTTTGCCTTGGGCTCAGTTTCGCATTTCTCGGGGCAATGTTTTTCAAGAGAAAACTCTCCTCTTAGGAACCTGTAGGGTTTTTCGAGAATCTACTGTGAAATCGCCTGATTGGTTCATATTTCCGTATGTTTTTGACAAATAGCCCTGTTACCCGTTCTCAAACTTAAGAAAATCTGTCCTCAAAAAATATTTCTCATTACGATCCGCAAAGTCCAAAAGACCCCTGGGTAAAACTGTTATATCATCGATCTATTCCCAGATACATTCGCTATAATATGAGAAAGCTCCTCAATCGGAGACTCTGTTATGGGCTTGTTAACGCAGTTTAAAATCACGGATCTGACTCTTCGCCTGGCTCTCATCATGGGATTCCTCTTCTTTCCTTTACCGGTTGTTGCTGCTGGAAATCTCAATGAGTCGATCGCCTGGTCCGGAATGACCATGGGCGTTTTTGGTGGGTTGGCTTTGTTTCTTTTCGGCATGGACACATTGACGGATGCTTTAAAGGCTGCCGCAGGAACACAGTTGCAGTCGGTTCTTGCACGTTTTACAACCAACCGTTTCTCCGGAGCATTGGTCGGAGCGCTCGTCACTGCAGTGATTCAGTCTTCATCGGTCACAACAGTTCTGGTCGTTGGGTTTGTCAGTGCCGGTTTGATGACCCTCAGCCAATCGGTCGGGGTCATCATGGGCGCCAACATCGGGACAACGATAACGGCACAGATTATTGCTTTTAAAGTCACTCATTTTGCCCTGGTGTTCATTGCTATTGGATTCCCCATGCTGTTTTGGGGGCGGCAAGAGCAGACGAGACATTACGGCGGGATGATTTTCGGTCTGGGGCTGGTGTTTTTTGGCATGAGCATCATGAACGATGCCATGGTGCCGTTGAGGAATTACCCCCCTTTTATTGAACTGATGGTCAGGATGCAGAACCCTTTACTGGGTATCGCTGTCGGGGCGCTTTTGACGGCATTAATTCAATCATCGTCAGCAACAACGGGCATTGTGATCGTTCTGGCGAGCCAGGGATTCATCACCTTGCCTGCAGGGATAGCGCTGGCTTTGGGGGCGAATGTCGGCACCTGTGTAACCGCAATGCTGGCGGCCATTGGTAAACCACGTGTCGCTTTGCGTGCCGCCGCGAGTCATGTTCTTTTTAACCTTGCGGGTGTTTTTGTCTGGGTTGGTCTCATTGATTTCCTTGCCGAAATAGCAATGTCGGTCTCTCCCGTCTACGATCATTTAAGTGGAATAGCTCAGGTCGCGGCAGCAACCCCGCGCCAGATTGCCAATGCCAATACGCTTTTCAATGTTGTCAACACGCTGCTCTTTATTCCTTTTACTCCGTGGCTGGGGCGTCTGGTGACCCGAATTTTCCCTGATAAGCGTCCACGCAAGGGGCAGCCCATCATAACGCCGAAATTTCTGGACAACCATCTTCTGGACACGCCTTCAGCCGCCCTTAACGTTGCGCGCATGGAAGTCGGCCAACTTGGCTACCAGGTTATGATGATGATGTCGATGTCGAGAACCGCTTTGGAAAAACACTCTGAAGAATTGTTTCGCGAAATAGAGAAAGCCGACGACCTTGCCGATATTCTTCATCGTTCGATCCTCGAATATCTTAACAGTATCGGCAAGAGCCAATTGACGGACAGTCAGGCGAAGGATTATTTCAAGCTGACTCAGGCAACAGACACCCTTGAGGGCATTGGCGATATTCTTGAGTCTGACCTGTCCAGGTTGGGATTACAGATGATCCAGGGCGGCCTGCACCCGAGTGCAACCACGTTGAATATTCTGGACTCGTTACATGCACAGGTTTATAAGGCGCTCGAGGCGGCTGTTCAAGCTGTTGTGGATAATGATCAACAGCTCGCTCAGGACGTTTTGAGCCTGCGATCAACGGTGAATGACGCTGTCGACAATGCCTTTCAGCAACAGACGAAAAGTCTGGCAAGAAGCGATCGGGGTCATCTGCAAACCCTGCAGCTGGAATTTGAAATGACGGATAAATTGAAGCAGATATATTCGTTGAGTAAACGCATTGCCAGGCTGTATGTGCCGAGGGAGGTCTGATTAGGGCGTTGACATTCGCCGAAAAACAAGCAAATATCCTGAGCTTTGTTGCTTTGACAATGCAGCTTTTAGGCTTGTTTGCTGATAAATAAAAGGGGATCATTTCATATGGAACAGGTTGTCGCGATTATTCCTGCCCGCTATGGATCAACGCGCTTTCCAGGGAAACCGCTGGCATTAATCCAAGGTCTGCCGATGATTCAGCACGTTTATCGTCGGGTTGCTCAAGCGAGTAGGGTCCATCGGGTTATCGTCGCGACGGATGACCAGCGGATCGTCGAAGCCGTTGACAGTTTTGGTGGCGAGTCAATGCTGACAAAACCTGATCATCCGACAGGAACAGACCGTCTGGCAGAGGTGGCAGAGAAAATCGATGTGGATCTTATTGTTAATGTTCAGGGGGATGAACCTCTGATTGATCCACGGATGATTGACCAGGCCATTGAGCCGATGCAGCAAAACCCCGATTATCAGATGGGAACCCTGGCAAGCAGGATCACTGAAATTAATGATTTTTATAATCCTAATGTGGTCAAAGTCGTGCTTGATCAATCGGGTCTGGCACTCTATTTTTCCCGTTCGCCGATCCCCTGGCCGAGGGACCTCAGCCAGGAGCAGCTTGCCGAAGCTTTGCCGCAAATTAATTTGTTGCGTCATATAGGTTTATATGTTTATCGCCGTGAATTGCTTTTGAGCTACCCTTCCTGGCCAAAGACGCCACTGGAAACAGTGGAGAATCTGGAACAATTAAGGGCTTTGGAGAAGGGGGTAAAATTGCACGTTGCCGTGACGCAATACAGTTGTCATGGTGTCGATACCCCTGAAGATCTTGATCGTGTTTCTCATATGATGACCTGAGGAAAATACTAATTAAAACAAGTTGTTGAATCGTGCATTCAAGGTGGACGGTTTTTTGCATGTTGAGGCTTTCTTTCACATAGGTTTGTGTGTAGAATCAGCCATTCGTGTATGATGAATCATTGTGTTGTTGTCAACGTTTGTGACCGTCATGTTATGACAGGGATTGGAATGAGTTAGATGAAGACAAAGTTTCTTTTTGTAACCGGAGGTGTTGTCTCCTCCCTTGGTAAGGGTCTTGCTGCCGCGTCCATCGGAGCATTAATGGAGGCCCGGGGGTTGAGGGTTTCGATGCAAAAGATGGATCCTTATATCAATGTTGACCCCGGAACCATGAGCCCTTTTCAGCATGGTGAGGTTTTTGTCACCGATGACGGCGCGGAAACTGATCTTGATCTGGGTCATTACGAGCGATATACATCGGCAAAGTTGTCGCGTAAGTCCAATTTTACTACGGGTCAGGTCTACGATTCGGTCATTCGTAAAGAGCGCCGTGGCGATTATCTCGGGGGAACCGTTCAGGTCATACCGCACATTACCAATGAAATTAAACAGAAAATTCTAGACAATGCCAAAGGGGTCGATATCGCTATCGTTGAAGTCGGTGGGACTGTCGGTGATATCGAATCGTTACCTTTTCTGGAGGCCATCAGGCAATTCCGAGCTGACCGTGGACGTGAAAATGTTCTTTATATCCACCTGACTCTGGTCCCCTATATCGCAACCGCCGGCGAACTGAAAACCAAACCCACGCAGCACAGTGTTAAGGACCTGCGTGAAATCGGTATTCAACCGGACATATTGCTCTGTCGCTGTGATCGTGAAATTCCGCGGGACATGAAAGGCAAAATTGCTCTTTTCTGTAATGTTCCTGAAGATGCGGTCATCACTGCCCGAGACGTGGAAACAATCTATGAAGTCCCCAATGCATTTCATGATCAGGGTTTGGACGAAAGAATTATTGATTATCTGAATATCTGGACCAAGGCTCCTGATTTATCTGCATGGGACCGGATTGTTGAACGGGTCAAACAGCCGGCAGGTGAAACTACGATTGCGATTGTCGGCAAATATGTCGGTTTAACGGAAAGCTATAAATCCTTGTCAGAAGCGTTGACTCACGGTGGTATTGCCAACAACTGTCGGGTGAAGTTGAAATATGTCGATTCTGAAGCACTGGAACGTCACGGCATCGGGTCTTCATTTGCCGATGTTGATGGTATACTCGTTCCGGGGGGGTTCGGCGAACGTGGAAGTGAGGGTAAAATTTCGGCAATAGAGTATGCCAGAGAGAATAGCATTCCCTTTTTCGGCATCTGCCTGGGGATGCAGATGGCTGTTGTCGAATTCTCCCGTCATGCCTGCGGTCTTGAAGATTCCCACTCATCTGAGTTTCACGAAGAAGCCAAAAATCCCGTTATTCACATCATGGAAGACCAGAAAAAAGTCAAAGGGAAGGGCGGGACAATGCGTCTCGGGGCCTACCCCTGTGAGTTGCTCAAGGGATCATTGGCACGCAGGATATACGGCACCGAGCGACTGACTGAGCGCCATCGGCATCGCTTTGAATTTAATAACGACTACCTGGAAAAGTTGAAATCCTGCGGCCTTGTCCTGTCGGGAACAAACCCTGAAGCAAATCTGGTTGAGATTGTTGAACTGGCTGACCATCCCTGGTTTCTCGGTTGTCAATTCCATCCGGAATTTAAATCAAGACCGATGGAACCACATCCCCTGTTTGAATCCTTTGTCGGTGCATGTCTTAAACAGGGCGAGGAGAAATAGATGAAACATGTCAATGTCGGTCCTGTGACCTTCGGGGGAACCAAACCCTTGACTTTGATCGCCGGACCCTGTGCGATTGAGGATGAGAATCTGACCTTGAGGATTGCTGAAGGGCTCAAGGAGATCACGCATGATCTCGGCTGTCAGTTTGTCTTCAAGGCCTCATATGACAAAGCCAACAGGACTTCGGTGACTTCCTTTCGCGGGCTTGGCGTCGAACGTGGCCTGCGTGTCCTTGAACGGGTCAACAGGGAATTCGATGTGCCGATTATTTCTGATATTCACGACATCAGCCAGGTGAAAGCTGCGGCGGATGTCCTTGATATCCTGCAAATCCCGGCATTCCTTTGCCGTCAGACCGACCTTCTGGTAGCTGCCGGCAATTCAGGCAAGCCAATCAATCTTAAAAAAGGTCAGTTTCTTGCTCCTTGGGATGTTGAACATGGAATCAACAAAATTGCGTCAACGGGAAACGATAATATTATTCTGACGGAGCGTGGAGTCACTTTCGGATACAACAACCTGGTGACCGATATGCGTTCACTGGTGATCATGCGCGAACTGGGTTATCCGGTGGTTTTTGATGCCACACATTCCGTTCAACTCCCAGGTGGCGCGGGGGGATCGTCATCAGGTCAACGCCAGTTTGTTGGCGCTCTGTCGCGCGCGGCGGCGGCCACCGGCATTGATGGCCTGTTCTGGGAAGTTCATGAGGATCCGGATAAGGCTCTTTGTGATGGCGCAAATTCACTACCTCTGAACCAGGTTAAATCACTTTTGCAGCAGATCCTCGAATTTGATGCAATTTTCAAACAAGCAGATGCGGGATAATAGACGAATGATTGAAACTGCAAAACGGGTATTACAAATTGAAGCTGATGCTGTTCTCGCGTTAAAATCAAGAATCGACGGGGCCTTTTCTGTTGCCGTGAAGATGATCCTGGATTGTCAGGGCAAAGTTGTTGTGACCGGGATGGGCAAATCAGGTTTGATCTGTCAGAAGATTGCCGCGACTATGGCCTCAACCGGGACGCCGACTTTCTTTCTCCATCCGGCAGAGGGGATTCATGGTGATCTGGGCATGCTCTCCAAGGGGGATGTCGTCATTGCGATTTCCTATTCCGGGGAGACAGAAGAAGTCAGTCGCATCCTGCCGGTTATCAAGCGCATGGGTTTGCCCCTGATCTCTGTTTCAGGAAATCCTCAGAGTACCCTTGGTATCGCCGGTGATGTGCATCTTGACATCAGTGTTGCTGAGGAGGCTTGTCCCCTGGGTTTGGCGCCGACAGCCAGTACCACGGCAACCCTGGCGATGGGAGATGCTCTGGCTGTTGCATTGCTTGATGAGCGCGGTTTTAAAGCCGAAGATTTTGCTCTTTTTCATCCTGGTGGAGCTTTGGGCAAAAAATTGCTCTTGCGGGTTGAAGATCTGATGCATATTGCCCAGGATGTCCCCCTTGTGCCAATGGGTACTTTGTTAAGGGAAGCGCTCTTTGAAATCACCAGCAAACAGCTGGGGGTTACCGGAATCACCGATGCTCAGGGAAACCTGGTCGGAGTTTTTACCGATGGTGATTTGCGCCGGGTGATGGAGCAGGGCCTCGACAGTCTTCAGCAGCCTATAGATGCTGTCATGTCTGTCTCTCCGAAGCGCATTCTTCGTAAAAATCTGGCTGCTAAAGCTTTGCGGACGATGGAGGATCATTCGATTACGTCATTGTTTGTTTTTGACGATCAAGAGAGCCTGATTCCCGTCGGGATTATTCACCTCCACGACCTGTTAAAATCCGGGGTTGTCTGATGCAGAACAAGCTGGCCGGAATTAAACTTCTGCTTCTGGATGTGGATGGTATCCTCACGGACGGACGTATTATTTATGATAACCAGGGCAATGAACTCAAAGCGTTTGACGTCAAGGACGGCCATGGTTTGAAAATGCTTCAGCGTGCCGATATCCAGGTCGGCATTATTACCGGAAGGACGTCTGAGGTGGTGACGAGGCGTGCACGGGAGCTGGGAGTTGAGATCCTTTACCAGGGTGCGTTGCAGAAGATCGAACCCTACCGGAAAATCCTCAAAGATCACGACCTGAAAGACGATCAGGTCGCCTATATGGGTGATGATATTGTTGATTTGCCGATATTGCGTCGCGTTGGGTTCAGTGTGACTGTGGCCGATGCTGTCCCGGATGTCATTCCCCTGGTTGACTATGTAACGCTTCGAAGCGGAGGACGTGGGGCGGTCAGAGAGGTCTGTGATATGATACTGAAAGCCTGCGGCCGCTGGGATGACCTGACGACGCGTTACTTTCATGACTGAAAGACCAAACGTTGCCGCGAAGTCAAAAGAAGACCTGTCGTCGGGGTATGGATGTTGAACCTGAAGCGCTTACTGCTCCTTGCCATTCTGTTTTCTGTGATTGTTTTGAGTTTGGTCATCTGGCGACATCTGGAACAACAGCGCCCCGAGGAAGTTATTGAACTTTTACCGGACAATATTGATCTGGCGCTGAAGAATTTGCACTATACACAGAACGAGGAAGGTCGCCGCCGTTGGACGCTGGATGCCGACAGGGCGGAATACTTACGCGACAGCAGCCAGGCGAAATTAGCATCTGTCAGTCTGTTGTATTATCAGGCGGGTTCATTCGGAGATGTCACGCTGAAAGCAAATCACGGCCAGTTTGATCAGGTGTCCCGTCAGCTTGATGTCTGGGGCAATGTCCTGGTCGCAACAGAGCGGGAGGAAAAGCTTTATACGGAACACCTGCACTATGATGATCAACAGCGGCGGCTCAGCAACAAAGATCCGTTTCGGTTTGTGTCGCCGCAATTGGAGTTGACCGGAACGGGCCTGCAGATCGATATTGATCAGGGACGCCTGCTTGTCAAACGGGACGTATGGGCACGTTTGATCCCTGATCAAGGGAAGAAAAATGACTGATGATCAGAATTATCTCAATATTCGCTTATACAGTTTTTATCTGTCTGGGGTCTATGGCCCAGGCTGCCCAGATCGCGGCGGATACGGACAGGAATCAGCCGATTGAGATTACTTCTCAGCAATTGGAAGTGTTTCAACTGGAGAGGAAATCCGTCTTTAGCGGTCAGGTTGTTGCCAAACAGGGAGATATGACTCTGACGGCAGATGAGTTGAGCGTTTTTTTACTTGAGGAAAACAATCAGATTGACCGCCTTGAGGCTTTCGGCAATGTTGTTGTTCGCCAGCTCGACCGAACAGCACGGGCAGACAAGGCTGTTTACCATCAGCAGGATGACATCCTGACCCTGACTGGTCATGCACAGGTTGAACAGGGTGTCAACCGGATTGCCGGTGATGAGATTATTCTCTATGTTGCCGAGAACAGAAGTGTGGTCAAAAGTTCGACTCAAAGTCGGGTTAAGGCGACTATTGTTCCCGAAACAAACAAGGACTCTCAGTGAACAGGCAACTGACGGCGACCGACCTTCATAAGTCCTACAGCGGACGGGAGGTTGTCTCCGGGGTGAGCCTGGAAGTGAAGTCAGGACAGGTCATCGGTCTTTTGGGCCCTAATGGTGCAGGCAAAACAACCAGTTTTTATATGGTCGTTGGCCTGGCAAAGCCTGATCAGGGCAAGGTGTTCCTCGACAGTCAGGATATTACCGCTCAGCCGATGTATCAACGGGCGCGTTCAGGACTTTCATATCTGCCCCAGGAAGCCTCTGTTTTTCGCAAGCTTTCCGTTGAGGACAATATCCGGGCAATCATTGAGACCCTGGGACTATCGGCAGGTGATCAGAAACAGCGCCTGGAGACTTTGCTTGATGATTTAAATATTTCCCACATTAGGGCCTCAAAAGGGTATGCTCTTTCGGGAGGCGAGCGGCGAAGGGTGGAAATTGCCAGATCCCTGGTCCTTGAACCTGCCTTTCTCCTGCTGGATGAACCCTTTGCCGGGATTGACCCTATCGCTGTGATCGATATTCAGAATATCATCTCTCAACTCAAAGATCGGGGCATCGGTATTCTGATTTCAGATCATAACGTGAGAGAAACTCTGGGTGTCTGTGATCAGGCTTATATCCTGAATCAGGGTCAGGTTCTTGAGTTCGGGACTCCCGAAGATATTGCCCAGAGTCAGATAGCCAGAGAAATCTATCTGGGAGAAAAATTCAGTTTATGACGATTTTTTCAGGTTGCTAACATTCAGAGACAAGACTTAAGAAAGATTTGGTTGGAAAAGAAACCCTATGGCTTTAGATCTCCGTTTACAGGTTAAACTCAGTCAACAATTAGTCATGACGCCTCAGTTGCAGCAGGCAATTAAGTTGCTGCAGTTATCGCGCATGGAACTGGTTGATGTTGTGACTGAGGAACTTGCTGAAAATCCATTGCTTGAGGAGGGGGTTGATCCGAAAGAGCTGCGTGAAGAAGAGGCCGACACGCGTCAGACGGAAGATCCTGTTTCCTCGGATGTCTCCCCTGAGCAGGAAGTTAAGGCTGAAGCCGAGGGAATGGATGACATCGACTGGCAAACTTACCTGGAAGGTTACAGCCTGAACAGTAGTGACACGCGGAACAGTTACGAAGATCAGGAAGAGCGCCCTTCCTACGAAAGTCTGCTGACGAAAAAGGGGAGTCTGAACGACCACTTGATGTGGCAACTGAGCATGACGACCTTCGCTGAGGAGGAGCGTTTTGCCGCTGCTGAAATTATCGGCAACCTCGACGATGCAGGTTATCTGCATGCTTCTCTTGAGGAACTTGCCGACGTCTGTCAGCGAGATCTGTCAGTTGTGGAAAAAGCTCTTGTCAGGGTGCAGCAGTTTGATCCCCCGGGTGTTGCCTGTCGGAATCTTCAGGAATGTCTTCTCCTTCAGCTCGAACGCATGGAGATGTCTGATTCTCTGGCGGCAGTGATCTTGCGTGATCATATCGTCGAACTTGAAGGACGAAAATACCCGTTGATCGCAAAGGCACAGAAAGTGTCATTGGACGATGTTCTGGCAGCGGCCAAGCTGATTTCAGGCCTCGATCCCCGTCCCGGGCGCGCTTATAATGAAGAGGATGTGCACTATATCGTCCCCGATATCTTTGTCCATAAGGTCGGGGATGAATATGTCGTGACTCAGAATGATGAAGGTCTGCCTACTTTGAGGATCAACTCGTTTTACCGCAACGCTTTGACGGATAATAAATCGGTTGATAAGAAAGCTGGTGAATATATTCAGGACAAGATGCGCAGCGCGGTCTGGTTGATAAAGAGTATCCATCAGCGTCAGCGGACGATTTATAAAGTGACCAAAAGCATTGTTAAATTCCAGAGAGAGTTTTTCGATCATGGTATCGAATATCTGAAACCACTGGTTTTGCGCGATGTTGCGGAAGATATCGAGATGCATGAATCCACCGTCAGCCGGGTGACGACGAATAAGTATGTTCAAACTCCGCAGGGACTTTTCGAACTGAAATATTTTTTCAACAGTGGCATCAATACGGCTGATGGTGATGCCGTTGCGTCGGAGAGCGTCAAAAATCGTATCAAGGAAATTGTTGCAGGTGAAAATCCCAAAAAGCCATACTCGGATCAGAAAATAGTTGATTTACTCAAGGATCAGGATATTAATATTGCCCGTCGTACGGTGACAAAATATCGTGAAATGCTTGGACTTGGTTCTTCGACAGAACGGAAAAGGCTTTTTTAGAACGATAATTTAGCCATTTAAGTCGGTTAGTGTGCCAGAACGTTTTCTGGGTTATAATTCAAGATAAACAGGACTCAATTCCGGGGCCTGTTGAACCAAGGAGGTTGCTTATGCAAATTGCCGTTACCTTCCGTCATATGGAAAGCAGTGATGCCGTTCGCAGCTATGTGGAGGAGAAGCTGGCCCGTGTGAAAAAATACATTGATGAACCGATAGATGCTCAGGTGGTCCTGTCCGTCCAGAAAAAAATAAACAATCGGGCGGAGGTGACTATGGTCGCCAAAGGGCTGACCATGAAAAGTGCTGAAAACAAAGATGATATGTATGCTGCTATTGATTTAATGGTCGATAAAATTGAACGCCAGCTGAAACGCTACAAGGAAAAACTGAAACGCCATAAAGGGAGTAGCGGTGCGCAACGCCGGGTCGAAAAAACGGTGATCGCAGCACCAAGTGTGGATGAGGGGGATGGCAATCCGGAAATTATTCGGAGCAACTCTTTTTTCGTGAAACCGATGTCGGTCGAGGAAGCGGTCATGCAAATGGATCTACTCGATAAGGATTTTCTTGTTTTTACCGATGATCGTTCTGAAGAAATGAATGTTGTTTATCGACGTAAAGACGGAAATTATGGTTTGATTGTTCCCCAGGGGAGCTGAAAATGCCTGCGGGCCTTTACCTGATGAGTGAATGGTTAAGGCCCGCATTTTATTCTTTTCTGACACATTATAGATGGTAAATATGAAAATTTCTGAACTTTTGAGCCCCCAAGCGATTGTGGCCGATCTGCAGGCTAAAGATAAAACCAGAGCCCTTGCAGAACTGACCGACACACTGATTTCCTGTGAACCCTCATTGAGTCGGGAGAATGTTATCGCTGTACTGCAAGAGCGTGAAAAGCTGGGCAGCACGGGTATCGGCGATGGTGTGGCGATCCCTCATGGCAAGTTGGCCGGAATTCCTGAATTGAAGCTGGTTTTTGGCCGTAGCCAGACAGGCGTTGATTTTGAGTCCATGGATGGACAACCCGCTTACCTGTTTTTCCTCCTGGTTGCTCCTGAGGAATCGGTCGGTGTGCATCTGAAGACTTTGGCCAGGATATCAAAGTTACTGAAAGACTCAATCGTAAGAAAGAAGTTGATGGATGCAGTTGACCAACAGGATATCTATCAGGTTATCCTTGACGAAGAAGCGTAGCTTTCAAAACAACTGATAATACCTCTGTGATGACATGAAGGTGTTATTGATGTGATCCTGTTCCATCAATAATCAGGTCCTGAGATTATGCCAAAACTGACCATTCAGGAAATTCTCGAGGAAGAGGAAGCCGGTCTCGATCTGGAACTTTTGTCCGGTTCCGGAGGCCTGGCGAATACGATTTCCGTCCCGCGAATTCAAAAGCCCGGGTTGGCTTTGGCCGGCTATATGGAAAGCCTTCACCCCGATCGTATCCAGGTCCTCGGTTCGACCGAGTTAAGTTTTCTCGAAACATTGCCCCGTGAACAAGCTGTGGCTCAATTAGGGGAGCTGTGCCGCCATAATCTTTCCTGCTTGATTATTACCAAAAATCAAGACCCCCCGGACTATCTGGTCAAACACTCCAACGCGACTAACACCCCCCTGTTGCGTACCAAACATTTAAGTTCAAACTTTATTGCCCTGCTCACCCGTTTTCTGGAAGAGCGCCTGCTGCCGACATCAACACTCCATGGCGTCTTGATGGATGTTCTGGGTATCGGGGTTCTGATCCAGGGGAAGAGTGGTGTCGGGAAAAGTGAGTGCGCCCTGGAGTTGATTTTACGCGGTTATCGACTGGTTGCTGACGATATCATAAAGGTGCGGTTTAAACTGCCGTCTGTTA
>Ga0272444_10002358_pt1 | contig 17501 bp, 3 predicted proteins | sample SSMForm13_FD_201033 | JGI IMG/M metagenome (GOLD analysis project Ga0272444, IMG submission 201033) | Marine sediment archaeal communities from Little Sippewissett salt marsh, Falmouth, MA, United States - SSM-Form-13 | ecosystem: Environmental > Aquatic > Marine > Wetlands > Sediment ... | reverse complement strand
GCGAGCCAATAGACAGAGTGACCTTACCCAAGCTGATCGAAGAGATACAGAAGCGACTGGCTGACAAGTAGAGACAGGTTTTTACGCGATGATCTACAACAACAACGCCACGCGACATAACAAGGAAATCCTCATCCGGCTGTGCGAGCTTTTCTTTGCCTCCAGGCTCGCAGATCAGATCGATCGGCTGCCGCTTGAGCTTCGCCCCAGGGACGGCCAGGCCACACGATGCTGCGTCTACCGCGACCGGGCGATTATCAAGTATCGCTGCATGGCCGCCCTGGGCTTCGCGGTCGAGGACGAGCAAGACGAGTTGACCCCGCTCAGCGAATATGCCGAGCAGGCCATGAACCGCCAACCAGGCGAGCACAATGGGAAACTGCTGACCGTTGTCGATGAAGCCTGCGCCGGGTGCATTCACAGCCAGTATTATGTAACCAACGCCTGCCAGGGCTGCCTCGCCCGCCCGTGCATGATGAACTGCCCCAAGAAGGCCATCGAGATGCGCAACGGCCAGGCCGTCATCGACCCCGACAAGTGCGTCAACTGTGGCAAGTGTATGCAGGTCTGCCCGTACCATGCGATTGTCTACATACCCATTCCGTGCGAAGAAGCGTGCCCGGTTGGTGCAATCATGCGCGGCGACAACGGCAAGCAGGTAATCGACGAGGACAAGTGCATCCACTGCGGCAAGTGCATGCAGGCCTGCCCGTTTGCGGCAATACTGGAAAACAGGCAGATCGCCGAGGTGCTTGGCGTTTTGACCGGCGAGCAAAAGAGCGTCGCGATGATTGCTCCCGCACTTGCAGGCCAGTTCAAAGTCGACTTCAAACAGATTGTCGGGGCAATGCACGCGCTTGGGTTCGACGCGGTGATGGAAGTAGCCACCGGCGCCGAGCAAACCGCCCGCGAAGAAGCCTCCGAATTCGAAGAACGAATGAGCGAAGGCCATCAGTGGATGGCAAGCTCCTGCTGCCCCGCATGGACGGAAACCGCCCAAAAGCACCTGCCGGACTTGCTGCCCGCGGTCTCCACAACGCCGACGCCCATGCACTTTACGGCGGAGCGGGCGAAGAACGACCTTCCCGGAAGTGTGCGGGTTTTCGTCAGTCCGTGCCTGGCAAAACGTCGCGAAGCACTGGCGGACCCCGCTGTGGACTTCGTGGTGACCTTTGAGGAAATCGGTGCAATGCTCGTCGCAAAAGGCATAGATGTCGCTGACTGCACCCCGGCGGAACCAATCGCCCCGGCCGGCTCCGTCGGGCGGAAGTTCCCCAGCACCGGTGGAGTCAGCGAGGCGGTTCGCGGCTTCCTCGACCATCCCGACTCAATCCACGCCGAGCAGATCAACGGCCTGGACCGCAAGACCATCAGAAAGCTGAAGGCCTTCGATCGCATTCGAGGCGAGACCAACTTCCTGGAAGTGATGAGTTGCGAAGGCGGCTGCCTCGGCGGGCCTTGCACCATCTGCCATCCGCCGGTGGCGCTGCGACAACTCCACAAACTGACCGACAAGGATTAAGACGCCAATGCCCTGGACCTGAGGACGCGGGCAACAATCAGGATGACCAGCCAGAACGCCACGGCTGCCAGGCAGACCAGGAACACCTTCCACCCGCCCCACACCGCCAGCAGCGGAATGGCGAACGTTGTCCATAGCCCGCCGCCCATGATCGGCTCGTGCATGAGTTGCTTGGTGGCGAACGCGTCGGCCGCGGAAGTCTTGTAGTCCGGGTCCACCACGCGAAGCAGCAGCAACCCGGTGGCGGTAACGCCCATCGACTGGCCCATCTCGGCGATGGACCGCTCGAACCACGCATCCGGCAGCAGCCTGCGAGCCAAAACCAGCACACAGAAAACATTCCACGCAATACCCGCGCCGATGAGTATCAGAAGCGGCGTCATGCCCTTGCTGATGACGGCGAGGTTGATCGTCGCTATCGCCGCCACGACGAGGAAGTCCAGTGACGAGTTCTGTATCCGTCGAATGAGGCCCAGATCGATGAGTTTGTGGCGGTCGAACTTCTGCTCCCATATCTGCACGACAAGCCCGCCGACCATGCACAACGGGAATTCGGGAATGGTCCCGAAGAACTTCTTTGGGCCACTTTGCGCGACCGCCTTCGTATGGACCTGGCGATAGGCCTCCTGCAGCTTTTCCTGAACCGCCGGGATATTGTCGATCTGCGCCAACCCCTGCTTGAGCAGGTAGCCGATCAGGACGGCCACACCGACGAGGGCCAGATGTAGCGTGAACGATTCGATGGCGTCGGACTTGACCGTCAGCTTGCCTGCGCTGGGCCTGCGATCGACCGGGATGATGCCGATCGAATCATCCTCCGGCACGTCGGCCGGGCTGACCCGGGCGGCAGTCCAGCCACGACGAGTGGCGATGTTGACCAGGACCATCCCGACGATGATGGCGCTCAATATCCCGCCGGTGGCGCTGGCCAGCGCGAAGTCCTTGCCCTCGGGCCAACCTAGCTCGTCGAATGTTTCGGTCAATCCCGCGGCCGTGCCGTGTCCACCCTCGAAACCCACCGGCAAAATGCCGCCAAAGGTGTCCTTGAGGCCATACATGCCGCCAAGCAGGGCCAGCACTAGCCCAATACCGACGACGTACTGACCCCACGCCACGACCTGCCCGTAGGCGAGTTGGATTCCGCCCCGCCTCAGCAGCGACGAGAACTTCGGCAGCGTCACGCCCATGAACAGACACGCGAAGACGACGTTGATCAGGAATCCGGGGAGCTTCCCCCACACGGCGGTCCACGTTGAGACCTCCGCGTGAACTGCAACAACCCAAGCCTGCCAACCAACCGCCTGGCTCGGCGACTCGGGCACGAGGTAGTTCAGCCCGGCAAGCAGCCCCAGGCCGACCAATCCGGCAATGACGCAGGCGGGCAGGTACATCCATTGGAGCAAGCGCACGCGAGTGCGCAGCCAATGCCCCACCAGCAGCAACATGCACAAACTGACAAAAGCAAGCATCCGGACTCCTGCTGGTCCCGCCGCCTACTGTGGACCCAGGGGCACATAAAGCGGCGAGGAGGCTTTGACGTTTCCGTCTCGAGAGCGATAGCGGGCGACAAGAGTTGCGATCTTGCCGGTCGGGGGACGATCGTGCCAGGCAAGTCGCATGGCATAGCCCCAACCGAAGGCGCTCTTGCCTGCGAAACCCGCAAGCTTCGAACCGCTGTAGGTGCGGGTATGCAAGGGCCTGGCCGAAGCGAGATGGGCTGCCTTAATCCGCCCCTCGTAAAGAGCCAATTCCAACGAACCCTTCACCGTAACGCTCAGGGGCTTGTCAACCTGGAAGAAGTTCATCTGCACCTGTACGCCGTCGGCGCCCGGCCTGTCGTCCCAGTTCACCGGCGCCGGCGGTGTGAGCCGAAGCACGATCTCGTCGAAATGATCCACGGGGCGCGGCGGCCAGTCGTGAACCTTAACCCTGCCGGTCCGATGACATCCGGCGATTTGCAGCAACAGCAGGACAAAGATGACTGCGGCAAGTCGCAATTTCATCGGACAGATTCCGGCTGGATTCGGTGGGCGGCGATGGCGGCCTGGAACTGCCGCTGCACTCGCTGCCATGAGATTTCCGGTTCATTCACGACTGCGTCGCCGGGACGTTTGATTCGCGGCATCGTGGGCAAGGGAACCGTGCCCCCCCGCCGTCGGGCCGCCGGTCTGACCGGCACGATCAGAGGCCGCGATGCCGGCCTGGTGGTTGGATATGTAACGCCCGGCTGGCGCTTCATCGAATTGGGCATCATGAACTCATCCAGATGCTTCTTGAGATAGTCCTCTACCTCTTCCCGTCTGAGCTTTCGGACGTTGTTGAGGCGCTCGACCTGTTTGTCGGTAACCGCATCGGCGTCTTCAATGGTCCTCAGAACGTGCGGTGTGAGAATGATCAGCAGTTCCTTGCGATCCTTGGTTTTGGTCGTGCCACGGAACAAGGCGCCCAGCCAGGGCATATCGCCGAACCACGGAACGCGGTCCTCGCGGTCTTCGTCCTCGGTCGTAATCAGCCCACCGATGATGATCGTGTGTCCATCCTGGACCGAGACCGTGGTCTCCGCCGATCGCTGGTTGATTACGATGGCCTTGGTGGTCTCGCTGATCGTAACGCTGGAAGTGGACAGGGAGCTTATCTCCGGCTTGACCTCCAGCTTGACGAAGCCGTCGGGATTGATCCGCGGCGTAACCGTCAGAATAATGCCAACATTCTCGTACTGTATCGTGTTGATGGTCGTGCCGTTCTCGGTGACACGGCTGTTGGTGATAAAGGGCACGCGCTGGCCGACGTTGATCTTCGCCTCCTGGTTGTCGCTGGCGAGGATCTGAGGACGACTCAGAACTTCCAGCCTGCCCTGGCTCTGCAGGGCGCGCAGGAAGAACGACAGGTCTCCCGCCGCAACCGACAGGTTGAACCCGTCCCCGGCGGCAGCGACGGACATTTGCGTGCCGGCGCTGACGGAGTTATGTTGCTTGCTCCATTTGCTGGTTACATTCCAATCAATACCCAGCTCATTGGTTTCATCCAGCATCACCTCTGCCAGGAGGACCTGAATGAGCACCTGGGGTGGCGGCTGATCGAGTTCCTTTATTAGGGCTTCGACCGTATCGAAGTATCGCGGGCTGGCTGAGAGCAGCAACACGTTGCTGGTTTCCTCAGCCACCACAGCCACCTCCCGCTCCAGTAGTCGCTGAGCGGCGCCCAGCCCGTTGGCGCCGAGAGTGGAAGTCAGCCGTTGCTTCTCCTGGTCCAGGAAAGTCTGCATGGCAGTCTGTATCGCGGGGGCCTGGGCGTTGCGAAGACGATACACCTTCGTCACCCGCTCCTGGGCGGGACTGGAATCGAGGTCCTGAATGACCTTCGAGGCAAGCTCGACGTAGCGCTTGGTCCCGCCGATCAGCAGACTGTTGGTCCGCAGATCGACCGTCACACTCAAGGCGTCCTGCTCGCTGGAACCTACCGTGGCCGAGGGGGCCTTCTTGTCCGCGGACGCCGGCTGACTCGTTACCAGCGTGTAGCTGACCGCCTTGGTAGCCTGCTGCCCAGCCGAGAGGCGAAACAACTGGGTGAGCACCTCGGACATCCGGGCAGCGTCGGCGTTCACCAGCGTGAACACGCGAATCTCCGCCATCCGCGGGCTGATGGAATCCAACGCCGTGACGAGGCTCTCCATCAGCGGCATGTTCTTGACGGGCGCCGCGACGATCACCGCGTTGGACCGCGCATCCGGCGTGACGAGCACGCCCTCCTGCAAGGCCGTAGCGATAAGCTCCTTGCCGTCGGTGGTCTTGCTGATGAATTGCAGAAGCGTCTGGCGATTGGGGCTCAGAGGCGTCGGCGACTTCGGCTTATTGGTCAGCACCTCCGTCAATATTTGCGACAGCTCGGTCGAGTCCGCATGCTGAAGCGGGAAAACGCGAATCTCCGTGACGTTCGTGAGCTGCTCGCGATCGAGCTGCTTGACAAGATCCTTGATACGCTTGAGGTCCGCCGCCCCGGCCGAGACGAGAATGGTATTCGTCCGCTCGTCGACGGATATATTCGGGGCGCCCGCGCCACCCGCACCGGCGCCTCCCTGCCCGGCCAGCAGAGTTTTGAGCGTTTCGGCAACCTGCTTGGCGTCGGCCTTTTTCAGCGGGAACGCCGTCGTGGTCGAACCCTTGGCCGAGGCGCTATCAAGCTGAGCTATCAACGTCTCCGCCAGCTTCATGTCCGTGGGACTTGCGCCGACGATAAGCGAATTCGTCCGCGAATCGGCGATAACGGTCATCGGGTCCTTAGCGGTCTCCCGGCTTACACGCTGGGTGAAGAGCTGCTGGAGAGTCGGCGAAATTGCTGTCGCCGTCGCGTTGGCCAGAGTGAACACCTTGAACTGCATCGCTGGGATAATCTTATCGCCGTCGAGACTCGCGACGATCTTGTCGATGACCAGCAGGTTCTCCTTGCTGGCAGAAACGATCAGCGAGTTGGTTCGCGCGTCGACGCTGATGGCGACCTTCTCCCTGGCCGCCACGGCGGGGTTGTTCTGGGCGACAAATGACGCCCCCGGCTTGTACAGGCCCTGTTGGACAAGGCCCTGCAGCATCGTCGCAGCCTGTTGGGCATCGGCATTTTTCAGCGTGTAGATTTTCACCGTGCCGCTCTCGGTCGCCGGCTCGACATCTACTTTCTTGAGCAACTCGCGGATCATCGCGAGGTTCTCTTTGCTGGCAGAAACGATCAGCGCGTTGGCCAGCGAGTCGGTCGCAACGTCAACGCGGTCCTGCGGCGCGGGCGTTGCGCCTGGAGGCGTCATGCTTGTCAGCCGTGCCTGGAATATCTGTTGGATGACCGGGCCGATCGCGCCGGCATCGTTGTGCGTCAGAGGCAGGACTTCCAGCACGACGGCCGGGTCGGTTATCTCGACATCGAGCTTGGCGACCAGGCCCAGCAGCACCTTCGAGTCGTCTGCTCCCGCACTCACCAGCAAAGCGTTTATCCGCAGGTCCGGCAGGATCACGGGCTTCTGCCTGGCGACGTCCGGGGTGCGTGCAGCCTGATAGCGGGCGTTGAACAAATTGACCAGCGTTACCGACATCGTTCCGGCGTTGGCTCGCTTGAGGGGCAGGATCTGAATCTCCCCGCCAAGTGCGGGGCCAACCGCGTCGAGCTGCTGGGCGAGGCTCTTTACCAGCTCGAACCCATCCGCCGAGCCGCCGACGATCAGACTGTTGCTGCGCGTGTCTGCCGCGACGAGCATCCGCAGGCGTTCGGCGTCGACCTGACCCAGCGCGGTTGCCCTTTGTACGCGGGCGTCCAGCATCTTTTGCAGCGTCGGAGCCAGCGACAGCGCATCGGCGTTTTCGAGCGTCAGCAGTCTTACGCTGTGCATTTCGATGGTGGCCTTGACATCAAGCCGCTTGAGCAGAGTCTCGATGACGCCAAGTGTTTTCTCGCTGGCGGAGACTATCAGGGAGTTCGTGCGGGCGTCGATGGCGACGGTAGGCCGGTCCTCGGCTCGGATCAATGCGGCGTTCGGACCGGTGTGCAGAGCGACCAGCACCTGCTGGACTCCGGCTGCGTCGGCGTTGGCGAGCGGGAATATTCGCACGCGGCTGAGGCTGCCCGCACCGGGAATGTCCAGCGAGTTGACGACTTCGGCAATAAGCGGCATGACGTCGCTACGGGCGGCGACTATAAGGATGTTCGTCAATGCGTCCGCCTGAACCATCAGGGCTGGGCGGGTCTTTGCAAACTTGGTTTCCTTGGGTAGCTTGTCAGCCAAGGCTGTCCGCAGGCGTGTCACCTGCGTGCGAAGACCCTCTGCCCCGCTCGCCGCCGCGGTCGGCGATTCGGCAAACACCGCCTGGAGCATCGGCAGCAGCTTCGTAGCGTCGGCGTTCTTCAGCTTGAACAGCCTTACCTCCGTGACGATCTTGCCCTCCTGGCGGTCGAGGTCCTTGACGATAAGCTCCGCCAGGGCGAGCGACTCTTCCAGACCGCTGAGAACCAGCGTGTTGGTCCGCGTATCCGCGGAAACGTTGAACGGATGAACAAGCGCCTTTCCGCTGACGCTTTCCGGCACGGCCCGGCCTACCACGCTGCTCTTGGGCGCACCGGCGAGCTTCTGGCCCTGCTTGAACACATCGGCCAGGATGGTCGCCACGCTTGCCGCATCGGCGTTTTTAAGATGCACCAGGCGAACCTTGGCCGCCTCGGCCAGTGGCACGGCGTCGAGCGTCTCGACGATGGCCGCCAACGCCTTCAGGTTTTCCGGCGTCGATACCATCAGTAGCGCGTTTGAGCCCTGCTGGCCCGAGGAAACCGGATCGGCACTGATCTTGATCGGCTTGCCCAGATCCAACTCCGGCAGGTTCGCGTCCGTCCCGCCGCGAAGCCGCAACAGGCGAATCTGATCCTGAAGGGCCCGCGCCTCCGGCGTTATCTGGTTCTGCGCCGACGGGCGAATCATCTCCATCAACACCGCGGCCAGGCGAGTGGCGTCGGCACGCTTGAGCTGGATCACCATCACGTCGGCAGCCGCGTTGGCAGCAGGCTTGTCCAGCGTCTCGATCACCTTCTCGACCTGCTCGAAAACGGTTCCCTTGGCCGTAACGATGATCGACCGCGTCCGCTCGTCGGCCTGGACGTCTATCGTCTCGTCAGGGCGCAAACGCTTGATCTGCGTGAGCAACTGTTGGAGGGCCGGCATTATCTTCGTCGGCATCTCGTTCTTGAGCGTGTAGATCCGGAACTCGAGCTGCGGGGCGACGTCCTTCTTGTCCAACTGCTCGATCAGGTGTGCAACCTCAGCCATCTTCTCCTTCGCGGCGGAGACGACAACCGCGTTGGTCATCGCCAGGGCGGTTATGGTCACCTTGTCTTCGGGCCTCTGGGTCGCTCCCCGAACCGCGGTGCCGCGATACATGCTCGTCAGTGCCGCGGCAACTCGTATGTTGTTGGCGTTCTTGAGAACGAAGACCTGCACGGACTGCTTGGTCACCGCGGCGGCTTCGTCGAGGGCCTTGGCAAGGGCCTGTATCGCCTCGAAGTCCTCATCGGAGGCGTTGATGAGGATCGATCGCTGCTGCTCGAGAACGCTGGTTTCGACTCGCCCACCGCTGGCAGAAGCAGGTGCCCTGGTCGAACCCCTCCGCCCCGCCGGAGCCCGGACGCCGCTGGGCCCGCGCGTCCCCGGCGTGTTGTAAAGCTGCTGAATAGCCCGCTCGACCTCGGTCGGGTCCACGTTCTTGAGCTGTATGAGCCGCATCGTGCCGCGAGCGGGGTTCATCTGCTCTATCTCGCTGACCCACTTGGCGACCTTCGTGTGCATCTCGCCATTGGTGGACACGACCAGGGCGTTGGCCCTTTCATCGGCGGTGACCGCCAGCGGGGTTATCGTCTGGCGATTTGCCCGGGCGGCCCGCTCCTGCTGGGCGTACATGTCGCGGATCATCGCGGCGACCCCAGCGGCGTCACCGTTTTTCAGTTGGATAATCTTCACCGTTGAAGCCGTCGACTCAGCCGCCTGGTCAAGCTGCATCGCCATCTGGATAACTTCGTCAATCTTGCCGGTCGGGCCGGTGATTATCAGCGCATTGCTCGCTTCGTCAGCGGAGATGGTCACGCCCTGGGCAGTCGTCACACCCGAGCGAGAATAACGTCCGCGTCGCGCCGGCGTTGCCCCGGCAGACGCGGCGTTGGCGAGCACTGTCGCAAGCTGCGTCGCCTTGGTGTATTTGAGCAGCAAAAGCTGGGTTCTCGTGCCCGCGTCCGCAACGTCAAGCTGGGCCAGCAGAGCCTTTACCTTGTCGAGATTCGGCCCATTGGCTGTAACGATGATTGAGTTCGTGCCGCTCTCAGCCACAACACTTACCATGTCATCCGGGCTTAAGCGAACGCCCCGCTGCGGCGCGAACGCCTGGGCCAGCGATGCCGCCACCATCTCCGCCTTGGCATGCTTGAGCGTCAGGAGTGTCTGGGCCGCCTTGCCCGTCGGCACGTCAAGTTGGCTGGCAAGCGTGCGAATCTTCTGGAATGTCTCAGCGTCCGCACGGACCACGATCAGCCGGGAGTCCTTATCGGCCTCGATGAGAATCTTGCCTTGACCGGCGGCGGATGGGGCTCGATAGCCTCGCCCGCGCGGCGAGGCTGAAGCGCCAACGAATACCTTGTTCAGCATCGCAGCCACCGTCTCGGCATCCGCTATGGTCAGCGGGATCATCTGAACCGGGTACTGAAGAACCGTCGAGACGTCGATCTCTTTGATCAGTGCCGCGATCCGCTCGTGCTCGCTTATCGGAGCTCGTACGATCAGCGTACCGCTCGACCGGTCCGCCGTGATGCGAACCTGCCCGCCTGATGACATCGTTCGGCCACGACCTGACGTGGTCTTGGCATTCAGGCTCGCCGTCAGTGCCGCGGCCACGCTGGCGGCGTCGGCGTTTTCAATTTTGTAGACCTTCACGATAACCTGGTCGCCCGTGGCGGACTCGTCGTAGTCCTTGATTACCTTGGCGATGAGTTCGTGCTTGTCCGCGGGCGCCGAGACCACAAGCTTTCGGCCACTCTCGGCCGGCAGGATCACGATCGGCGCGTCGCTGGAGGTCCGGCCTCTGATGTACCGGGATGCGGCAGTGCCGGCGAATATCTGCTGGAGCGACTGGGCGAGCGTATCGACGTCAGCGTTTTTGACATCGTACATCTTGACCACCGGCACGGCGGAGGCCTCGGAGGCCTTGTCCAGAGCCAGGGCCATCTTGAGAACCTTATCCACCTTGGCGCTGGGGCCGGTGATCACCAGGGCGTTGCTGGCTGCGTCAGCCGAGACGGTAAGGTTCTGCCCGCCGCTGGGGGCGCGGTATCTGCCTCGCTGGGCGGGGGCTCCACCGGCGGCCTGGCTGAGCACAGGCGCCAGCGCGGCAGCCTTGGCGTGCTTGAGAACCAGCAGTTCAGTACGAGCGCCGCCGGTATCGGTATCCAGGCTGGCGACGAGGGCCTTGACCTTTTCGAGGTTCGTCGCGTTGGCGGTAACTATGATCGAGTTGCTGTTGGTCTCGGCGACAACGGTTACGACGTCTTCCGGCGAGAGCCTCTGGCCCCGCTGCGGAGCGAAGGCCTGCCCGACGGCGACGGCAATCGCGGAGGCGTCGGCATTGGTCAACGAAATGAGAGTCCGCGCCGAACTGCCCGTAGAGGCAGTGTCCAGCTTGGTCGCCAGCGTGCGAATCTTCTCAAATGTCTCAGCGTCCGCACGGACAAGCAGCATCCGCGAACTGGCGTCGGCCTGGATAACCACGCTACCGCCCGAGCCGGAGGGCTGTCTGTTGCGAGGCGACCTGCGCGACCTTGATGACGCAGCCCCCGAGCCGAAGACTCCGTTGAGAACACTGGCGACTTCCGTGGCGTTGGCGTTGTTCAGCGCGATTGTCTGAACGGGATACTTGTCTGTGGCGCCGACGTCCATCTCGGCGATAAGCTTGGCGATCTGCTCGTGGTCGTTGGCCGTGCCCCGAACAATCAGCGTGTTCGATCCCCTATCGGCAATGATACGAATCCTCTTCGCAGCCGACCCGGATCGACCTCTGGCCGTGACGTTTGTCAGTGAACTGGTCAAGGCGTTTGCCAGGGTCGTCGCGTCGGCGTTTTCGATTTGATAGACTTGGACAATAACCTGTTCGGCAGGGTCGGTCTGATCCATTTCCTGGATCGTCTTGGCGATCAGTCCGTGTCTTTCGGCGGCCGCTGAGACTATGATCCTTCCACCGACCTCGTCGCCTATGATAGCCACTGCCGGCTCAGACGCGCCGCTTGCGGACCTTCTGTACGCCCCACCGGACCGTCTTCGGTAGGTTCCTCCGTTAGCGAAGATCTGCTGGAGAGCCTGGACCATCGTGGGTATGTCGGCATTCTTTACGGGGTACATCTTGACGGTGGGGTTTGCCGCGGAGGCGGCGGCCTGGTCCAGTTGCTCAGCCATTGCGATCAGCCGAATGACCTCCTTGGCCGGGCCGGTGACGATAATCATGTTGCTGGACGGTTCGGACGAAACCACGACCTGCTGACCAGGCTGGGGCACAACCCTTGCCCTGCCCCTGCTGCGGGTCGCGCCGCTGCCACCACTGGCGGATCGCGAGAGCACGTTGGCGATATCGGCTGCGGTGGCGCTGCTGAGTTGCAGCAACTGGGTAACGGCGCCGATGGCCTTTTCGGTGTCGAACTTGGCCACCAGGGCCTTGACCTTATCAAGATTTTCGGCGTTGGCGGTAACGATAAGGCTGTTGGTGAGCGGCTCGGGTACGATGCTCACCGAGTCGCCGGATCGTGCGACGCGCCTGCCCGCGCCGGCGGTAGTCCCGAAGGCTGCCTGGAGAGATGGCGCGACTTCGGCGGCATTGGCGTATTTGAGGGTCAGGATTTCCGGGGAGGCCTTAGCGGCGGTGACAACATCCAGCTTGGTGACGATCTCCTGTATTTTGGCGAAGGTAGCATCGTCGGCGCGGACGAGAATCATCCGCGACGGGGCGTCAGGTTCAATAACCACACTGCCCTTGGCGATAGGTGTACGCCTGGACCGCGACCTGCCTCGGCTGGCGGATGAGGTGGCCCCCGATCCGCCGAACAACCCGCCCAGCACGCGACTGACCGAATCGGCATCGGCGTGCTTCAGCACAATCGTTCGCACGGGGTACTTGTCTTTTTGAGACTGGTCCAACTCGCCCAGAAGTTCGACGATCCGGGCGTGATCTTCCTTGGTGGCGCGGACGACCAGAGCGTTGCTGCTGGTGTCGGCGCTGATTCGCGGCTGGCCCAAATTGGCGCCGGCCGGGCCTCGCCGACCTCGATTGGAAGCACCTGTCGCCCCACCGGCTCGCAGAGTTTCGGTAAGAGCACGCGACAGCGTGGCGGCATCGGCGTTTTCGAGACGGTACACCTTGACCGTCACCTCGCCGGTGGCCTGGGCGTCGTCGAGGTCCTTGATAACCTTGGCGACGAGTTCGTGCCTTTCATCCGGGGCCGAAACCAGGATAAGCCTCCCCGCCTCGTTGCCGGATATGATGATCGGCTCGTCCATACCGGACGCGGCGCGGGATGTGCCCGGGATTCTGGTCGCGGTGCGGCGGGCGGCGGAGCTGGTGGGGAACACCTCGCGCAGAGCCTGAACCGTCGGTAACACCTCCGCGTGCTTGAGCGGATACATGCGGACGGCCCGGGTGAAGCTGGTGGCCTTGTCGAGGTCCTCGATGACCCTCTGGATAAGTGTCATGGCCTCTGCCGGGGCCGACACGATCACCGAGTTGGTGTTCTTGTTGGCCGAGATGCTCACCAGCGTGCCGGCGTCCACCTTTGTGGCGCCCACGGCGCCCGCGGCGCCCTGTCCGCTCATCTGGAGCATCTGGAGGATCATCGCGGCCTGATCCTGCCGCGAGCTCGTCCGGCTCCTTGACGACCGCGAGACAGGCGATCGGGTGGGTGATGGTTTCTGGGCCGGGGTGAACAGGTCGGTAAGGTTCTCGGCGACCTCGGCGGCGTCGGTGTTCTTCAGCGCGAAGATTCTCACTTCACTGACGACGGTCGATACCCGGTCGAGTTCCTTGACCAGCGGCAGTATCAGGTCGAAGTCGCTGGGCTTGGCGCGTACGATGACGCTCTTGGTTCGAATGTCCGCGACAACAGTGACCTGCGAAGACCCAATCGGCGTGGGCGTCGGCGTGGGCAACTCCGGGGTTGCTCTCGACTCGCGACCCCGGCTGGACCTGACGATGGCGGCCCTGATCGCCGCCGAGGATCCAGAGGCGCGTGAGCGGGGGTTGAAAAGTGCATCGAGCGTATCGGCTATCGCCGCCGGAGAAGCATGCTGGACGCGAACAACCCGCAGTTCGAAGTCGGCATCTCCTGCCGTCGCGGAGAGTTGGTCGATCAGGATCTGGATGTTCTCCAACTCCTGTCGCGGCGCCAGCAGGATCAGTGAATTACTGGTGCGATCAACGGCGATGGTGATCTTCTTACGGGTAGCATCGGACGCAGCCGGTCCGGTTGTCACAGGCTGGGTTGTCGCAGGTTTACTTGTGGCAGGTTGGGTTGAGGTCGGCTGTTCACCTGCAACCGTTGATGAAGCAGCGCCCAGGGCCGGGGGCATCTCGATACGCGTGTAGAGCATCTCCACGTCATTAGGCAGGCCGGGGAATATTCGCACGCTGTTGGCGTCGAGGGCGTTCGCGTCGGTTCGCTCATCGTAATTATCCGGCAGCTTGTCGGTGACAATCACTTCGGCTTCGCCCATCTGCCCGTACATTCGCTGAAGCAGTTCGGCCATGCGGCTGGCTCGTATCTGTGTCAGGGGCACGACCCTTACGATGGGACTTTCATCCTCGGCGGGCAGGTCATCGAGCTTGGCGATAACATCTTCGATGGCCTTGAGATCGGCTTCCTTGGCGACGACACTGATGGCCTGGCTGTAGTAGTCCGGCTCGACAATAGGCTTGGCCGCGCCTTTACGATCGGCGTACATGGCTTCGAGTATGGTGGCAACCTCGTCGGGATCTGCTCGGTTGAGATACAGATACGCCACCTCGCGCTGCGGAGAAGCCTTGTCCAACTGGGCAAGAATGTTTTCCACGATTTTGAAACTCGCAGCCGTCGTGGAGACGATCAAGCTGTTTGTCCGCTCATCAGCGGAGATACTGAACGGCACGGGATCAGGCGAGCGTCTGCCCGCGCCCAGGCGTGTGGGGCTGCGTCGGGTCATGTCACCAAACAATCGCCCAACAGATTTTTCCAGGTCGGCCGCCGAAGAGTTCTCCAGCTTGAACACACGCACCTGAACCGTGGAACTGGTCCCCTGCTGATCCAGACGCCGGATCATTTCGATGACGCTCTTGATCTCGTCGGCCGGACCGCGAACGAGAATGCTGTTGGAGTTTACCTCGGCCGTGACGTTAACGGTCGTCGACTTGCCGGCTCTTGGCGCGGTTGGTGCGCCCATCGGAGACCGTGGCGCCGAGGTGGACCGTGCGGCCAGGGCGGCGTTGACCGCGTCGGCCAGGCTCAGCGCCTGCGCGTTTTCCAGCCGGACGATCTCGATAACAATCTGCTGGCCCGGCTTGTCGGTATCGAACTGGGCGATAAGCTGCTCGGCCAGGAGCATCTTCTCCGGCGGAGCCTGCACTATGAGCGAGTTGGAGTTCTCCATGGCGGCGACGCGGACGGCCTGTGCGCCCGACTGCGAGGACGAACTGCGACCGGACCACCGAGATCTGCTCGACCTGGACGAGGACGATTGGCCAAGCATGTTCTGGAGCATCTCGGCGAGGTCCTCGGCCCGAGCGAATCTCAGCGGGAAGGTCTTGGTCTGGCTGGCCAGACTGGCGCCCTTCAGGACCTCGTGGATTACCTTCTCGATCTCGACGAACTCCTGAGCGGTCGCGGCGACCATCAACTGGTTGGTAGCCGGGTCCGAGTCGAATTGCGGCTCCCTGCCGGCGGCCGACCGGGACCGGCTCGAGCTATACTCGCTCCTCGACGAACCGTACATCTTCCTGAGAGAGTCGACCAGGTCGGTGACATTGGCGGCGCCGACCTGGTAGACCCGCACCTGTTGAGCCGACTGCAGGTCCTCGACATCGAGCTTGGCAACGGTCGCGACCATATCGTCGATCTTGGCCTTGGGCGCGTCGATGATCAGGGCCTTGTCGTTCGGAGCGGACGTGATGACAACGCGTTTGGCGTCGTCGCCGTTGGGTGTCACGGTCCGGGTGCGGCGGTATCGGCCATAGGAGTCGTAAGGGCTGGGGCTCGCTTCCTCGCTCGATTTCGTCGGGAACAATTCCGCCAGTTTCTCGGCAAGGACCTTCGCCGAGACGTGCAAGACCGGGACAATGCGCATCTCGCGCACCTGTTCCTGCGTGGCCTGGTCGAGCTTGGCGATCATATCCTCGATCATCTTCCGCTGGGCCTCGGGCGCCCGCACCAGGACGGTGTTGGTCATCGGCTCGGCCTGGATCTGGACTTGCTGCTCGCCATCGGCGTCTGCTGGCAACATTTTGGTCAGCAGCGCCGCCAGCGAGGTCGCGTTGGCGCTGACAAGCGGAACCAGGCGTACGGTAGCCTGACCTGCGGCATCGGGGGTGTCGAATCCGATGATGAGTTTCTCAGCGAGGGCAAGCTTTTCCGGCGGGCCCTGGACGACGATGGTATTGGCGGCAGGGACGGAAGCAACCCGGACACCGGTGCTTCGAGATGACGATCGGCGCGAATACCCGTATGGATCATAGCTTCTTCGCGACGACCCGCCGGACTCGGCGAGCATCGTCTCCAGCACTCCTGCGAGATCGTCGGCGCGTGCGTGTTTCAGCGGGAACGCCTTGGTCTGAATCGCCAGAGTAGTCGCGGCCTGGAGCTTGGTGATTACCTTCTCGATTTCCTCGAACTGCTCAGCCGTCGCCGCAATCATCAATTGATTCGTCGGCGCGTCGGCCTCGAAACGCGGCTTGACCTCTGTTTGGCCACTGTCGGTCGACGCTCTCTCCCGCTCGGCGAAGAGCCTGCTGAGCGACAGGGCCATCTCGGAGGCCTTGGAGTTGGCTATCTGGTAGGTGCGGACCTCGATATTGCCTGAGGCATCCTCGACGTCCAGTGAAGCGATGAGCTTGACGACGTCGGCCATCTTCGTCCTGGGTGCTTCGACAACCAGGGACCTGTCGCTCGGCGCGGCGGTGACGGTGACGCTCTCATCGGACTCGCTGGAAGAGCGGGGCCGCGCGTAGCCGTACCCATTTGAGGAAGGCCTGGCCTTTGTCGACGAATAGAGCCTCCTGAACATAATCGCCATCGACCCAGCCGAAGCGTGCTTGAGCGGGATTATGCGTACCTCCCGGGTGCTGTCTACGGCTTCGTTGTCGAGTTGTGCGATGATGGTTTCGAGCTTCTGCCGCTGGGCCTGCGGCGCGCGGAGAAGGATGGAGTTGGTAGACTTTTCGGCCTCGATGAAGATTTGCTGATCCCTGCCAACCTGGGCATCAGGCAACATTTTTCGGAGCGTGGCGACAAGTGTTTCGGCTCGGGCCTTGTTCAGCGGCAAGCGAACTATGGCTGCGTCACCGACAGCTTCGGGCACGTCGAAGGTAGTGATCAGTTTCTCGGCGAGGGCGAGCTTTTCCGGCGGGCCCTGGACGACGATGGAATTGGATTCTTCCATCGCGGCGACTCGAACGTCGTCTGGTGTCGCGGGCGAAGGAACCGGCATACGCGGCGAGTAGTAACCGCGCCGCCTCGACGAGCTTGCCGACTCAGCCAGCATCTGCTGCAGGACGTCCGCGAGATCGGAAGCCTTGGCGAACTTCAGCTTGAAGGTACGCGTCTCGCTGGCAAGCTGGGTGACTTCCTTGAGACCTTCGATGACCTTCTCGACTTCGGCATGCTGTGTGGCTGTCGCGGCCACGAGTACCTGGTTGGTGGCGGCGTTGATTTCGAATCTTGGCTGGGGTGTTTCGGCCTGGCTGCCATCTGATCGCCTTCTGTTTCCGAACAAGCGAGTCAGAGTCATAGCCACCTCGGCGGCCTTGTTCTTGCCCATGTCATAGGCGCGAACCGTAACCTTACCCGGAGCATCCTCGGTATCGAGCGAAGCCACGAGTTGGGCGATTTCTTCGATCTTCTGCTTGGGCGCATCGACAACGAGGGCCCTGTCGCCCGGGGCCGGCGAGATGATGACCCGGTCCGAGTTTGTTCCTGAAGGGAAGGAACGGCGACGACTGTGCCCACTGTATTCGTTGTATGGAGAATACCCCATCGAGCTGGATGATGATTCCGCCGAATAGAGCTGCATAAGCATTGGCACAAGCCCACGTGCCGAGACGTGCTTAAGCGGGATTATCCGGGTCTCGCGGGCGCCGGCCTTGGTGGGCTTATCCAGCGAGGCGACCATTTCCTCAAGCATTTTCCGCTGGCTTTCGGGGGCGCGGATAATCAGCGTATTGGTCTGGGCATCGACGCTCAGGAC
>Ga0272444_10002357_pt1 | contig 17507 bp, 16 predicted proteins | sample SSMForm13_FD_201033 | JGI IMG/M metagenome (GOLD analysis project Ga0272444, IMG submission 201033) | Marine sediment archaeal communities from Little Sippewissett salt marsh, Falmouth, MA, United States - SSM-Form-13 | ecosystem: Environmental > Aquatic > Marine > Wetlands > Sediment ... | reverse complement strand
CTTCTCAACCGGTGCCCCGAGGAGCACGTCGGAGACCATTCTGTCGAGGTCGTCGGAGGTACTGTCGAGTCCGCCGAGCCTGGCCCGTTCGCGCTTCGGCGGGGCCTCGTCCGTCTCTTCCTTCTCGGCATCCTCGGCAGCCCACTGGGCCCGCTTCAGCGACAGGCCGATCTTGCGCTCGTCGGTGTCGACACGGAGGATCTTCACCTCGATGTCCTGTCCTGCAGTGACGATGTCCTCGGGGTTCTCGACCTTGTGGTCGGCCAGTTCGCTGACGTGCAGCAGGCCTTCGAGTTCACCCTCCAGCTCGACGAAGACACCGAAGTTGGTAATCTTGGTGACCTTGCCCTTGACGATCTCTCCGGGAACGTACCTCGAGGGGATCCGGGTTTCCCAGGGGTCCTCTTCGAGTTGCTTCAGCCCCAGGGCCACTCGCTTCTTGTCCTGGTCGACGCTGAGGACGACGGCCTTCACGGCGTCGCCTTTTTTCAGCACCTCGTTCGGGTGACCGACCTTGCGGGTCCACGACAGGTCGCTGACGTGCAGCAGTCCGTCGATGCCTTCCTCGATTTCGACGAACGCCCCGTAGCTGGTCAGGTTGCGAACTGTGCCCTCCAGGACGGTCCCGGGCGGGTACTTGTCCTTGACCAGGGTCCACGGATTGACCTCGGTCTGCTTGATCCCCAGGCTGATCTCCTGTTTCTCTTTGTTGATGTCGAGGACAACCACCTCGACGTCATCACCAACCTGGACCACTTCCGAGGGGTGGTTGATGCGGCGCGTCCAGGACATCTCGCTGATGTGAACCAGACCCTCGATGCCGTCCTCCAGCTTGACGAAGGCCCCGTAGTTCATGATGTTGACGGCCTTGCCGGTGACCTTGGACCCGATGGGGTACTTCTCCTCGACGGTGTCCCACGGGTTGGGTTCCTTCTGCTTGAGACCCAGGGCGATTTTCTCTTTCTCGCGATCGACGTTCAGGATGACCACGTCGAGGTCCTGCTCGATCTTGACCATCTCCGACGGATGGCCGATGCGGCTCCAGCTCATGTCGGTGATGTGCAGCAGGCCGTCGATGCCGCCGAGGTCCACGAAGGCCCCGAAGTCGGCGATGTTCTTCACCACGCCTCGCCGCAGCTCTCCCACCTCGATTTCGGCCAGGAGGCGGCGTTTGGCCTCCTCGCGCTGCTCCTCGATGAGCCGCCGGCGACTCACGACGATATTCCGCCGGCTTTCGTCGATTTTCAGGATCTTGCACTTGATGTCGCGGCTGATGTAGTCGGCGATGTCCGGCGGTCGCCGGATGTCCACCTGGCTGGCCGGAAGGAATACCGGCACCCCGATGTCCACCAGCAGGCCGCCTTTGATCTTCCTCATGACGCGGCCTTCGACCACATCGCCCTCGGCGTGGTCCCTGATGATGCGCTCCCAGGCCCGGATGCGGTCAGCCTTGCGCTTCGAGAGCAGGATCTGGCCGCTGTCGCTGTCGACGGATTCCAGCAGGACGTCGACCTTATCGCCGGCCTCGATGGCCTTGGGATCGCTGAACTCCTTCTTCTCGACCGCCCCTTCGCTCTTGTAGCCGATGTCGATGATGACCGAGTCGCCGATGATGTTGACCACTCGCCCGGGCAGGATGCTACCCACCTCGTAGTTCTTGACCGAGGCCTCGTAGGCCTCAGAGAGTTCGCCGGCCCCGGTCTCCTCCGCCAAGACCTCTGCGACCTGCTTCTCGATATCGCCGTCGGTCAACCCATACTGCCGATAGATGCTTGGACGTGACATAAAACAGAACCCCTTCGCTGACTCCTGCGGGAGCGAGACCGATTCGCCGCCCCGCCCACGCGGGGCACTCGCGCCGCACCGCAACTGTAACGGAACCTCCGTGCGCGGGCGGTCTCGCCACGACGGCGAGATCAAACCCATGCGAAAAGAACCCGTATCATACCGAATTTACCCGCCCGCGTCGAGACTTTTCGCCCGGTCGATGAACTGCTGGATAACCCATTGCGGCGTACTGGCACCCGCGGCGACTCCCACCCGCGTTCGCCCGGCCAGCATGTCGGGGGCCAGTTCGTCGGCCGTCTCCAGATGGTGGGTCGGCACACCCGTCTTCTCGCACAGCCGGGCCAGTTCGCGCGTGTTGGCACTGTTGCGCCCACCCAGGACGAACATTACGTCCACCCGCAGAGCCAGCTCCATGGCCGCCGATTGGCGGTCAACGGTTGCCATGCAGATGGTGTTGAAGAGGCGCAACTCCTGGCCCGTGGAACGCCGCGCAAGCTCGGCCGTCACCCGGCGGAACCATTCCGGCGACTGCGTCGTCTGGCTTACCACGCCCACCCGGGCCAGGCCGACAAGCGGCTCCAACTCGCCCTCGCTGCCCACCACGGTCGCCCCCGGCGCATGGCCCAGGATGGCCTGGACCTCCGGATGGTCGGCATCGCCCACCACCACCACGCTGTACCGTTCCTCGTGCAGCTTCTGGGCCAGGCTCTGGGCACGCTTGACCAGGGGGCACGTGGCGTCCACCAGGCCGAGCCCTCTGGCCCGGGCGGCCTCGGCCGTCGCGGGACTCAGCCCGTGCGACCGGACGATCAGCAGGCCCCCCTCGGCGTCGTCGACGCTGGAGATGACCCGCAAGCCCAGCCGCTCCAGCCGGGCGATCTCCTGCGGATTGTGGATCACCGGGCCGAGGCTGTAGACCCTTTCGCCGCCCGCAAGCGTCTGCTCGGTCATCGCGATGGCCCGCTGCACGCCAAAACAGAACCCGCAGTGAGCAGCCAACTCAATCACTCCGGTAGACTCCCGGTCTCTACCGTTGCTTTTCATCGCGGCTCCCTGGTCCGGCGGACCTCGGCCTGAAGGCGGCACATTTCGGTGTGCAACCGTTCCGCCAGCGCGTTCGGGGCGCTGGCCTTGACGCGCTCCGCGGAGATCGGTTCGCCGTAGATCACCCGCAGGGACCGGAGCGTCGGCAGCAACCTGCCGCGCGGCCAGCTTTCGTAGGCCCCATCGATAACCATCGGCAGCACGGGCACGCCGGCCCGCTGGGCAATGACGATCATCCCGGCGTGCAACCGCGCAATGCTCCCGTCGCGGGTCCGCGTGCCCTCGGGGAACACCAGGACGATTCGCCCCCGGCGGAGCCGGCGGATGGCCTCGCGGATGGCCCCCAGGTCGGCCCGGGCCCGCTTCACCGGGAAGGCGTACAGCGACCGGATCAGCCACGAGAACAGCGGGGCGCGGAACAGCGTGTCCCGGGCCATCGGGTTGAAGGGGCGGCAGATCGGCAGGGCGGCCACGATGGGGTCAAGGTAGCTCTGGTGGTTCGACACGACGAGCAGTCCGCCCCGTGCCGGCACGCGCCCGCGGTGGTACGCCCTTCCCGCAACCAGGGCCACGTAGAGCCCCTGGGCAATCACCTGAAGCACCGCGTACCAGACGCGCTGGAGCATCTCTCAGCGCTCCCTCACCCGACTGCGAACCACCTTCTCCAGGTGATCCACCATGTCGTCAATCGACATCTGCGACGTGTCAATAACGACGGCCCCCTCCGGCACGCGAAGCGGTGCCACCGGCCGCGAGCGGTCGCTATCGTCCCGCCGACGAATCTCCTCCAGCACCTGGTCGCGCGTCGGGGCCTTGCCCCGGGCCGCCAGCTCCTTCTGGCGCCGATCCGCCCGCACGTCCTCGGAGGCGTCCAGGTAAACCTTGACGTCCGCCTCGGGGAAGACCACGGTGCCTTGGTCACGGCCCTCCGCCACCAGGTCCCCCCACTGGCGACCGATGCGGCGCTGGGCCTCGACAAGGCCAGCCCGAACCTGCTCGTTGGAGGCTGCATGGTGCGTCCGGAGGCTGATCTCGTTGTCACGAATAGCCCCGGTGACATCCTGGCCGTCCAGGAGCACGCGGGCGGCGTCGGGCCGGGGTTCCAGATCGATCCGGACCTCGCAGGCGATTCGGGCAAGGGCCTCGCCATCGGCCAGGTCAATGCCCCGCTGAATGGCTGACAGCGTCACCGCGCGGTACATGGCCCCGGTGTCAAGGTACGCCACGCCGAGCCGTTCGGCCAGGAGCCGGGCCGCGGTGGACTTGCCGCTCCCGGCAGGACCGTCGATGGTGACGATCATCCGCGTTCCTTTCAGGCGATCGGCGGTACGGCAAACGGGGGATTCTACGCGGCGTCGGCCTCGATTGCCACCTCTTTTCGCTCTGCCCAGGCACGGGGGGCGGCGGGCGGGGCGGAACAAGCGGCTTTCGCAGCCGCCGACGGCAGGCTATACTCGCACGCCATGCGATCAGTGGGAATCATCCTGCGATTCGTCCGCTTTCCGCTGGTCTGGACGGCGGTGGGCGACGTGCTGGCGGGCGCGGCCGTGGCCGCCGGAGCGCCCGGCCGAATGTCGGTCCAGGCGGTCGTCCCCTTGCTGGTGATCTCGCCGGCCGTGTACCTGTTCGGCATGGGCATGAACGACCTGGTGGACGCCGGCGACGACCGGCGTGCGGGGCGCGACCGGCCGCTGGCCCGTGGCAACCTGTCGGTCGGGTCGGCCACGTCGGTACTGATCGTCCTGCTGGGTATTATGATGGTCGGAGCGGCCTACGTGAACGTCGCCGCCCTGAGAATGGCGGTCTTCACGCTCGGGGCAGTGGCCGTCTACAACGGTCTGGCCAAACGGTGGACCGTGCCGGCCATCGGCGTCATGGCCGCGTGCCGCGCCGGAAACGTCCTCATCGGCTGGAGTGCGACGACGGGCACTTGGCGGGTGGATCTCTCGCCGCAGGCCCCCCAAGGCTGGGCGCTGCTGATCTCGGTGGCAACACTGGCGGGCGCGGCCAGCCTCACGAGCGCCCTGGAGAAACGCCACGGACTGAAGGGCCTGTTCAGGCTGAGCCCTTCGGGGATCGTGCTGGGATGCCTCCTGCTGCTGCCGGTGGCCAACTGCCTCTGCGTGGCGGCGGCCTGGGAGATGTCGCCGTGGTCGCTCGTCTGGCTGGCAGCCGTGCCGCTGGTGCTGCTCAGTGCCGCCGTGGTCCGGCGGCTCTGCCCCCCTGCCCCAACACCCCGGTCGCCGACGATTCCGGGCGACCCATCGCACGGCTAAGAGACTACCTGAAGACGGGAGCCATGGCCATGGTGTGTGCCGCCGTGCATTGATGGGCGTTCGCCGGCAGCGTCCACGAACGATTCCAGGTCTCGGCGTGCGGGATGGACAATGAGACAGGCCGCCGCGATGTCTGCTCAGTCGGGGGTATCGGCGCGTGCCTGCTTCGAGCAGTAGTGTCGCACGAGGGCCTTGAAGCGCGCCAAGGGCAGTTCGGCGGTCACCTTGACGCGACCGCCCGTCAGGTCCCGGGTCTGCACCAGGCGAAGGTCGCCGAGGAGCATGTTGAGGTCTTTCCGCAGGGCGGGCACCGCATCCACCAGGTCGACGACGGTCTTGCGCCCTTGCGCCCCACCGTTGCCAGCGTCGTCGGAGGTGTCTTGCGTGGCGGGAAGCGGATCGTTGAGCAATCGCGATCGCAGGTGTTCACGGCACCGGGCCAGTGCCGATCGCGTGGCCAGCAGATGGGCCTGGGAAGCGTCGTCCACATGCTCGGGAGGCTCGGCCTGGGCCGCATGGGTCCAGACGTCGTCGGCCGGAACGGGCGGCTCGCGCTGCTCCGGCACCTCGGGCACCGCGACGCCGGTGACCTTGACGACAGGATCCTTGACGAACAGGCTGACGCCGTCGAACACCTCTTGGGGGAACTCGGCCCCCGCGTGGTAGGCATTGGCCAGGGACTTCAGTTCGGCCACCAGGTCGGCCACGGCCATGGTGACGTCGACTTCACAGATCCGCTGGGACAGGTATCGCACGTCACCGACATTGGGGTGCGAATGGATGAAGGTCGCGGTGTCCGCGGCGACCCGCTGGTCGCTGTCGAGGAAAGCGGCAAGGCGCCTCGACGGTGAGAACCGCAGGTCGCGAATGCGCTGCAGGAGCTGGCGATGTGCGTTGTCGGTGGCCTTCCGCCGCGTACGCAGGCGGCCGAAGACGCCCACGTCGTACCACCCGACCGGTGCCGACCCCGCGATCGCCAGCCGCAACTCGCCGCGCGACTGCCCAAGGGCCCAGAGCCCGCGGCGGTCGATGTAGAGCAGAATCTTGTCGAAATCCTGAGGTTGGAACTTCTGCCCTGCGCAGTAGGTCGAGCAGACCGACTTCAGTTGGGCAATCACCTGCTCAATGGGGATGTGGACCTGAACGGTGACGACCCCGTCGCTGTAGATACGGGGCCGGCCGGTGTCGGCACGGCGCCGCACGGCGTCCCAGGCAAACGCCCTGACGTCGGCGCTGCTCGCCAGGAAGTCGGCGACGCGAGAATCGGGCGTCAACTTCAGTTGGCCGAACCGCCGGTAGAGCGTATGGAAGGCCTGCGCCGCGGCTTCGTCCCGGGCCAGTGCTGTCCTGTCAGGACTCTCTGTGGGTTCGGCGGCGACGGCCGGGTCGGCCGACTCGCCTGCCTCGGCCGGACACCAGAGAGCAACAACCAGGGCGAGGCCCGCCAGAGGCGTGTACCTGATCACCGTGGGATCCCCCAGACTGGACGAGCCGGCTCGTGACAGTCGCATCACTCGCCCGCACGGCATGCGTTATGGAAACCGTTCCCGACAGCCGGCGTCCACGTCGGCTGTCTGCATTATAGTGAAACAGCAGACGATTTGCGGAGGGTTTTTCTTCAATCCCCGGTGTGCGGAGGGGCGGCGTGTCGGCGCTGGGCGACTACCTCAGCGGATAGTTTGCGATGTCGTCGGTGATGCCCGCGGCGAGGTTGGCGAACCATCGCTTGTAGAGTTTCCCGCTCTTCATGACGCCATAGACGTGGTAGCCAAACTTGCCGTTCGGCCCGGGACTCATCAGGATGAAATCGTAGGGGCACTGGTAGAACTGCTTGAGCATGTGGTCATTGCCGCGGATGCCGGTGCCGGCGGACGACTCGTCGCGTGTGCAACCCTCGTAGTAGGAGTACTGCATGGCCATGTTCCAGTATTCCCACTTGGCCTCGCCTCCCTTGCGCGGGTTGGCGCGGGCGTAGGCGATGATGCCTCCGCTCCTTCCGGTCAGGTCGAAGGCGTCGACAAAACACGGGCATTCGGCGCCGCCGCCCTGGGCCACGGGCCCGTTCTCCAGGTACTCGTCCAGGCCTCCCGGAACGTCCCACTCGGCCGAGAGGAACCGGTTGGGATAGTTCGGATCGCTCGTATTGCGTGGATTCGCGGGGCGATGCCATCCGGTGCCGTACGGCCCCCTGAGGAAATAGGCCAGAAGCTTCCCGCCGCCCGGATGATGCCACACCCCATGATCGAACACGTTCGCCGACTCGGACCCGTCGGGGTAGTGGTATCGCGGATACTCCAGTTGGGCGGCGCCCGAGGCGTACGGTGTCGGCGGGCTGTCGCCTGGTGGACACTCGTTGTAGATCCGATGGTAATCGCGGACGGCCTTGTCGAGGACCATGACCCGTGTCTTGGTTTCCTTGATGGCCATGGCCTGGACGACGGCCCCAATCTGGGGAACCAGCAGGGCCATGAGCAGGACGATGATGCTGATCACCAGCAGCATCTCGATCAACGTGAAGCCACGTCGCATGATCTTCATTGATCAGGCCCCCTAACACCCAGCGCTGGGGTGCTGATCGGTAACCGTGGCCGCGCGAGGATCACCTGAGCGGGTAGTTAGCGATGTCGTCGGTGATTCCCACATCCAGATCGGCATACCAGCGTCTGGTCACCTTGCCGCCGCTCCTCCTGCCGTATACACGGTAACCGTACCTCTTGTTGGGCCCCGGACTGATGATGGCAAAGCCATAAGGGCAGCTCGCGAGGGTTCTGGCCAGGTGTTCCCTGCCTATGGCACTGGTCTCGTCCCGCCCGCAGTCCTCGTAGTAGACCTGGGCGAGCGCGTTGTTGGCGTTCCCATAGGAGTCCTTCAGCCACCTGGCCGGCCCCGACGCGCGCGGATTGGCGGCGATATACCCGATGAGCCCCCCTCCGGCGCCCTCCGGGCCGAAGGCATCGAGGAAACAGGGACACTTCATGGGGGTGGTGCCGCCCGGGGCCGCCCGGTCGCCCCGAATGCCGTCCGGCCTGTTGAACAGGAATGGCGTCAAGTCTCCCGGGACGTCCCACTCGGCCGTGATGAACCGGTTGACGTAATCGGGGTCTGCGGTGTTCCTCGGGTTCTCCGGGCGGTGCCAGCCCATGCCGTTGAAGCCCATAAGGAAGTAGGCCAGGAACTTGCCGCCATAGGGATGGTAGCTGTGGTAGCCGTGTCCGAACAGGTCGTCCGCCTCGGTGCCGTCGGGAAAGCGGTATCGCAAATAGTCCCATCTGACCCTGCCCCCTTTGCTGGGGGTGGGAGGGCTCGTGCTGGGCGGATACGCGCCGTAGAGGCGGAAGTAATCCTCGACGGCCGTGTGAAGGGTCGCGATCCGTCGCTGGGTGTCCTTGACCCTGACCCCCTGCATGACGGCGCCGATCTGCGGCACCAGCAGGGCCATCAGCAGAATGATAATGCTGATCACCAGCAGCATCTCGATGAGCGTGAAGCCGCGTATCGTCGTTCTCACGGATCGGGTCCTCCAACATCCGGCCTGCGCCTGTGCGCCAGACCGAGGACAGCCTTCACGTTGCGATCACCTGATGGGGTAGTTGGCAATATCGTCGGTGACACCGTTCTCGTAGTTGGCGTACGAACCTTTCCGGTATTCGCCTCCGTACTTCATCCCGTAAACGCGCCAGCCCAGAAGATGGTCGGGACCGGGGCTCAGCAGCGCGAAATCGTAAGGGCACTGTTCGAGTGTGCGGTCCCTGTGCTCGGTGCCGCGCCCGTCGCCCCAACTGCCACCGTAGGTCCGGCAGTTCCAGTAGTAGATGGCACTGAGTGCGTCGTTGCTGTGGCCGTAGACATCCTTGCGCCACCGATTGGCGCCGGAGGCCCTGGGGTTAGCCGAGATGTAGCCGATGAGTCCGCCCCCCCGGCCCTGGATGCCGAAGGCATCGACGAAGCACGGGGCCCCGTACTCCCCGCTCTTGTCGCCGCCGGTCGGGGCGTTCTTGAGGTAGGCCGTGAGCCCGTCCGGGACATCCCACTCGGCGGAGAGGAAGCGATTGCGGTAATTGGGATCGGCGGTGTTCCTCGGGTTGTAAGGACGGTGCCAGCCATTGCCGTTGGGCCCCATGAGGAAGTAGGCCAGGAACTTGCCCCCGAACGGATGGTCGTTGCCCGACCCGTGCTTGAAGATGTAGGCCGCCTGATCGCCACTAGGATAGGTGTACGCAGGATAGTCGTTCTGATCGGCAGCGTCCATGTTGCGGTCGGGGCTGGTGCTCGGGGGATAGGCCGCATACACCTTGTGATAGGCCTCAATCACCGCGTGAATGACAGCGATCCGGTGCTGAGTGTCCTTGATCTTGACCGACTGAATCACGGCCCCGATCTGCGGCACCAGCAAGGCCATCAGCAGGACGATGATGCTGATGACCAGAAGCATCTCGATCAGGGTGAATCCTCGTCTGGCATTCTTCATCGCTATCCCTCGCGTTGCTGGCCTGGGGCCGCCCCTTCTGATTCTAGAATCTCCCAAGCCTCCGGTCAAACGAGGCCCCCTGCCCAGTCTGCCGACCGAGGATTTGGTTTGACCGCCTCGCAGCGCGGCCCGATAATAAGGCCATGGCAGCGCAAGAAAGCCCGTTCTCGAGGCGGCAGACCCGGACAGTCCGCGTGGGCGACGTGCCGTTGGGCAGCGGTCACCGAATCGCCGTCCAGAGCATGACGACCACGCCGACGACGGACGTGGCGGCCACGGTCGAGCAGGTCCGCCAACTCTCGCACGCCGGGGCGGACATCGTTCGCCTGGCCGTGCCGACCGTCGGCGCCGCCGAGGCCTTCCGGGCCGTTCGCGAGCAGACGGAGGTCGCGCTGGTAGCCGACATCCACTTCAACGCGCGGTTGGCCCTGGCGGCCCTGGACGCCGGCGCGGACAAGATTCGGCTGAACCCCGGCAACACGCCACTGGCCGAGGACCTGGACCGGGTCATCGACGCCGCCGGTCGCTGCGGCGCCGCCGTGCGCATTGGCGTCAACTCCGGCAGCGTGATGCCTCGTGACGAGGTTCCCCCGCGTCCGCACAGTCACCGCGAGATTGCCGACCGCATGGTCGATGCGGTCTGCGGGTACCTCCAACGGTTCCAGGCCAGGGGCTACCATGACATCGTCCTGTCGCTCAAGGCCAGCGACGTGCCGACCACCATCGCCGCCTACCGCCGCATGGCCGACCTGTGCGACTACCCCCTGCACCTGGGGGTCACCGCCGCCGGGCCACCCGAAGACGCGGTGCTCAAGAGCGCCCTCGGCCTGGGCCCACTGCTGTGCGACGGTATCGGCGACACGCTGCGGGTCAGCCTGACCGGCGACCCGGTGACAGAGGTCCAGGTCGGCCGGCGGATGCTGGAGGTCCTCGGCATCGAGCCGCTCGGCGGCGTGGAGATCATCTCCTGCCCGACGTGCGGGCGATGCCAGGTGGACCTGACGGATCTGGCGAAAACCCTCTATGCAGCCACCCGCGGCATCAGTGTGCCGCTTCGTGTCGCCGTCATGGGCTGCGTGGTCAACGGCCCCGGCGAGGCCCGTGAGGCGGATCTGGGCGTGGCGGCCGGCAAGGGGTTCGGCGTGCTGTTCCGTCACGGCCGGCCCGGCGAGAAGATTCCCCAGGAGCAACTCTTCGATCGCCTGATGGCCGAAATCCGCCTTCTGACCGACACATCGGCCCCGCCCGCCAGCGGCGGAACCGCCTGACTTACCTTCTGCGTTCGAACTGCAGGATCGATCCGGTGGCCCGGCTGATGGCCACGGCCTGCGGCCGCTCGCCGCTCTCGGAACCTTCCTTGGGGCCGATGCGAATACACGTGTTGTTCAACGGGCAGCCGTTGTCCACGTAGCCCTGCGCGTTGTAGATGATGCAGAACAGGTTGTCGCCCGAGCGGTTGCGGACCTCCAGGCCCCTGCGGAGGCCGGCGCCGTAGGCTCCGGGCATCACCTGCCAGTTCCGGATGTCCGTCAGGTCGTTGCCGTTGATCAGCCGTTCCCTGCGCTGGAAGATCATCATCCGCGAGTTCTGCGTGAGTTCGGTCGGCGGGAGGAAAAACACCGCGGTGCTCTGGTGATACTGCACCGCCTGCTGCTTGGCCATCAGCAGATAGCCTTTGACCTCGTTCAGTGCGCTGTCCACGCCGCCCGATCCGGCAAACGCGCGAACCAGTGGTACGATCATCCCCGCCACCAGGATAATGATCGAGATGGCCAGCAGCAGCTCGACCAGCGTGAAGCCCTTTGTCGCTCGCAGTCTCATCATGACTCACTCCCCGCCGCCCTCAAGCCTCCGGCGGCTCGGCGCAGTTACGGAATGTACTCCAGCGGGATGTCGCGGAAGTTGTGAATGTTGTCCTCGTTCCTCGATGCGTCCTTCTTCAGGTACAGATGGTCTCGCAGGTCCTTTGCCTTCCAGGATCGCCACATGGTCACGTAGTCCCAGCCCACACCGTCCGAACCATAGGAGACGATCAGGGGCACGCCCCCGTTCATGGCCCACTTGCGGCTTTCGTCCTGGTACGACTGCTTCGGGAACGGCTGCAGCCCCTGGGGCGCAAAGGGCAGGTACAGAATTCGGTTTCGCCACGCATCAACGAAGTAGGGATGGTTCACGTTGGTGCCATAGGGTTGCCGCTCGATCATCCCTTCGGGGATGCTCGAGATGGCCCGGCCGCCTGCTTCGCTGGTCAAGCAGTCATAGAGCAAGTCGCCGGTCGCCCCAGGATGGTATGACCGGGGGGGATACGTTCCGAAAAGCTGATAGTAGATGACACAGGCGGACTCGATGCCGTCGATCACCCGCCGCGTCGTCCGTTCCTGGGCGTCCAGGTGGGCGCTGCCTGCGACGACAATCAGCACCCCCAACAGGAACAGAATGGTCGAGATGACCAGGATCAGCTCCAAGAGGGTGAATCCGCGCCTCGTGCGGCCGGATGCCGTGCCACCGGCTCGAGGGTCGCTCCCGGTGACGGACGTGCCCGCGCGGGGGATCGGCCCAACAGACCACTCAGTTACCATGCGTGCCATAGCTCACCTCATCTCCGCGCCGATGGGAGCTGAAGGCCGCCCTCGGCGCCGCCGGCGGCTGGGTGGCCCTATGGGCCGCCTCCGCCGCAGTTCATGATATCGTCGCAGATACCGACGCCGTCACTCAGATCCTCAGGGTCCGTGTCCGCGATGAACCCGCTGTGCTCATCGCTCCATATCCAGTAGCCGAACCGCTCGTCAGCCCCGGACATCCAGACGATGTACGACGTCGGGTTGTACGGGTACCTGGTGTTGCCTACCTTGGACTGGGTCAGGCGGACCCGCCAGTGCTCCAGGGCATGCGGTTTCGCGTCGTCGAAGACATAGTCGATGCCGTAGGCCAGCTCGTTGGCCCCCCGGCACCTGTACCAGGCGCCCCTGTTGGAGCCCCAGTTGTATCGCCACTGGGTGCAGTAGGGGCTCGAGTTGATGTCCGGATACCTGCTGTCCATATGCGCTTTGAGGTAGAGGATCGGCTTGCCGAACGGATCCTCGAACCGTGGCAGTTCGTTGTACAACTCCATGGCGGCGAAGCCCGGCGACTCGGGAATGGGGCCGAACTCCTTGATATCCGGATCGTCCGCGGTCGGTCCCCAGCCGTTGCCGTCCGGTCCCTGAAGCGCCAGATACAGGCTGTGATAGCCGGTCGTTCTCCAGTAGTCCGTGATCTTATACTTGCCGTCCGACGACAGGACGGCGCTCTCACACGGATACTCGCCGTAGATCCGCTTGTATTCGGCGATGCCGAACTCGAGTTGCCTCAGAATGACCTTGCTCAGATGCACGCGATACCAGCTTACGATGGCCGGTACCTGCGGGACGAAGATCAGGATCAGCAGCGCAATGATCGACATCACGATGATCAACTCGATCAGCGTGAAGCCCTTGCGATTGCCTGCCATCACGTCACCTCTCCACATCGCGGATTCCGATTCCCCTCGCTCACACGCCTCTCCGAGGCCGCTAGAAGTTCGTCAGGTCATCGCAGATGCCGACGAACCCGTCCGAATTGTCCTCGGGACCCGGGTCGGCGATGTACCCGCTGTGCTCGTCGCTCCAGACCCAGTAGCCGAATCGCTCGTCGGCCCCGGCCATCCACAGAACGTACGACTTCTCGTTGTACGGATACCGGTGCCCGGAAGCGTCCTTGCTCTTGGTCAGCTTGATCTCCCAGTGGCGCCGCCAGCCTTTGTACATGAAGTAGTTGCTGGTGCCGAAGCTCTGCTCGTCGGCCCCCCGCTGCTTCATGGCATCCTTCCACGCGCCCTGACTGCTCAACTCCATGTAGCGATGACGCCAGACATTGCCCTGATTGATCGTCGGGTATTGGCTGTCCATGCGGGCCGAGTAGTACATGATCGGGCGCCCGAACGGATCCTCGAAGAACGGTCGCCCGGAAGACAGACTGTGCCCCACAAACCCCGGCGACTCGGGAATGGGCCCGAACTCCTTCACGGCCGGGAAGTCTTCCGTGGGCCCCAATCCGTTGCCGTCCCATCCCTGAAGGATCAGGTACAAGCTGTAGGATCCCTGCGTGTTGCCGTAGTGGCAGGCGTTGGGGTCGGTCCAGGTTCCGGTGTCGGTGACCCAGTTGAGCATCCGTTTGCCGTCGGCATGCATCCGGATCAGGTCCTGCGGATACTCGCCGTAGGTCCGCTTATACTCCTCCACACCGAATGCGAGCTGATTCATGATGACCCGACTCAGATGCACGCGGTACCACCTCACAATGGCCGGCACCTGAGGCACGAAGATCAGGATCAGCAGGGCGATGATCGACATCACGATAATCAGTTCGATCAGCGTGAAGCCCTTGCTCTTGCCTGCCATCGCGTCACCTCTCCGCATCACGGGTCCCGGTGACTGTCGCTCGCCGCACCTCCGGAAACGCTAGAAGTTCGTCAGGTCGTCGCACACGCCGACGCGCCCGTCCGAACTGTCCTCGGGTTTCGGATCGCAGATGACGCCGCCGTGCTCGTCGCTCCAGACCCAGTAGCCGAACCGTTCGTCGGCCCCGGCCATCCAGATGACGTAGGACTTCGGGTTGTGAGGATACCGGTACCCGCTGGCATCCTTGGACCGCGTCAGCCTGATCTCCCAGTGCATCCTTGCCACGTCCGACACCATGATGCCGGTGCCGTAGGCCAACTCGTCGGCTCCGCGCTGGGCGCCGGCCGTGCCGCCGTGTTCCCACGCGTTGTCGTTGATCAGATAGATGTAGCGCGTGCTCAGCACGAAGTGGCTCTTGTCCACGCTGATGTCCGGGTACTTGCTGTCCATGCGGGCCAGGTAGTAGAGGATCGGGCGGCCGAACGGATCTTCAAAGTAGGTCCGCTCGTACCTCAGGTCGCGTTTGACGAACCCCGGCGACTCCGGAATGGGCCCGAACTCCTTCACCGCCGGGAAGTCCTCCGTGGGCCCCCACCCGTTGCCGTCCGGTCCCTGAAGGATCAGGCACAGGCTGTAGTAACCGGGGGCGTTTCCGTAATGGCACGCGCCGGGATCCGTCCAGCCGCCGGTGTCGGTGAGCCCGTTCAAGAGCCGCTTGTGGTCCGCGTGCATCCGGTACAGGTCGAGCGGATACTCGCCGTAGGTCCGCTTGTACTCCTCGACGCCGAACTCCAGTTGCTTCATGATGACCCGGCTCAGGTGCACGCGGTACCAGCTCACGATGGCCGGCACCTGCGGGACGAAGATCAGGATCAGCAGCGCGATGATCGACATCACGATAATGAGTTCGATCAGTGTGAATCCATGGCCAGCACGTCTCACGGCTTCACCTCTCAGATCAGACTCGGGGAGCCGCCCTGGCACGGCCTCTCGCGGCCCTAGTCCTTGCGCGTCACGTTCCAGATGTCATCACAGACATTGTCAACATAGCCGAACGTCCGGTCCCTCCCCGGACCCATCAGGAGAAACTGGCCCGGCATGTACGGCGCCTCGTTGTAGCTGTCCTTGTTGACGATCATCTTCTTCCAGTCGTTAGCCGGGGGATTCCAGAACGTCTCTGACGAGTCGCTGTTGTCCGACCGGTCGTACACCTCGTCGTATTTCACGGGTCGCGTGCCGTCGTTCTTCAAGCGGACATTCGCCCGGTAATACAGGATGGCCCGGTCCTTCTCGGGGTCGCCGTCGCAGAAGAACTTGGCGCACTTGACCGCCCTGTTGCCGCCCGTGACCTTGGTGTCGCTGACCATCCATTCCTGGTCCACGTCCTTTGCCGGGGTCCAGACGTAGGCCGCCGGAATGCCGCCCCCCTTGCTCGTGGTGTTCCAGCCTTCGCCCTGGGGGCCCAGCAGGAAGTAGTACAGGCACTGCGACCCGGTCGAGATCCCGCTGGCGTTGGGATACCCGGAGGGCATCTTGCTCGGCGGAAACGCCCGGAACTTCAGCGCGTAGGCCTGAAGCGCGCTGTCCAGCGCGTCCATGATCCGCTTGGTGCGCACCACCGTCTTGCTCTCTCCGGGGTTCAGCCCAACGACCAGGATGATGATCAGCACCGAGATGATCATCATCACGATCAGCAGTTCGATCAGCGTGAAGCCTTCTCGCCTCCGGGCTCCCCAAGCGTTCATGATCGTTGCCTCCTGCCGCGACGAACGTCAGCGGGTCTGGCCGCGCACGTCCTGGATAATCTGGACCAGCGGCATGAACAGGGCAATGACGATCGAGCCGACGAGCACGCCCAGCACAACCACCATCATCGGCTCCAGGGCGCTGACCAAACCGCCCACCAGGGTGTCCACTTCCTCGTCGTAGTTGTCGGCCACCTTGGTCAGCATCTTGTCCAGGTCGCCGGTTTCCTCGCCGACGTCGATCATGTTGACGACGATGGCGTCGACGACCCCGCTCTGCTTCAGGGGTGCCGCGATGCTCTCGCCCTCGCGGATGCTGTCGTGGACCGACGTCAGTGCCCGGGAGATGACTTCGTTGCCCACGGTTTCCCGGGTGATCCGCAGGGCGTCGAGAATCGGCACGCCCGAGGCCACCAGCGTGCCCAGCGTCCGCGTGAACCGCGACACGGTACTGCGGTTGACAATCCGCCCGACGATGGGCAGATTCAGTTTCAGCCAATCCAGTGCGAACCGCCCCCCGCCGGTCATCCGCGCCAGCTTGAGGACCAGGACAAGGCCGATCGGGATTGCCGGGAACAGGTACCAGTAGTCCCGGAAGGTGTCGCTCACCTTGATCAGCATCAGGGTCGCGCCGGGCAGTTCGCTGCCGAAGTCGTCGAAGATGTTCTTGAACCGCGGAATGATGGCGATCATGATGGCGGCCACGATGCCGACGGCCACCGTGATGACCACCGCCGGGTAGATCATGGCACCGATAACGCGCCGTCTCAGGGCCAGCGACTTCTCCATGAAATCCGCCAGTCGCAGCAGGATGCGGTCCAGCACGCCACCGGCCTCACCGGCCCGCACGATGTTCACGTACAGGCGGTTGAAACACTTGCCGTGCTTGGCCATGGCCTCCGAGAGGGTCGCCCCGGCCTCGACGTCCTCGATGACGTCCGCCAGGGCGTTCTTCAGAACGCCCGGTTTCTGCTGGCTGTAGAGAATCCGCAGGCTTCGGAGGATCGGCAGGCCGGCGTCCTGAAGCGTGCTGAGTTGTCGGGTGAACAGCGTCAGGTTCTTCTGCGAGACGCCGCCGATGGTGATGGTCTTGCTCTTCTTGGTGCCGGCCACCGCCACGCGGCGCTGGCCGCGCCCGCCCCCCTTCTCGCGCAGGTTCGTCGGGAAGTAGTTCATCGCCCGGATCTTCTGGACCGCCTCTTCCTGGGTGGCGGCCTCGATCTCGTCGCGAACTTCCTGCCCCTGGGCATTCATAGCTTCGAACTGATACGTCGCCATGGTCTTCTCCTCCGCCAGTGTTGCGTCAGAAACCCCGGCCCGCTGGGACGACGGGCCCGGGGGTTAGTCCTCAGTGACCGTTTCGCGGACCACTTCCTCGATCGACGTCACCCCGTCGTAGATCGACAGCAGGCCGCCTTCACGCAGGCTGCGCATGCCCCGCCGCCGGGCCTCGACGCGCAGCACATTGCTGCTGGCATGATTGCGGATCAGCTCGCGGAGTTCATCGTCGAAACGCATGATCTCGAAGATGGCGGTCCGGCCACGATACCCCGTGTTGTTGCACTGCTCGCACCCGCGGCCGAAGTAGAACGTGCGCCCGCGGACCTCCTCGGGCGTCAGGCTCAGTTCCATGAGCATCTCTTCGGTGGGCTTGAACTCCGCCCGGCAGTTCAGGCAGATCCGCCGCACCAGTCGCTGGGCCACGATCGCCTCGACCGTCGCCGTCAGCAGGTAGGGCTCGATGCCCATGTCGAGCATGCGGGTGATG
>Ga0272444_10002355_pt1 | contig 17507 bp, 11 predicted proteins | sample SSMForm13_FD_201033 | JGI IMG/M metagenome (GOLD analysis project Ga0272444, IMG submission 201033) | Marine sediment archaeal communities from Little Sippewissett salt marsh, Falmouth, MA, United States - SSM-Form-13 | ecosystem: Environmental > Aquatic > Marine > Wetlands > Sediment ... | reverse complement strand
ACCCGGCGTCGCTGACGTGAAGATCACCTGATTGATCCGCTCCTCGAACTCGTTGAACATCAGCGGCCGATTGTCGAGCGCCGACGGCAGACGGAAGCCGTAGTCAACAAGCGTCGTCTTGCGCGACCGATCCCCGTGGAACATCCCGCGAACCTGGGGAACCGTCTGATGAGACTCGTCGATCACGAGCAGAAAGTCGCTCGGGAAGTAGTCGAGGAGGACCGAAGGCGGCTGGCCGGGGTTGCGCGCGTCAAGGTGCCGGGAGTAGTTCTCGATTCCCGAGCAGTAGCCCATCTCCTGCATCATCTCCACGTCGTAGCGCGTCCGCTGCTCGAGCCGCTGCGCTTCGAGCAGACGGCCGTCCCTCCTGAACTGCGACAGCCGCTCCTCCAACTCCGTCTCGATCCCTTCGATTGCCTGCTTCACCTGCTCTTCCGGGGTGACGAAGTGCGATCCCGGATAGATGGTAAGTTCCGTCTCCTCGCGAATCGGATGCCCAGTGATCGGATCGGCGATCGCGATTCGTTCGATCGTGTCTCCGAAGAACTCGACCCGAACGATGCGCTCTTCGTACGCCGGGATGATCTCGACCGTGTCCCCTCGAACGCGAAACGTTCCCCGCTCGAATCCGATCTCGTTTCGGTTGTACTGAAGGGCGATCATCGATCGCATCACGTCATCGCGGTCGAAAGACTCTCCCTGCTTCAGCGTCAAGGACATCTCGACGTAGTTCGCAGGCGAGCCAAGCCCGTAGATACAGGAGACCGACGCAACGATGATCACATCGCGCCGCTCGAACAGCGCCCAGGTGGCGGCGTGGCGAAGCCGCTCGATTTCGTCGTTGATCGACGAATCCTTCTCGATGTAGGTGTCTGTCTGCGGGATGTACGCCTCCGGCTGGTAGTAGTCGTAGTACGAGACGAAGTAGTGGACTTCGTTCTCCGGGAAGAGCTCGCGGAACTCGTTTGCCAGCTGAGCGGTCAGGGTCTTGTTGTGCGCAATCACGAGCGTGGGCCGCTGGATCCTGTTGATGACGTGCGCGATCGTAAATGTCTTCCCCGTCCCGGTCGCACCTAGCAGCGTCTGGAACTGCACGCCGTCCTCGACACCGCGCACGAGTTCTTCGATCGCCTTCGGCTGATCTCCGCGTGGTGTCAGTCTATCCGTGATGTGGAAACCGGCTTTCTCGCCGACACGTGGTAATCGCATCCTAGTCTAGGATGGTATCCACCTGGAGGAGACCCATCAATGCATTCACCGGAGACAATGAAGACCTCCCGGACGCGGTCACCGGTGATTCGGACGCTCAGCGCGCGACCCGGAAGACCCCGAAGGATCCCGTTGCGTCTCCCCAAGACTCGTCGACCCGCTCAACCACGGCCGCGTCCGATCCAACGCGCAGCCAGGCAGCGAATTCTTCCAGACACTCGCGAGGGCCTTCGGCGACGACCGCGACCGTCCCATCCGGACGATTCCTGACCGTTCCGACGAGCCCGAGGCGCTCCGCCTGCTGCCGTGCGGCGTGGCGAAAGAAGACCCCCTGGACAATCCCGTGCACGATTGCCTGAAGTCGCTCACGTCTCCCGCCCGCGTCTCCCACCACCGATCGCTCCTCACTCGAATGTCGAGAGCCAATTCTACGCAAACCGGTGGATCCCCGCGTCCTCCGCGGCGCGCAGGGCGTCCGCGTACTCCTCCGCCGTGATCGGTCGTCCCCGTTCGGCGATCGAACCGGCTCGGTGACAGGGGCGATACCGGTCCATCAGATTGACGTATGTGTCGGGTGAGACCGAGGCGCCGAGGAACCGCAGCACCTCAGTGGATCCCGCCAGATCGTTCGGAAGAACGAGGTGCCGGACAAGCACGCCCCGCCGGGCCAGACCATCGGCGTCGATCCTGAGCACGCCAACCTGACGATGCATCTCGACAACCGCCCGTTGGGAGACGTCGACGATCCCGTCGAGAAGGCGTAGCGCCTCGATCGACTCGTATCCTCCGCAGTTCCAGACGACCGGCACGTCGAAGCCTTCTGCGGTGGCAATCGCCAGCGCCGAGACGATCGCGTGTGCTTGGTGCGTCGGCGCTACCAGGTTCAGGTTCGCGCAGTCGCTCTTCTGGATCCACAGGAAGATGTCGGCCAGCTCGACGTCTGTTAGATCCGCTCCCTCGCACCGGTGGCTGATCGTCCAGTTCTGGCAGTAGAGGCAGGCAAAGTTGCATCCCGAGAAGAAGACGGTTCCCGAGCCGCGATCCCCGGTCGACACCGTTTCCTCGCCCAAGTGCGGCCATCGGCTCGCGACTCGGAGTGACGGACCGATCCCACACCGGCCGATCTCGCCCGAGAGACGGTCAGCTCCACAACCGTTTGGGCAAAGTCGGCGGGGAGAGAGCAGCGCGCGGAACTCGTGCGCCGTCTCCTCTGGCTTCCGAACCTGCTTCTTCGTCATGCTCCCCGACCCTTCATCGTATTCCTCGGATTGTGCCGGTCGAAACGCCTTCTGCGGCTCCTTGGGCTGTTGTCTTCCGTCGCCGGACGCATAGAATCAGGATCATCTTCATACCGAAGGAGGCGTGATGGCGTTCGTGTCCAAGAAGGACCTCATCGAGAAGCTCCAGCCGCTCGTCGAACGTCTCTCCCGTTTGGGAGAGGAACTCGATGCCCTCAACGACGAGATCGAACGGGTCGTCGACGAGTTCGAAGACGCACTCGATGCGTCCGAGGACTAGCCCTGTGCCGATTCGGCACGATTCGATCCACGCGACCGCCGGCCAGGAGAACCGACTGCGCGACATCCCCGGTGATTTGACACTCCTCACACAGGTGCGTGTAGATGAAGGTGCTCCAATACCTCCTAGCAGCCCGACTCGGGCCCCGGGAAGCGAGGCCAGCGTGAGCCCATCCCACCTCCCCCTCGCTTCCCGCCGTTCTTCGACACCCAGAGAGGCCCGGACATGATCTCCTCTCCAATAGACATCGCGGAACTGCTGTCGCGTCTGATCCGCTTCGACACGACCAATCCTCCCGGCTCCGAAGGCGGTTGCGTGCGGTTCTTGGCTGATCTTCTCGGCACCGCAGGCATCTCGACGAAGCTCTACTCCCGGTCGCCGGACCGGCCCAATCTGATCGCCCGCTTGCCGGGGCGTGCCGAAGCGCCGCCGCTCCTCCTCTACGGGCACGTAGACGTGGTGACGACGGCCGGCCAGGCATGGTCTCACCCTCCGTTCGAGGGGCGAATCATCGATGGCTCGGTGTGGGGACGCGGCGCGCTCGACATGAAGGGTGGCATCGCGATGATGGTCTCCGCCCTCCTCCGTGCAAAGGAGGAGGGTCTCCGACCTGCGGGAGACATCGTCCTGGCGATCGTTGCCGACGAAGAGGCGGGCGGAGCGGATGGCGCTCGCTTCCTGGTCGAACATCATCCCGACGCCCTTGAGGGGGTTCGCTTCGCCCTCGGCGAGTTCGGTGGCTTCCCGCTTCACCTCGGCGGGCGCCGATTCTACATGATCCAAGTTGCCGAGAAGCAGCCGTGCTGGCTGGAGACTACACTTCGGGGTCGGGCCGGCCACGGCGCGCGCCCGATGCACGGCGAGGCGATGGCGACCCTCGGGCGGGTTCTCTCTGCGCTCGACAAAAAGAGGACACCAATCCACATCACGCCGGTGACGAGACGAACGATCGCGACCATTGCACGCCACGTGTCGCGGCCGAAGGGCTTCATCCTGCGACGCCTTCTTCAGCCACAGCTAACAGATCGGATTCTCGGTCTGCTCGGATCGATCGGACGAACCTTCGAGCCGCTGTTTCGCCACACGGTCAACGCAACCGTCGTGCACGGCGGAGAGAAGCCGAACGTCATCCCGAGCGAGATCGTCCTCGGTCTCGATGCGCGGATCCTCCCGGGATTTGATCCCGAGGACCTTCTGGACGAGCTTCGCCGGCTGATCGGGACAGATCTCGGTTTTCGCGTCCTGTACCACGACACGGCGCCGCCCGACTCGGACCTCGGGCTGTTCGACACGCTGGGTGAGGTTCTCCGAGAACTCGACCGCGACGCGATCCCAGTGCCGTTCCTTCTTCCCGGTTCGACGGACGCGCGGCTCTTCTCGCAACTCGGCATCCAATCCTACGGGTTCACGCCGATGTCTCTCCCGGCCGGCCTCGACTTCTTCTCCACGATTCATGCCGCCGACGAGCGCATTCCCGTTGAGGCTCTTGACTTCGGTGCGAACGCAATCCTTCGCGTAATCGAGCGGTACGGCTCCGTCGAAAGCTAGAGGTATGCGTCGAGGAGTGACAGGATCCTCGTGAGCGGAGGAACGTCTTCCTCGCCAAACTGGCTGAGTTCGGCGGAGTCGACGTCGAATACGGCGACCACATCCTCGCCCTTCATCACGGGAATCGCGATTTCGCTTTTCGATCTCGCATCACAGGCAATGTGATCGGAGAGCGAGTCGACATCGGGAACGACGACCGCACGCTTCGTCACGGCAGCGCGAAGGCAGACGCCCCGCCCCTCGAGAACCTGACAGGCGACCGGCCCCTGATACGGCCCAACATGGAGCTTGTCCTCCTCGCCCACGAAGTAGAACCCCGTCCAGAAGTGGTGTGGCATCTTGGCGTGCAGAACCGCACAGATGGTGGCCATTGCCGAGACGAGGGAAGGCGACGCTCCCTCGATCAACCCCCGAAGCTGGTCGTAGATCCGATCGTAGCGACCCACGCGACTCGCACTCATCCGGCAAGCCCCTCTCCGTATGCGGTCCGCGATGCGCAGCGGACGATTCGGCTCACGCGGCGATCACGAACCCGGTTTCCTCCGCCTCGCAGTGACCGGCGAGCAGCTCGGCATACCGAGATGCCCACGTTTCGACCTGACCGATCGGCTCATCCGGCGGCGAGTACAACACAGCAACAACGACCCGCGTCGTCTCACAGATCTTCGTCTTCATCGAGTCTTTGACCGGATTCCCGCACGGCTCCCACCCCGAATCGGTCTCTCTGCAAACGAGGAGCAGGTCCTCCAAGTCGATCGTCTGCCCCGATGGGTTGAAGACGTAGGCTTCTCCGGCACGTCCCCGCCGCAGCAGCAGACTCCTTCCTGAAACCTCTCCGTCGAACAACGACCCGGGAAACCCGGACTCCAGGCTGATGGCGTTGTTCACGTCGACGGGGCCGTTGATCAGTGGAAAGGCTCTCTCGACGGCTGCTCGAAGGAGGAATTCGCTCGCCGGCTTCCGCCGACCGCTCGGCCGATACTTGCCGAAGCGGAGCATGTTCCGAACGCGGGATCGAATCTCCTCGGAGACAAATGTGACTCCTGCCCGCTCGGCCTCAGCGAGAACCGCGGAGAGAAACGCAGGCGGCTTCTCGGTCGGCTGTGGCGGCGCGATCCCCGCGCCCCAGATCAGCGCGGCAGAAACCGGAGCCGGTGTCAGCGTGGAGTCCAGCTCAATCGAGTAGGAACTGCTCATCGTGCCCGCTTTCTGATCACAGAGCCCCAGTCACCGAATCGGGGCCATGTTGTCGACTTCCAGCCTGAAGCTCGCAGTGACTCCGTTGGCGACGACGGTGTAGACTCCCGCATGCAGCCTCTCCACTGCGAGGGGAACGATCGCTTCAAACGGGGTGACACCTTGGATGCAGGGCTCTTCCACTGGGCGCCTTGTCGTGAGCGTTAGCACGAACGTGCTTGTGCTCGAGATGTAGTCCTGCCTGATCTCGTCGACCTGCGCGCAGGCCTCGGAGACGGTCCCCTGCACGACCGCGCTCGCTCCGACAGGGAAGCTCTCCGTCAGCTGAATGCGAACGGTCTTCACGTCGGCCTCACGGTACAAGAACTCCGCGGGACCGTCGCTCGATCGGCATCCGAAAAGGATGACGGAAAACAGAAGAAGCACCAGAGAAAGCCCGAACCGCCTCGTCTTCAATCCTTCTCCTCCCGAGCGCGGATTCCTCACCACGGCCCCATCGTACACGAGAATGCCGAGAACCGGAAGCGGCGGCGGAGCATCCTTCGCGAAATCGTCCGGCCGGGCCGCGCTTCGATTCGAGGCCTTCTTGCTGTTGCGGATTGCTCAAGTTTCGCCGCGCAGATCCCACAGATGCTAGAATGGGAAGCAAGGATCGGGACGCTCCCGATGCGTCCCTGCGTGGGAGGAGGAGTCTTGCGTCGTTTCCTGATCGACACCGATACGGCATCGGACGATGCCGTCGCCCTGGTGATGGCCCTCCGGCACCCCGACGTTCGCGTCGAGGCAGTCACAGTGGTGGCGGGAAACGTTCCGCTGGACCAAGGAGTGCAGAACGCGCTGTACACCGTCGAGCGGTGTGGGAAGGACGTTCCCGTCCACCGTGGCGTCGCGAGCCCCCTCCTTCGCCCTCTGGAAACCGCGCAGTTCTGCCACGGCGAGGACGGAATGGGCGACATCGGCCTTCCCCTTTCCGGTCGCTCTCCCGCCGTCGGACACGCCGTCGACATCCTGATCGACACGATCCGCCGATTCGAAGGCGAGATTACCCTCGTCACGCTTGGCCCACTGACGAACCTCGCCGTCGCGCTGACGATGGACCGCTCGCTGGCCTCAAAGGTCTCCCGCTGCGTGATCATGGGCGGAATCGGCTTCGGATACGGAAACATCGTTCCGGCGGCGGAGTACAACATCTGGGTCGATCCGGAGGCCGCGAGGATCGTGTTCGAATCCGGTCTGCCGATCACGATGGCCGGCTGGGACATCTCGCACAAGTACGCCACGTTCACCCCTGACGAGGCTAACGAGCTTCGCCGCACATCCAGTCTCGGGGCGTTCTGTGTCGACATCCAGTCCGCGCTCAGGCGATTCGGGGAGAGCTATCTGAAGCAGGTTGGCTTCGATCTTCCTGATCCGATCGCCATGGCCGTCGCGCTCGATCCGGCGGTCGCTACGAGAACGGAGTCGCTGTTTGTCGAGATCGAGACACGTAGTGATCTCACACGAGGTGCTACGGTTGTCGATCATCTGTGTGTGACCGGAAACAAGCCGAACGCGCAGGTCGTGCTCGAAGCGTCTCGCGAGCGGTTCCTCGAGATCCTTTTCAACGCAGTACAGGAGTCGTAGGACAGTGATCGCCGTCGTCGGCAGCATCAACGAGGACCTCGTTCTCGAGGTCCCACGATTCCCGCGTCCCGGAGAGACGATCCAAGGACGGACCTTCGCCCGCTATGCGGGCGGCAAAGGGGCGAATCAGGCCGTCGCCGCGGCTCGACTCGGATCCGATGTGGCCCTCTTCGGTGCCGTGGGCGATGACGAGTCGGGCCGGAGGCTCCTCAATGGACTTCGCGCCGAGGGGATCGACGTGCGTGACCTGATGACGGTCAAAGACGTTCCGACCGGCGTAGCCACGATCTGGGTCGACGAGCGGGGCGAGAACGCGATCGCTGCTGCGCCCGGCGCCAACGCGTGCACCGATCCTGGCTTCATCGACCGGGTCCTCAAACGACTTGCAGCCTCAGACGTTCTGCTCCTCCAGTTCGAGATTCCGATCGATACGGTCGCGCGGCTCCTCGAACGCCTCCCCGCGACCCGACCAATCGTGATTGTGAACCCGGCCCCGGCGCGCCCGCTCGGCGACCTCCCGATCCGCTTCGAACGGATCGACATCTTCACCCCCAACATGGCGGAGATGGCAACCCTCGCCGGCGCCGCAGACCGGGAACAAGGCGCGTGCCGTCTCCTCGAGCGGGGGATCGGGAACGTCGTCTGCACCGCCGGCGCCAACGGCGCATTCTGGTACCGGCGCGGGGAGACCTCGGTCCACACTCCGGCTCCCGATGTCAAGACGATGGACACAACGGCCGCAGGCGACGCGTTCAACGGCGCGCTTGCGTCAGCCTTGGAGTCGAACGCGATCGGTGAAGCCATCCGATGGGGCGTCGCGGCCGGGGCGATTGCGACGACGCGAAGGGGAGCGCAGCCCTCCCTCCCGATGCGTAACGAGGTTGAGACCCTCTTGCGACAGATCGCAACGAGCAACGCACGCTAGCTGCCGGAGCGCTCCTCGAGAGAGCCAGGTGGAAGAGACGGCGGGCCGCTGAAGCGGCCCGCCGTCGAACTTCTATCGGACATCCGCGCCTGGAGAGGGAGCTACCCCTCCAACTCGCAATCGAGCGTAATGAGACAGGGACTCAATCCCGTCCCCTAACCCCCAAGCTTCTTGTTGCCACGTTGTTGGCGACGTTCCCGTCGTCTCCGATGATGCGGACGGTGATGTGGAAAATCTCTCCAACGGCCAACGTCTCAGCGAAATCTGTACCCCGCGAGAAGGTCACGCCGACCGTGATCTGTTCTCCAGCGGTCACGCCAGAGGAGGCAACTTGGACGCTTCGAAGAGTCTGCCCGGATGGGAGTGTGACAAGTATCTCAACGGAGAACGGACCGGAGTTCGCCCCTCCGACATTCGAGATGAGTCCGTACGCGCTAATCTGGTAGGGCTTCGCCCGCCCGCTCGCGACATCAACGGAGAGGTCAGATCCCACCTGCCCTCCGTTCGGCCGGGCGTCCGTCGGCCCTCCGACAATCGTCAGCGGTAGTTCCGCCATGTTGTTCAGCTCATTGTGTTCAGCCACGTTGCCCTCGTCCAACGTCAGGTCGATCGGACCCGTCTCGATCCGCGATCGATCGACGTAGGCTTGTACGATGTACTCGCCCGGTTCGAGACCCTGGTCCGTCAGGACCAATGAGCACGAGAGCGGCAGCGTGGCGCCGGCTCCGAGTCCCGGCACCTCCACCTTTCCGAAATACGGGAGGCCCGCGCAGTCGAAGTCGTCGCTACAGCAGTCACGAAGAACCACTGGAGTGGGTGTACCTTCCGTGACATGGAACAGCCCGAAGGTGACGAAGAAGCGGCCGGCAGCAAGGACACCATGGTTGGCGACGGTGACCGAGAACTCAATCTCGTCGGTCTGATCCTGGTTGACCAGACTACCAGGATCCATCGCGAAGCTTCCGCCGACTGGAACAAGATCCGCGCCGAGAACAAGCAAACTCTGAACGGCCGTGTTATTCGGCGCTGCTGTTGACCCGGCGATCTCATCCTGCTCATCGACCAGACCGTCCGGATCGACTTGCGCTTGGATCCGATACTGCCCCGGCAGCAGGAACGCCGTCTCGATGTTGACCAGAACGGACACAGACTCTCCGATTCCCAGTGGCGGAACCTGCACGATCGAGTCCGGGAGCAGGCCGAGGGCTCCAAACTCGCCGAGATTCGAGCAGGCGAGTGGCTGGGAAGCTGTCCCTGTCTCCAGGATCTCGCAGTAGGAGAATCGCAGCGTCGTCGCGTCCGATGCGCTCTCCCCAATGTTGCTGACCATCGCCGTCACGCGTGCAGTCTGACCACTCTGGAGCGTGCCGCCCGGTTCAATGGGTGCGATCTCCACCTTCAAGTCAGGTCTTCGTGAGGCCAGAAGCGTCAGCGTTGTGACGAGGTCGTTGTTCAACTCGTCGAGCTCGTCAATCAGGTTCGCCGGATCCGAGACGACGCGAACCTCATAGATCCCTGCCTGCAGATTCAAGCGTTCGACGGGCAGAGTGCCGATAACCGTTACCTGAGCACCTGCCGGCAGCGTCAGCTCACTGCAGCTCACGCCGTCGCCGCACAGCAACGGGTTCCAACGGAGGCCCCCTTTGACACGGTAGTAGAAACCGACATCGAGGCCCTCGGCAGCTGCACGTCCGGTGTTCTTGATCACAGATCTCAAGGTCAACGTCTGGCTGCGACCCAGCTCCGCCGGCGAGGCGGGCGTCAACTCGAGGCTCTCCGGATGCGCTTCCGGCTTCCTCACACCGGCTTCGAGGATTGTCAGCGTCCGCGCGATCTCGTTGTTGGCCTCATCCAGCTCGTTGTGCAGATCGTTCGGGTCGACTACGACGCGAATCTCGTAAACTGCAGGCGCGTCGACGAGGCCGACCCTCTCTGGATCGAGGATCGCGTTGACCAGCGCGACCTGCCCCTGGCCGAGCAGTTCGATCTTGGCGGAGCCGAACCGGATGTGGTTCGCATAGAATCCAACTTCCACATTCCCCGCAGCTCCTTCGCCTTCGTTGCAGATCTCCGCCGATACTTTCACTTCTTCGTCAAGGCGAACAATGGACTTGTCGAACGCGAGGCTCCGCGGGCAAAGCTCCGGCGACAGCAGCGTGAGAGCGCCGGTGATGACGTTGTTTCTTTCGTCCTGCTCGATGACTTGTTCGTCCGGGTCGACGATCACCGTGATCGTGTACGTTCCGGAATCAAGCCCCAACGTGAAGGGATCGAGTTCCCCGATGATCGTCTTCGTACCGCCCACAGGGAGGATGAACTCGAACTTCCGATCGAACTCCGTTCCGTTCACGAGGAAGACGACGCTGAACGGCCCCGCCTGCGACTCGCCGGAGTTGAGGATCGTCGTGTGGACGTTCCACGGCAAGCTGTCGTCCTTCGCCGCGGGGTTCGAGCGCTCGTAGAGCAGCCGATCTGCCTGAAGATCCGGCAGACCGAGACCCGAATCCACCAGCGTCATCGTTGTGGCCAGTTCGTTGTTCAGCTCGTCGATCTCTGGAATCTCATTCTCAAGGTCGGCGACGATGCGAACCTCGTAGGCCCCAAGATCCATGTCCCCCGTCTCCATCGTGAACTTGACCTCGAGGAAGTCCTGGTGACTCGGCGCCAGACTCACTTCTTCCAGCCGTCCTGCGAGAATCCATCGCGCAGAGCCACGGGGGCGGTAGAAGAAGCCAATGACGAACCCGTCAGCACTTCGATGCCCCGTGTTCGAGACACGAGAGTAGATCTCAACGACCTGGCCGCGGACGATCGTGGAGGGAGGATCCAGGAAGATCTTGGTGACGTGCAGCTCAGACAGATCCTCCGCTCCGTGTCCGACCAGGCCGACCACTAGGCCCGAGAGAAGGACCGTACTCAACACAACCAGAGCAGCCTTCCGCTTCATCCTCCTTGCCTCCCTTGCTGGGTGTTCAGCTTCCATGCGTTTCCTCATCGGTCCGACTCGATCCGGAAGACCGAATCTCCCAACCCGTAGTAGTATGCACGAACCAAACGTAGGCCCACGTCGGTCTGCGTTCGATACTCATCCAGTGCGACGGTCAAGCTCGCCCCCACCATGTTGCCCACCGCGATCGGCTCGAGGGCCGTGTCCCCGCTTGAGTCGAGGATGTGCGGCTTCCCCTGCCCGTCGACGAAAAACACGCGGCCCGAACGGCCTTCGACGGCTGCGCCAGAAGTGATGATCTCGATCGATAAGCCGTCGTCAGGATACGTCCACAGGAGTGTTCCACCGTAGGTCAGCGCGGTCACGCCGGATGCCACGACGTAAACGGGGTCATAGCCTCCCGGACCGACGACGATTACGTTCACAGCATCTCCAAGGCTGCCGACTTGCGGATACCGCCAGCTGTCGACAATAAGGGAAGGCGATCCGCCATGCGACATGCAGAAGCTCTTCGCGTAAACGTGCCCGGACGATGTACCCACGAAGACGCCGGTCGGACCGAGCGCGATCGCAGTCGGGCTCCCGGTGAACGTCTTCACCTCGCAGAGGAGCCGAAGTTCCTCGTCCAGCGCATACAAGCCCACGGCCGTGATCGCGTACAGGGTCTCTCGCGCATCGTCGTACGCAATCCGTCGAACGGCTTCGGGGAGCTTCGTCTGTGCCAACACCGTCAGGTCTCCCGCCAGCAGATGGACGGCGTCCGTCGTCGCGGCCATCACCTGCGTCACCTTGACGAAGGCGAGATCGACAATCGTCGCACCAAGCCCCTCTCCCATGACAACCGCGCTCCCGGTGGCAAGATCGACGCGATGGACACGATCATCGACGGCAACCAGGGCTTCTCGCCGCGTCCCCTCCATCGAGAACGCGAAGGCACCGATCGCTCCTCCGGCGTCATACGTGAGATCGGTTTGACCATTGAGATGCGTCGCGTGAATCTGCCCGTCGGACCAGACGGAATGTAGCTTGTGCGAAGCCGGATCAGCGATCACGTACAAGACGGTCTGCCCGCCTCGCTCGAGGAGGAGATTGGCGGTCGTCTCCGGCAACGGCTCGACGAAGAACGAGGCCTCGCCGCCATTGTCGGCTTCGCTCGTCTCCACGATCGCGTTCTCCGAATCGACCAGCACCGAAATCGTGAGTGCTCCTGAGTACGCCGTTTCGATCGGATGGCTGATCTCCGCCTCTGCCATCGCATCCAGGCCGGGCCAGGCCGTTCGCTGACTATCGACGATGACGCCGCTCGCGTCGCTCGTCACGAACGACACGGCGAAAGGACCCACCGCGACGGTGCCTTCATTGCGAATCGTGACCAAGGCAAGAAGGCGCTGTCCGATCTCGACTTTCGCCGCATGTGGGGAGCAGGACGGCGAACAGCGCGGAGAGAGACGAAGATCGCTGACAACCAGGTTGCTGAATGGATCTGTAATCCCGATCAGGATGTTCTGCCGACACTCGGTACTGGACGCGGTCGACTCCGCTCCAGCGTCCTCCCGGGTGACGACCGTCAGGATCGCCGTGTAGATCCCCGGGCGCTGAGGGGCGGGGAACGAACGTTCCGCCAGTTCGACCGTCGACCCGGCGGCCAGTCCGGGCACTTCGTACTCGCCGAGCGTCACGTATCCCCCCGTGGAGTCCTGAAGGCGCAACCACGCATGAGAAGGACCGACTGCTTCGCTGCCCGAGTTGAGGACGGCCGGGACAATGACAACCCGATCTCCAAGCTCGGCCTCCTGCGGCAGCACGCTCAGCTGACAGCGGAGATCCGGCTGTTGGCCTCCCCCCGTGTAGCTTCCTGCTACTCCGAGGATCAGCGAGTTGTTGTTCTCGTCCATCTCCTGAATCTCGCCCGTCTCGTCGACGGTGAAGCAGAACCGACAGACGCCCGAAGACGCAACGAACGAATCCCAGACGACCACGGCTCGCTCGCCCGGCTCGAGGCGGTCGATCCGCTGGACGAACTCGGCCGTGGCGGCCGCTTCGGGAGCATCCGCGCACGCCAGACCGCCGTCCGACAGGAATGCCTTGAGACCCACGGAGATACCCTCCGCGGGCAGATTCCCGCGATTCGCCACCGTACACGACAAGCTGCCGCTGATCGCTCCGCCGATCGTGGCGACGCGCGGAATCTCCGCCTCTTCGACGACCAGTTCCGGCCTCCTCGGCTGCGGACCGGCAACGTAGAACCGGACCGACACCTCGTTGTTCGCGTCATCCACTTCTGGAATCTCGTTGTCCGGGTCGACGACCGCGCGCAGCACATGCTCCCCCACCGGGAGATCGGTCGTATCAACGTAGCCACGCGCACTGAATCTCTCGTCTGTGCCAAGATCGCCGGTGCCGTCCGCAGCGTAGTAGAACGTGTCCATTCGTGTTCCATCCACGTAGAAACCGACCGTCACGAACGATTCCGACTTGGTGCCCGAATTCTCAATCGGGACGTTCACGGAAACGTCGTCTCCTTGCACGACCGAAGATGAAGAGAGCGTGAGCCCCAGGGGGTGTAGCTCGGCCCCTTGGATCGTGAAACCGATCACGATCACGTTGTTGTTCTCATCGCGTTCATCCTCGACTCCCAGGGGATCGACGAGCGCGCGCAACTCGTATTCGCCCGGCTCCAGAGACCTGCCGGTCGATCCTGACGCCGCGCCACCGCTCACGACGTTGTCAAACCGCAGTCTGAGCTGAACCAGCGCCGAACTCACACCTTCTTCGATGTCGAGCGCCGTGCCAGTCGATATGGTGTCCACGTTCTCGTCGCACTCTTTCCCGTCCGAACCACACCGCAGCTGGAAGTCGTGCCACTTCGAGCTTCCTCTCTCACGGTACTCGAGGCGAATGGCGACCTCAGCCTCGGTGCGGCTCCCGCCCACATTCTCGACGCCTATCGTCGCGATCGTCTCACTCCCGTGAGCAAGCGGAGACTGGGGAGAGATCGAGAGGCTCGTCGGCCTCAGATCCGGCAGTTGGCGAAGATTCGGACGAACCGTGATCGAGGTCGCGATCGAGTTGTCCGAGTCATACTCCTCCCGAAACAACGGAGTTCCGCTGCCGTCGAGCACTTGCGCCGGAACGACCTGCGCCTGCAGCGTGTAGGTCCTCCCTTGTTCATCGGCGACGTCCGCATCGATTGACCGCGAATTGAAGGGAATGCTCACGACGATGGATCTGTCTCGGTCGAGTCCGTCGACTCGGACCGTGCCGAGGCAGAGATCGGGGTTTTCTCCACAGGCCGGCACAGTTGCCGACGTGAGGCACAGTGGACTGCCATCCATCTCGGGAACTGCAGCGTGCCACAAAACAACCGTGAACTGCCCCGCGGCCGCAGTTCCGTTGTTTTCGATCTCCACGCTGGCCACCAAGGTCTCTCCGGTCTCAACGGGGGAGGTCGGTCTGAGGATCAACGCTTTGGGATGCAGGTTGGGAAGCCCGGGCTCGACGATCATGCAGACGCTCACTCGGTTGTCGTCTTCGCGCGTCTCCGGTACATCGGACTCAGAGTCGATGAAAACAGTAACAACGTAGCAGCCAGGCGCCAAGTCCGCTGTGTCCAGAGACATGCGCACCGGCTCGAACGGAGCAACCCCCGTCGTCCTGCCGGCAGCGACAGGCGGGATCTCCACTTCCGCAAAGCCGCATTCCGATTGCTTGTCTTGGCGCCGCCATGAGACTCGAAGTATGCACGCCTCGGAAACGTCCTCACCAAGATTCTCGCCGGCGATGTCCCAGAGGATGGTCTCCCCCACCCTGACAACGGGCCACAGGTCCGCTGCATGAGAGGATCTTTCAGAACAGCTCGACGCGCACGCATCCGCGGTTTGCGTCTCGTCTTCATAGGCAAACGGTCCCCACGAACCGGACTCCGCCATCGCGCTCACAACCACAGGACGGAGGTTCGATTCGCCCGCAAGGCACAACGCGGGTCCCGAGAGGGAGAAAGCAACCCCGAGAACCAACACAACAAAGAGCGCTCTGTTCACCATCGTCGATGTCCCTCCCCACCCCACATCCGCCTGCCTCCTCGGAGTTCGTCCTACCCGCTCGGCGACCCCTCCGTGATGGTCGATGCCCCCGCCTCCAAGTCTCCGTTGGCTCTGAGCTCTGAGGAATCCCCACCAATGTCGAACGCATAGAGCCGGCCGCTTGCATCGCTCGTCGCACTGATGAGAAGCCGCCAGTCGGTATCGCCGATCTTGGCGACGACCGGCGGCGTCGGATCGGACACCTTGTACTGGAACGTCGCATACAGAGACTCGCTCATGAGACCCGTTCCCTCTGCGGGAGTCCACAGCCGCACGACGATGTCATCGATGCTGTAGCCGCCTTCCGCGGACTTCGCGACAGAGAATCCGGCGACCATCTCCTCGCCCAGCACCGTGTAGTTGACGAACACGCCCGCATGGTCAACCAGTCCGGCCACCACGACCGGCCCTGACGTCATCTCTGCGTCCGGTCGTCGTGACAGACTCGGCTGCAACTCGGCAGGCTCGCCGAACTCGATGGTTCCCCCGTCAATGCGGACCGGCATCACGTACAGGCGACTCGCCGTGCTCGCATACACAGAGAAGCTGCCGTTGTGTTCGACGACTTCGAATCCCACAACCGGCTTGATCTGGCGATCCATCAACGCTCTCGTCTCGATCTGGAGGCTTGTGACGAAACCTCCCGACGCCCCTCCCCACGCATCTTTGCCCGAGAGGGCGACGATCTCGCCTGCTGCCGTGCCGAAGAACACGAATTCTCGATCATCATGCTCCCAGAGAGCCAGCGGTGTCGTCGGCTCGGCGCCGGTGTCGAACGACGTGATTCCCTTGACGTCCTCAGGCATCCTCAGGTTCGCCGCATACAGCGCCCCGCGCGTTCTTCCCGATGTGCCGGTCCTCCGCCCGAAGAAGAACGCGTACCCCGGACGATCAGGCGACGAGATCCCATTCTGTTCCCTCTTCGTCGCCACAACGATGCCACCATCGACGTCAATATCATGCGACGTCACCGAAGCCCAGGGCATGCCGCTTGCGACATCACTCTCCCTGGCAAGCGTTCGGATCTCTTGTCCGCTGGCGACGATGATGTACTGGAGGAACTCATCATCACCGAAGACGAGATAGGGAGCCGCGACGGCCGCGCTCGTCGCTCCGTTGCGCATGTCGAGGACGCCGTCCGTCCACCCCGGCAGGTCAGCCGCTTTGAAGTCACGGACAATCCCCGAATCCGCAATCGTACTCGCTTCGAACGCGTGGACCTCTCCGACGGCGGTGACGGCGAACACGAGCGCGGTCTCTCTGCTCAACGAACCGAACGTCTCTGATGAAGCGAGTCCCCAGACCGGCTGTCTGATGATCACGTTGCCAAGCTTCGCGCAATCTTTGGCCTTGCCCGAACGATTCAGAGCAACGAGCTCGTCACCCGCCGCGAGATACGTCAGCCCGCTTCGCCCCGCGGCGGGCGGGGCCTGGATCGCTCCCGCTCCAGCCGAGGAACACGTCGCCCCCGCGATCTCGCTTGACGTTCCGAGACTGCATGCCGCCGGAGCGGGGAAGATGAAATCGAGCAGCTCCGGGTACACGGCGAATCCCTTCCCTGTCGCACCGCCGGGGTGTGTCAAACTCACGGGTCCGAAAGTCGGAGAGGGGTTTGACCCCGGGGTGATCGTGAACGTCAGGGCCATCTCGTACGCCTGATCCAATGATGCAAACTTGAATCCTCTACTGTCTCTCGGCAACACGCCGAAGACCGCCGCGAAGGTTGCGTCCATGAGATCAAGGGACTGCCATTCGATGTTCGCATTGACCTTCTCGCCCGGATCGACAACCTTAGCGACGTCCACTCCGGGAAGACTCTGCGTGTCTGCATCCCCCCACGCGTCTCCGGTCAAGCGGAGACTCATCGCGACAGCCAGCGATTCCAACGTCACCATGCCTAGGTTGGTGAACGAGAACGGCGCAGTATAGCTGTCGTACCAATCGAAGGAGCACAGCGGGATGCCCTGCAACACATCGTCTGAATCAACGTTGAGGGCTCCCTCAACCGTCGGCCAGATGACGGCCTCCCCTTCATAGAGGATCTTGAGGGTCTTCGGCTTCTCGATGGTCCCTTCTGCCGTCGCCGTCTTGATCTTGTTCTGCGAGATCTCGCCGGCGGACTCCGACGTGGCCGCAGCCACAATGATGTAGATGCCGGGCGTCAAGTACGTCGTGTCCCAGTAAACGGTCGGGCGAATCGCCTCTCCGCCCTCGATTGCATCGGTCGTCGAGATCCCGATGAGGTTGTGTCGAGAGGATCGCTCTTCAGTGTAGAAGAACGCGATCTGCAGGTTCGAGGAGGGCTCGGATCCCATATTCACTGCGCCAACGCTGACTTCGATGATGTCGCCAGCGATCGCTTGGTCGGCCGCCAGAACCTGGTCGCGATGATCCACGGCCGGCAGAACACGGTACTCGATGCCGCTCAGCTCGATCGCCACGTCCGCACCGAACGCAG
>Ga0272444_10002354_pt1 | contig 17512 bp, 15 predicted proteins | sample SSMForm13_FD_201033 | JGI IMG/M metagenome (GOLD analysis project Ga0272444, IMG submission 201033) | Marine sediment archaeal communities from Little Sippewissett salt marsh, Falmouth, MA, United States - SSM-Form-13 | ecosystem: Environmental > Aquatic > Marine > Wetlands > Sediment ... | reverse complement strand
TTGATGTCGAGGGTGGCAAGAGCGGAGAATCGGGGACTTGCACTCGGTCTCTACAACGCTCTTGCCGGTGTTGGCTGGATCATCGCCGGTGCCGGGAGCGGAAGGATCGCTGACAGCATGGGGTACCACGCATCAACTGCCGTGGCTGCAGGGCTGCTGTTGATGGCGCTGCTCACGTTGTGGTCGGTCCCAGATCCGGCGAAGCTCCCGAGCGTAGCCTGTGAGGTTCGCCGACAGGGTGCTGGCATCAAGACCGGCGATGAAGATGTCGCGGAACACACCGTGGGAGAGGAAGCCGCGGGAACGCGACGAGGAGGACCCGGAAAATGGATCCGAAGCGGCTGGCACGCTACGAGAGAATCTACGAGCAGCTCCGCTCGCTGATCGAGGGGAAATCGCCATCACGTCTTGCCGCGATGGCGACGATCTGCTCGGTTCTTCACGCTAAGATGCCACATCACAGCTGGACGGGGTTCTACTTCGTCGCGGGCGAAGGCGAACTGCACGTCGGTCCGTATCAGGGGCCGGTAGCGTGTCAGGTCCTGAAGGATAAGGGCGTCTGTCTGCACGCGGTCAGAACCAACACCTCGGTGGTCGTTCCGGACGTCCGCTTGTTCCCGGGGCACATCGCATGTGATACCCGTTCGCGTAGTGAGATCGTCATTCCCGTTCGCGTTTGCGGAACGAGCGCTGTGTTCGCTGTTCTCGATGTGGATTCGGACCAGGTGGCGATGTTCGACGAGGAAGACGTCGCACCGCTCGAGCAGATCGTCTCGCTTCTACCACCGCTGATCGAGGGAGCGACCTAGTCGCGAACCTTCCCTTCGCTGGCTTGCCGATCCTGCTCGCCGGGTGTGTGCACCGAGCAAATCGCCGGGGCTGATCGTGCTGCATCGGGGTGCCGGCGCCGTATCCACCGCGATAGCAGAAGGCCGCAGCCGGCAAGAGCGATGAGAGGCCCCCATCCCCACACGAGAAACAGGCGACGGATCATGAGTCCGCCAAGATCGATCGCGGCAGCGATTGCGCCGACCACCAGGAATGCCACCGACATCGGGCGTAGAGTCCGTCGCCAGTGCCGGAGGAACTCCGCCAAGACGAGAAGCGCTCCGAGTCCGAAAAACGAGAGCCACAGCCAGTCGAGTGAGACGGGCTCGCCGAACGGCCCGAGAGCATCAAGGAGCACAACGAGCACACCCACACCCCAAACGACCAACCCCAAAACGGCGTACGCGCCGCGAGGTGCGGAGGTTGCGCGAGCTTCCGCGGGCTGATCGCGTCGTGCGACAGAGGCTACGTCAGAAGAGGCGTTTCGCGGGCGCTGCGACCGGTCGTCCTTCCCGTGACTCATGGAGAACTGAGCATACATGGATGACGACCACGGATGCAAAAGAGCGTGGGGACCTGATCGGAATCGCATCCGCGGCCGCGGCCAGGCCGAGCATGCGATGGAACCCGGGAGTTGCTCTGTGGGTAGATGGTCCGGATGAGGGGTGAGAAGCAACCGGGGATCGCTCACAGCAAAACAGCCGGCCGACCTCCATGGACGGATGGTGAGCGATCTCCTTTCCTGTTGCGGGGGACATGATCCGCCCGACCTGGTAGTCTTTCGGGAAGCGATCGCCGCAGATGATGCGAAGCGGCCGGGAACGATTTCGAGCCGCTGTCACCCAGATGCCACATGTGGAGGGAAATCGTGGACGCAATCCGGATTGCGCTTGTCGGAGTGGATGCAGACGACACTCTCTGGCACAACGAGACCGTCTATCGTGAAGCGGAGAGGATGTTCTGCAGCCTTCTGGGGGCATCGGGCGGGGACGAACAGCGAGCGCTCCGGCAACAGCTTCTCGCAACCGAAACGGCCAACGTTCCGCGATACGGGTACGGCATCAAGAGCTTCGTGCTATCGATGTTGGAGACGGCAGTGAACCGATCGAGTGAACGGATGAGCACGGACAGGGTCCGCGGGATCATCGGGGTTGCACGCTGGATGATCGAGCAAGAGGTTGCCCTTCTTGATGGCGTTGCCCCCGCTGTCCGCGAACTGAATCGCGCGTTCCCGCTTGTGCTCATCACCAAGGGGGATCTTCTCGACCAGCGGCGCAAACTGACTCGCTCCGGAATCGGGGATCTGTTCAGCGGGATCGAGGTGGTGAGCGAGAAAGACGAGCGAACCTATGAGGAGATCCTGCTTCGCCATGGGGTCTCTCCTCAGCGATTTGTCATGATCGGGAACTCCCTGAAATCGGACGTTCTGCCGGTTGTCGCGATCGGCGGGGCGGCAATCCATGTTCCATACCCCTATGAGTGGGAGCACGACAGGCTCCCGACAGACGAAGGTCACGCTGCCACCGACCGCTGGGTTGCAGCTGACCGGTTCGATCAGGTTCCGGGGATCCTGGATTCACTCGGGAGATGAGAACACACGAAGACTCGAGCTCGCATACGAAGCGGCACACTTCTGTCACGGTCTGGCAGCGCGGATTGGCCGATCCCATCACGGTGCGCCGAGCCTTGCTTCTGGAGCAGGAAGGCTGCTGAGTTGAGACGGAGTCTCAAATGCGGGTGGTTCCGACGAGGCAGCGAGGACGAGAGTTCTCCGCCTGACGCGCTGCTGTCGCGACTCGAACGCAGCGAGAGGCCGGTCTCGTGTGAGCTGTTTGCCGCCTATGCTGGAGAGGACCTGTGTCGTTGGCGTGAAGCTCTGGGATGCCGGGTGTGGACGTGCGACCCACACCGAGGAGCGGGGCACTTGGCGAATGCCCGGTGGGCAACGCGCGGTGCGGGGGTCTCGCCACACATTCAGGTCTGCATCTGCTACGAAAGGGGCTTAAGAAGCTGGATCCGCGGCGCGGCGTTCTGCCGCATCCACAGCAAGATCGATGTCCCTGCGGAGCTTCGCGACGTGCTGAGTGAAACGGCACGGGCAACAAACGACGCGGAAATGGATGAGGTTCTCAATGGATGGTCGGTCAGACTGCAGCGGGCGGAGGATGCGCGCCGTCTCGCGCGGATCCGGCAGATGCAGGATGCGTTGCAGCGGCTAAACCGTGAGAAGTAGGATCCATCAGGTAGCAGAGAAGGCAATGCGGCACACGAAGCGCCCGTACGTCAACCCTCGAGATCGCGTCGAAAGAAATCCCTGGTCTAGCCTAGGGAGTACACAATTCCCGTAGGTTAGTGTATACTGACTATCAGGCAAAGAGTAGTCGGTACTCTTGAGCGGATGTTATAGGGAGAGGTGACAAGGATGCCCGCAAAAGACGCTGTGAAGACTCTTTCCATCTACATCCCCAAATCCAAGATGGACAAGAAGCCTGTCGCTCGGCTGGAAAAGCTGAGCAAGGATCGTGACCGTTCCATCAACTACCTGGTTGTGGAAGCGATTCTTGAATACCTCGATCGACACGAGAAGAGATAACCCCTTCGTTTGTCGACGTACATCGTGACGATAGATCGGGACCGAGATCGAGCCGGGCTCCGGCAAGAGACGTTTCTTGGGAGACATACCTCGGATCGGCGTGTTCTATCTGGTTCTGGCAGCCTCCGGCTCTTTCGATTGCCGAACAACGTGAGGATCCTCGAGCATTGACGCCCTTCGTTTGTCATCGCACAGCCTCTTGCGCGGCTGTTCGCGGTGTCCCGTCGAGCGAGGAATCCCCGCACCGGGTAGCTTGATATCTCATACGCCTTTCGCCTAGCAGTCGTTCAAGAGCGCTGCACAGCTATTGTTTGGCGAACCTCCCTGACCTACTATGTCAGCGCCATGCTGAGAGCGACGGTTGGGACTCTGATCGCGATAGGATTGATTGTCTCTTTCGGAGTTCTCTGCGTCGGTGAGATCCTGCACCTTGTGCTGGACGGATCGATCAATCCGGTGACGCGCGATGTGGTCGAACGTGTGATCTCGCTGGCGGAGCAGGAGCGGGCGGATGCCGTGTTGATCCAGCTGGACACACCCGGCGGGCTTGGGGAATCGATGCGCGACATCATCGCGGCGATCCTGGAGACGGATATCCCGATCCTCGTGTATGTCGCACCCAGCGGAGCGCGCGCCGCATCCGCCGGAGCGTTGATCACACTGGCAGCGGATATCGCTGCGATGGCGCCGGGAACGAACATCGGCGCAGCGACACCGGTGAGCCTAACAGGAGAAGCCGATGATGCATCTTCGCAGAAGGCGGTGAATGATGCCGCGGCGTTTGCGCGGTCGATCGCGCAACAACGGGACCGGAACGAGGAGTGGGCAGAGCTGGCGGTGACGGAAGGTGCGTCGCTCTCCGCGGAAGAAGCGCTCGCGTCCGGAGTCATCGACTTGATTGCTACAGATATCCCTCAGCTGCTGACTGCTGTAGACGGCCTTGTTCTTGCGAACGGAACAGTTCTCAACGTTGCCTCCGTGCCGCTTCGAAGCGTCGGATTGACACTGCGTGAACGGCTGCTTGGCTACCTTGCGGATCCGAACGTGGTCTACATCCTGTTTCTGCTTGGGTTGTTCGGCCTGATCTATGAATTCCTACAGCCCGGGGTTGGATTCGGACTCGCTGCGGGCGGTGTGTGTCTCGCGTTGGCGCTGTTTGGGATGCAGATTCTCCCAGTGAGTGTAGTTGGACTCGTTCTGACGCTTTTTGGGATTGGGTTGATGGTGCTCGATGCATTCACGCCGACCAACGGAATCCTCACAGCCGGAGGGATCACAGCGCTTGCCATCGGATCACTGGCCCTGTTCGATCTTCCCGGGTCGCTCGGCGTGTCTTGGATCACCGTCCTTGCCGTGGTGTCCACAATCTCCGCGCTATTTCTGTTTGTGATCGGGAAGGGGCTATCTGTGCAGAGGCGGGGATCGCATACGGGAATGGAGGCAATGCGGGGACGCCACGGTACGGCGAGGACAACCCTTGCCCCAACGGGACGGGTCTACGTCCACGGCGAGTACTGGAACGCCCGCGTAGTGGATGAACGAATCGAACAATCGATCGAGCCGGGGGAGGAGATTGTGGTGATTGGACACTCCGGGCGGATACTGACTGTTGAACGCGTGGACAGGCCAGCTCGGCTTCCCTGATCACAGCCGACATCGCCTTCACGGGAGGAACGCTAAGAATGAACCGTCTAGGACAGTGGATTCTTGCACTGATGCTGATCGCGATGATCGCTGTGTTCGGTGGACTGATGTATATCCTGATCGGTGTACAGCGAGATGGGATCCGCATTCACGTTGAGGGTGAAGTGATGCTTGGCAGCACGCGTAGTGAAGGGCCGGCGGTCGTTGAGCTCGTGATGGCTGACCCTGTCCAGTTGATCGGCGCGGAAGAGGATGGCTCGCTCTCTGCGGAGATCGGGATTCTCAGCTGTCCGGGTTGCGGGGCTGCGATGGTTCCGACCAGATGGAATCCGTTCAGTGGCGAGCTTGAGTGGCAGTGCGTTTCCTGTGGATTGGAGCTGAGCGGAACGGAGCTCGAGGAGCCATAGGTGCACCTGCGGGCTAGCGAACGGCGCTGCCCGCTTGCCAGGCCAACGAGAAGAAGCGCTCGAACTCGACGGCCGCCAACGGCACCTCCAGCAACGCGATCGACGCTTCGTTGTTTCGTTCGAGAGCGTAGTAGTTCCAGTTCGTCGATCCGACAAACACATCGCGCTCGTCGATGATGATCAGCTTGGCGTGTGTCGTGATCTCAGGGCGATCGAGGCGAACATCAACCCCCGACAGATCCAGAAGGATCGCCGCCTCCAAGTTGGCTCTGGCGCTCTCGGGGTAGGGAGCGCAGTCGTCCAGAACCACACGCACATCAATCCCCCTCGCTGCGGCGTGGATCAGCGCGTCGATGATGTGATTCGATACGCTGTCCCCGAAGCCGGCGTAGTACGAAATCCTGTACATCACCACGTGGATTGATCGCTCGGCTGCCTCCAGGTGCGGCAGGAGCCACGATGCGTAGTTGGCGCAGGCATCCGTATCCGGCAGTGGGACCACGGTTGGATCTGGCTCGCGTCGCGTCGGGGGCGGCGCCAGGATGCCGGCCGAAGGAAGGGTGGCGTTCCATAGGCGATCGGCGTACTCGGTGAACGTCGAAGCGACGGAACGGCTGGTCACGGCCACAGCAGCTTGCCACTGCTCCTGCAAGGCATGTGCGTTCCAATTGGACGATCCGATAACCGATAGCTGGCCGTCGATGATCAGAAGCTTGGCGTGCGTTGTGATCTCCGGTGAATCGAACCGAACGTCGACGCCGGCCTCCTGCAGCATCTCCAACACCGGGCGGTTCCTAGAGGTAATGCTTGGTGCCCAATCGCTGCAATCCAGCAAGACGCGGACACCGACACCACGCTGTTTGGCGCTCACCAGCTCGGGCCACAACGACACGTCATCCCACTGCGCCGAAGAAAGCACAAGATCGATCGATGAGGTGGCGGCTTGCAGAGCGTTGCGAACGTACGGCTCGTACTGCCGGCATCCGGGAACGTCGACCAACGGACAGAGCCCGACGGATTCGGCGTCTGCCGGCAACGGTGGCCGGAGTGACACGGAAACCGCAACAGCAAGGAGCACGGGAAGGGCGAGTTGCCACCTTCGTCTCATGGTCGGGTAGAATCCTATGCGAAGGAGGGGTGTATGGTCAAAGAACTCTCAATTCAGGAAATTAGGCGACAAACCAACCTCGACACCCTTGGATTCAGGTCAACTGACGAACTCCAGCCGCTTGATTGGATTATCGGACAGGAACGGGCGATCGAAGCACTGAAGCTCGGATTGGGGATCAAGGACGAGAAGAACCGGTACAACATCTACGTGGCCGGAGGGTCCGGGACGGGGAAGATGTCTGCTGTGAGGGACTTTCTGAGCCGCGTGAGCAAGTCTGCCCCCAATCCACCGGATCTCTGCTACGTGCACAACTTCGAGAATCCCTACAAGCCACGGTACCTCGAACTCCCGACCGGAACCGGATGCCAGCTTCGCGACGACATGAAACACCTGATCGATCGGTTGAAGCGGGAGATCCCGAAGTCACTGGAGTCGGACGAGTTCAAGGCGAGAAGCAAGAAGATCGGCGAGCGGTACGCCGAACGCCGGAACAAGCTGTTCGAGGAGATGGAGTCCAAGTCTCGCGAGTTGGGGTTTGCGATTCAGCGGACGCCGATCGGGATCAACACACTGCCTCTGCGTGAAGGTGGCGAGCCCCTAAGCCAGGAGGAGTACGAAGCACTCACCGAAGAGGCGAAGGCCTCGATCCGCGAGAGGCAAGCCGAGGTTCAGAGTGTTATCCAGGAAAACATCCAGCAGATCGCTCACGTGGATGAGGAACGGGAAGGCGAGATCAAGGAATTGGCGAAGCAAGCCGTTCTGTTCATGATCGCGCCGATGTTCGACCAGCTACAGAAACGATACGGCGAAGTCGAGAAGGCCGTGCAGTTCTTGCAGGATGCCAAGAACGACATCGTGGAGCATCTCGGCGACTTCCAGCAGGGCAAGAAGGACGGAGGCCAGCGGATGATGCTTCCGTTTCCTGTGGCCCAGAACGATCCTCTCAAGCGGTATCTCGTGAACGTGCTTGTCGATCACTGCGAGACCGAAGGCTCTCCGGTGATTGTCGAAGAAAGCGCCACGTACACGAACCTGTTCGGCGCGATCGAAAGAAGAGTCCAGATGGGCGTGGCGATCACTGATTTCACGATGATCAAGCCCGGATCGTTGCACCGCGCTAACGGTGGATATCTCGTTCTGAACGCCAACAACCTCTTTCGAGCGGGCCTAAGCTGGGATGCTCTGAAGATCGCGATGAAGCGCGGCGAAATCCGAATCGAAGATCCAATGCAGATGCTCGGATACTCCACGACAGAGGGTCTGAAGCCGGAGCCGGTGCCGTTCAAGATGAAGGTCATCATCATCGGCAGCCCGATGATCTACGAGTTGCTGCACATGTACGACGAGGACTTCCCCAAGTTCTTCGCCGTGAAGAGCGAGTTTGATACAGAGATGGACCGTACCGGGGCGAACGAGATGAACCTCGCGCGGTTCGTCTGTACCCGCTGCACGGAATCCGGACTGCTACCGTTCGATGTGAGCGGTGTGGCCAGGATTGTGGAGCATGCGTCCGAGCTCTCCGGAGATCAGCAGAAGCTCTCCTGCCGGTTCAGCACGCTGTCGGCGCTGATCAAGGAGGCCTCCTACTGGGCGGTAGAGGACGGCAGCGAGTCGGTGACGGCTTCCCATGTCCAGACGGCCCTCGCAAAGCGGGACAGCCGCTCGAACCGTATTGAGGAGAAGATCCAGGAGATGATCGAGCGCGATCACATCCTCGTGGACACGGCCGGGGAGCAGGTCGGGCAAGTGAACGGGCTCGCCGTCCTACAGCTCGGGGACTACATGTTCGGGAAGCCGTCGCGGATTACGGCCACCGTTCATGCCGGCAAGAGCGGCATTGTCGACATCGAGCGGGAAGCGGATCTCGGCGGACACTCCCACACGAAGGGCATCATGATCCTCAAAGGATTCCTCGGCGAGCGCTTCGGAGCGGAGAAGCCGTTCAGCCTATCGGCCAGCTTGGCGTTTGAGCAGAGCTACTCCATGGTGGACGGAGACAGCGCGTCGAGTACGGAGCTTTACGCGCTCCTGTCGAGTATGTCGGATGTCCCAATTAGGCAGGGGATTGCTGTCACGGGCTCGGTGAATCAGAAGGGCGAGATCCAACCGATCGGCGGCGTCAACGAGAAGATTGAGGGGTTCTTCAAGGTCTGCAAGGCGAAGGGCCTGACTGGCGAACAAGGGGTGATGATCCCTTGCCAGAACGTGGAGAATCTGATGCTCCCCGAGGAGATCGTGGAGGCTGTGAAGGATGGCAAGTTCCACATCTACGCTGTGGCCACGGTTGAGGAAGGGATTGAGACCCTCACCGGAGTTGAGGCTGGCGTTCGAGGGGAGGACGGGCTGTTCTCCGAAGACACCATCTACTATCGCGTTGAGGATCGGCTCGAACGGATCCGCGCAGCGCTGAAGAAGGAGCAGGAGGAAGAAGGCGCCGACGAGGGCGGCGTTGAAAGCGATTCTGCGACCGCGAAGGAGGTCGGCGAGGATTCATCGAGTCGATAGGCTCTCCCATCTCGTGCGGCACTCATCCCATGTGGGCGCCCTAGATCACGAAAGGAAGAATCCGAACGAACGGACCGGCAAGATGGCTGGTCCGTTTGCCTCTTCGGGATGCTTGCCGTTGATACAGGCCGTGAAAAACAACGTCACCGATGAGGATCGTCGGCGACACCTGCGGTCGCCTTCTTGTCCCCGGCAAGATCGTCCGCCAACCGGTCGAGACCGAGCGAGTGCGATCCCTTAATCAGAAGCACCCCGGGATGGAGCCTCATGTGGGTTCGGAGAGCTGATGCCATCTCCTCTAGGCTCGGTTCGCTTGCCGAGCACGCCAAGCCGGGGTGACGGGAAGCGGCGTCGATGGCCGATGACCCGACCGCGAACACCGCTGATACGCCAAGCGAGGCGATCCGGTCTGCAACGACGCGGTGTCCCTCGCTGGCGAACTGGCCCAACCCCTGCATCTCACCGAAGACAACGGTTCGTTCCGAACGGCCGGACGTCAGCGACTCGAGCACATCAAGCGCAGCGAGCGTGGAGTCCGGATTCGCGTTGTAGCTGTCGTCCAAGAGGTCTCCCCATGGGAGATTCCGATGCAGCACGAGTCGATGAGGTGGTGGATCGAACGTCGCCGCGCGCTGGGCGATGAGGTTCCGCGGGATGCCGAGACGTTCGGCAGCGGACGTGGCGGCCAGCAGGTTGATCGCGTTGTGACGGCCAAGCAGCGGGCAGCGAATCGGCGCTTCGTGTCCCCGGATGCGGACAGAGAGCGCTGGGGCTTGCGCAAGGACCTCGGCGAATTGGTCGCAGGCCTCGCGGTTTAGGCCGAAGGTCAGTATCCCGGGATCTGCGGCACCGGTTACGCGGCTCCAGAGACGCTCGTCGTCTCCGTTGACCATCGCCAGCGCGGCCTCCGGACGGGTTCGTACAAGCTGCCACTTCTCGTTGGCGACTGCATCGAGGCTGTCGAGGCGGTCGAGATGTCCCCTGCCGATGCCTGTGAGAATGACGAGATCCGGTTGGAGGACGTCGTTGAGCGGAGCAAGGTCGCCGGGGCGATCTGCAGCCGCCTCGAACACGCCATAGCGAGCATCTCGTGGAGCCAAGAGAACAGACAGCGGGACGCCGATCTCTGTGTTCAGGTTGTCCGGGGACGCATGGGTCAACCCGACAGCCGATAGAACATGCGCGAGAAGCTCCCTGGTTGTGGTCTTCCCGTTGGTGCCCGTGATGGCAATGATCGTTGCGTCGAGCTCGCGACGCCATGCGGAGGCGAGGCAGGTCAGCGCCTGAAGGGGATCAGAGACTTCGATCCAAGGCCCGACCGCGTCGAGTTCACGAGGATCCATGTCCGCGGCGGGCGACAGCATGGCGCCGCAAGCCCCCGCAGAGAACGCCGAACGGATGAAGCGGCGGCCGTCGGTTCGAGCTCCCGGGAGGGCGACAAACAAATCACCCGCGTTGATGCGGCGCGAATCATGGCAGATTCCCGCCGGGTGGAGCCGTAGATCATCCGGGGATGTGGCATGGAGGTCCCCACCCACGATATGCGCGATCTGCTCGAGCGGGAACATCACGATCTCACCACGTCTCGTCAGGGAGGAAGACCGGGACAATGATCTCGGCCCGGCCCAGAATCGCTACGCCGTCAAGCGTTGTGCGGTTGGCCGCCACGCCAACCCAAGCATCCGCGTACGGTGACCACGGATCCAAAGAGAAGAGCTCAACCGTTAGATCGTCGTTGCTGGGAAGCGCACCGACGAACGCCACAATATCCTCGAGAGAGTTGAGGGAAGGACCCGCCTCGCCCCCCTCAACAGGACGGCTCCCGCCGTATGCGCGAACCGCGACGTAGTACGCTTCTTCGTCTTCGGCGATCTCCAGCATGCCTTCGATCATCCGGCTCCCGTGCCGGGCGCTGGACAGCGTAACGGTGTAGTTGATCGTCTCGCCCGGGAAGTATGCGTCCATGTCCAGTTCGAGATCGAGGATGTCGAAGTAGTCGAGCTCTTCTGTCACGTCGACTTCCAAAGAGAGCCGTGAGATCCCCGGATCGGAGAACGGGTTGTAGGAGAGGAACGCCACGATGTCTGCCATCTGCCAGGGTGGATAAACGGCAACGTCGTTCGAACTGAGGAAGACGTCATGGCGAACCAGCGGCTCGCTCATTCCGTCACCCTCTACTCGGAATAAGACACGAGCCGTGCCTTCTCCGACGCGATCGAGCGCAACGTCGATTGTCTCCAGCAGCGTGGCGTATGTCAGCAGCGGCAGCAGTCGTCGCTCGTCGACCAGCTGGAGGTTGAGCGTTGACGTGACTTGGCGGTCGCTGTCACGAACAGAGCTTTCGACTGCGATCATCTCCGGGAGTTCCCCGAGCCGCGCTGCAACACCGGCGTTCCGGTCGGCGTACACGGTGCCGATCGTTTCACCCAGGCGGCCGAGTTTGTACGAGGCATCGTAGGCGCGAATCGTATCGAGGATCTCCACGGTTGTCAGCGGGAACGCGCAGGTGCCGTTTGCCAGAAACGGGTGGCCGAACCCAAGGATTGAGCCGTCTTCGGCGTGCGTGAGCGTCCCCAGTGCCCCGATCGAGACATCCCCGGTTGCCAGGGCAACGCCGATGGCAGTACCAGGCTCGGGCTCGAATTCAGACGGGGAACGAGCGCTGCTTGCAGAGCCGGTGTCAAGACCTGCGATCGGTGCGAGATAGAGGCCGGTTGGCGCTAGCCCCGACTGCATCAAGCCGTCACCTATTGCCCAGGCCGGCAGATCGTGACGCATGGTTGCCGATGTGTCTCGGCCGATGGGGGTCTGGCCTTGAGCGCCCTGCCACAAGGCGCGGACGGCTCGCTCCGAGGAGAAGCTCGTGGCCAGGAGAACGACGTTGTCAAGGCAGGCTGACCCCGAGTAGAGTCCGTTGGCGAGCCCGTTCTGCGTGTCCTTCTCCAGCAAGCGGAGCATCGACTCAATCGGCGTCACGAGCCCGATCGGAAGGAGTTCCTTGGACCACGATGCGGCTCGGCTCAACGCGCCGACGAGCCGGTCTTCGATGTAGATTGGGCTTCCGCTCATCCCCTGGGAGATCCCACCGGAGCGACCGATCGCCTCCCCGCTCACCCGAACCACGATGAAGTCGTTGGCGGTGCCCGGTTCGTCGAGCACGGCGATCACCTCGACTTGGAACGCCTCGATCTCGTTGTCGGCGACGATTGTGCGGCCGATCCCGGTCATTCCGGGAGCGATCTCATCGAGGAAGAGGAACTCTTCCGTTCCGGTGGCGGCAACGACGGATAACCCTGCAAGAACCAGCAACACAACTCCCACTGAATGACGCACAGTTCCTCCTTGCGTGACGAACTCCAGACCATCATACGCGAACTCGTCATCACGACAGGGAGCAGCAACTGCAGAACATAGAGGAAGCAACTTCAGGGGGTTGCACTGTGCTACTGGCGCCGGTAGATCAGGCTGCGGATCAGCATGAGCACGGGGATGATCTCCAACCGACCGATCCACATATTGAAGCACAACGTGAGCTTGGCTACGCTGGACATGCCGGGGTTCGTGATCCCCACGGAGAGACCGACGTTTCCTTGTGCGCTGGCCACTTCGAAGATGACATCACCCAGGTCGAACGAGTTGGGCACGGTGTGGAGCAGAACGACCACACCGAGAGCGAGGAACACGATCCACAGGAACGTGATGAGCGCGGCATCTTCCAAGCGTTGCCCGACGTCCGTTTCATCGACGACTGTGTCCCCGATTCGGAATGGAACGATCGCTCCGCGCGGCGACGTGATCTTTCGGAATCGCCACTGAACACCCTTGATCAACACCATGACACGCATGATCTTGATCCCGCCTGCCGTCGATCCAGCCGCACCGCCAAAGATCATCCCGCCTGCAAGCAGGAGCTTGGCGGTATCCGTCCAGTGAAGCAGATCTACCGACTGGAATCCCGTGCAGCTGATTGCGGAGGCGAACTGGAATACCGATCCGCGAAGCGAAGGCAGCCACCCGATCCTCATCGCCATCTCAAGGGTCAGGAACAGCGAACCAACCAGTGTGATAATCCACAACCACCGGGTTTGCGCGTCTCGCCACAGGATCCGCCCCCGGCCCTGCATCAGCTCATAGTGAACGCCGAAGCTGATCGCGCCGAACAGCATGATCGGGATCAGGACCATCTCGATGGCCGTGCTGTTGTACGAGGCGATGCTGTTGGCGGTGACGCTGAACCCGCCGGTGGAAATCCCCGTCATGGCATGGTTCACGGCCTCCCACATCGGCATGCCCGCGCCCCACAGCGCGATGACACTTACTGTCGTGTACAGCAGGAAGATCCACCACATCGTCCGCAACGTCGAGGTAATGCTCGGATGAATCTTCTCGCCCCGGGCCTCTGCGTAGTACAGACTGTACTGAGCTGCTCCCGGGCGCGGACCAGCAAGGATGGCTAGCATCAGAACGATCACGCCCATGCCGCCGATCCATTCCGTGAAGCTTCTCCACCACTGTAGCGTCGCCGGAAGTAGATCGGCGCGGGCCGCCATCGTGAGCCCGGTTCCTGTGTAGCCGGAGACCGCTTCGAAGAATCCGTTGAGCGGATTGGCAAACTCCCTCAGGGTCGCGAACTGCGGAAGGAATGCAGTTTCCGGAGACAGAAGGGACATCAGCGTGAACGGAAGCGATCCCAGCGCCGCTACCAGAAGCCAGCCGAATCCGGCGATGATCATTCCGTGCTTCAGCTTGGCGTCTCCCGCGCCGCGGAACGGGAAGTAGAGAAGCGCCCCAAGAAGAAACGAGATGGCCGCAGTGAGGAGCAGTGGAACATAGGCGAACGCCTCGCCGTACACTGCCGGGATGATCAGGGAGATCAGCGCCATGACGCCGACCACAGGAACAAGCAGCCCCAAGTCGCGAAGGACGATGGCTAGATCGGACGTCGGTTGCGGCAGAAGGCTTCTCATCCCGTTAAGCGTTCGAGCAGCTCATCACTGACGCGCTCGATCGAGAAAAACGTAAGAATGTCCCCTGCTTGGAACACGGAGTCGACCCGGGCGAGCGCTCGTTCTTCGTCGCGCTCGATGGCAGTCACTGTCAGGCATTCCGGCAGGATGCCGCGCTTGGCCGAGTCGGAGAGAGGCCGGCCCAGCAGTGGTGACTCCTCGCTCAGCGTGATCCGGAACACTTGATCGCCTTGAGAGAGCATCGTGAAGTCCTTCAGCTTGGGGCGCTTCACCGCGTTGTATAGGTGGTTCGCGACGATGTCTTCGGGGTTCTCCATGACGTTCGCGCCGAGCTTACGGAAGAACTCCGCGTGTTCCTTGTCGTTCACGACGGAGACGATCGAAGGAATCGAGAGCCCTTCGGCGATCGACACCACCATTAGATTGACCGCATCGTCGCTGGTGGTCGCGATAAGCGCATCAGCGCGTTCTGCCCCGGCCTCCCGTAGCGTATCGGCCACGGTGGCATTTCCGTTGAGAACGGTGATGTCGTACTTCGTGCTAACGGCCCTCGCCCTTTCCTCACTGCTGTCCACGACCACGACGTTGTTCTTCTCTTTCACCACAATGTCGATCAGACTTGTGCCGATGCTGCCGGCTCCCACAATGATGATGTACATAGCCGCCCCCCCGAGCAATCCTCAAGGATCGTAGCATACCGCAGAAAGAGGGTCAATGACCATTCAAGGACAAACCGCCTATGGAACGGGGATCGGGCCGACTTGAGAGGCCGCGCCGAAACCCCTATAGTGCGCGACAGGAAGGTGAGAACAGGATGCATGGGGAGAAACACAGGATTCGATACGGTTCGGTTGCCGCAAGCGCCGCGTTGTTGCTGATCGTGACCGTGCTCCCGGGGTGCCTGGATCTTGGGGGTAACGCCCCACCGGTTGCTGAATTCCACGCATTGCCGTTTGAAGGGTACGTTCCGCTGACGGTGGCGTTTGATGCCGAAGGGAGCTTCGATCCCGACGGTGATCTGCTGGCGTTTTCCTGGATGTTCGGCGATGGGGGGCGCAGCGATGGCGCGCAGGTCTCTCACACGTTCACCGAAGCAGGGACCTACAGTGTAGAGCTCACGGTGACGGATCCTGATGGCGCGATAGCACGTGCCACACGACGGATCGCTGTTCGGGATACGCCATCCGGGTACGATGCGTATCACTACGAGTGGGAATTCGCGGGAGACCGGATTGTTTGGGACGCCCTTCTGCCGAGGAATCTCGTGGAGACCTATCGTGGCCGCTCGCGGTCGACCTTCGTGGAGAACTACGACTACGCAAGCTATGTCGAGGAGCCACTAGACGATCCAACGCTGGAATCGCTCTCCGCGGTTCTCTGGAACCTGGTGGACGGGGATGAGCTCGCGTATCGAGAGTGTACCTTGGCGTTTGTCCAGGGGGTGATCCGCTACGAAGAAGACCCGCTGAACCAGGAGTATCCGAAGTACCCACTGGAGACACTTGCTGATCAGACCGGCGATTGCGAAGACACGTCGATTCTGTACACGAGTCTCATCCTTGCGGCCGGGATTGACTCCTACCTTGCGTTCGTCGACACGGATCGTGACCGAATCCCTGATCACGTTGCATCACTCGTCGCTGTTCCCCCGGCATATGCGGGCCGAGTTGACTGCCCACCGGGGACGCAGCGTGGGTTGTTCGTGATCGACGGGCAGCTGACTGCGTTTGGGGAGACGACGGTTGGTCCCGACACGCAAGGCTATCTTCCGCTAGGATGTGATCCTTGGCAGCTCGACGAGCAGGACATCATCAGCTGGTGGGGACCGTGATTAGGTCATGGTCCTCGTATGGAGGATGCAACGATGACAACCGGCAAAGCGTGTTTGGTGGATCCCCGGCCGCTGCTGCGATTCGACTTCGGGCCGCTTCACCCGTTTAAGGTCCATCGTCTCGGACTGGTGATCGGGCTGATGCAGGCCACGGGATTGCTCGATCGCGAAGACGTGTATGTCATCGAACCACGTGAGGCCACCACCGACGAAGCTCGAGCGTTCCACAGCGACGGATACCTCGAAGTCCTTCGTGTTGCCGATGATGGGATGTGGGTGCCGAATCTGTTCGCGCACGGCCTTGGAACGGCCGACAACCCGGTGTTTCCCGGGGTGTACGAGTGGGCGATGACCGTTGCCGGTGGATCGATCCGCGCGGCCGAGGAGATCATCGCCGGACGTGCCCGCGTATCGTTCAGCCCCGCCGGAGGACTGCACCATGCGATGGCCACTCGCGCTTCGGGGTTCTGCCACGTCAACGATGCCGTGCTTGGGATCCACACGTTGCTTGCTGCCGGAAAACGAGTTGCCTACATCGATATCGACGCACATCACGGCGATGGAGTTCAGCAGGCGTTCTACGACAGGGATGATGTGCTGACGATCTCCATCCACCAGAGCGGTCATACGATTTTCCCTGGGACAGGATACTCGGATGAGGCTGGAACCGGCGCCGGGGAGGGGTTCGCCGTCAACATTCCTCTTCTTCCAGGAGCCGGGGATGCGGCATACGAGCACTGCCTCGAGCAGATCGTACTTCCGGCACTCAGGGAATACCGCCCGGATGTTCTCGTTACGCAGCTCGGGGCCGATGCTCTCGATGGGGATCTCGTCGCGAGTTTGGCGATGTCTCTTCCCGGATTCGAGGCGATCGTACGAAGGTTCTCGGCACTGGAACTTCCTTGGGTTGCGCTGGGCGGAGGCGGCTATAGCGTGGCAAATGTCGTTCGGGCATGGGTGTTGGCCTGGGCCGTGATGACCGACGCGCAGCTTGGCGATGCCATCCCCGAGTCATGGCTGACGGAAGCGGCCACCTACGGAGTGGCCATCTCGTCGCTGCGAGGATCGCCATCGGCTAAGAGCAAGGATACGGCGCAACGCGTCATGATTTCGTTGGACAGGGAGATCGATCAGATCCGGGATCGGGTATTCCCGCTTCTGAGGGCGTCATCTGCCGAAGGGTTCCAACCAAACCGCGACGAGCCGACGGCGGAGCAACCATGAACGTGAACCGCGAGCCGGGAACCGAGCGTTTGGGAAACGTCCGCAAGGCGCCGTTACGGGCAACAGTGCAGGTGCGGATCCGAGGCGGGGACGTGTATGAAGCCAAGCGCGGAACGCCGATCGGAAGCTTTCTCTCCACCGCGCTGGACGATGCGTCGAATCCGCTGATCGCAGCGATGGCCGGAGGCGAGTTGCGGGAGCTGGGCTGGCCGGTGTGCAGCGACCTCGAAGCTGTGCCAATCCGGCTTTCCGACTCCGACGGAATGAAGATCTACACGCGCAGCCTGACGTTCTTGATGGTTGTGGCGATCAAGAAGAGATTCCCCGCGGCGAAAGTACGTGTCGACTACTCAATCCCCAGCGGCGGGTACCACTGTCAGATTCAGGAGCATCCGCCTCTCA
>Ga0272444_10002353_pt1 | contig 17520 bp, 7 predicted proteins | sample SSMForm13_FD_201033 | JGI IMG/M metagenome (GOLD analysis project Ga0272444, IMG submission 201033) | Marine sediment archaeal communities from Little Sippewissett salt marsh, Falmouth, MA, United States - SSM-Form-13 | ecosystem: Environmental > Aquatic > Marine > Wetlands > Sediment ... | reverse complement strand
ACCTCAACTTCCCAATTGTCAGTGTCGGCCGGTATCGTCAGCCCCCTGAGCTCGATCGTGTCGGCGGAACCCGGGAACGTTGTATCAGCCTGAGGTGAACATTCCAGCGGCGTAAAGGTATAGAAAAGGTGGTCCGCGTATGTGGCCAGATCATTGTTCGTGACACCCGCCAGACCGTCGACATCGGCGAGTGCTTCCGGGAAGGAGGCGGTGTCGTTGATATGATAGAGCCTGCTGATCAGGTGGAACAAATCGGTGAGATCGACGGAGCCGGATCCGTCCAGATCACCGCATATGCTCTCACAAGCATCGCCGGTCCCGTCGCCGTCCGTGTCAGTCTGAGACGGATTATAGGTAGTCGGGCAATTGTCCGACTCGTTACAAACGCTGTCGGCATCATCGTCGAGGCAATTCTGACAGCCGGCATCGTAAGCACCGAGAAAGTCGCCGCAGGGATTGGCCGGGCTGGCGGCGGCACACGGCGAAAGAGAGTCGAGGTGATAATTACCGGCCGCGGTATCGCAGAATACGGGGTTAATAGACATGTTCGTCGCTAGAGTATCCAGGTCGGCGATACAGCCGACCCAGTCGCCGTCGGCGTTGCCGTATATGTTCGTGCATACGATGTCAATAATGGCATCTTCTGTCCCAAGAGAGGCCGGCTGAGCCGAAGACCTCTCGGCGCTTGTGACATCAAATGTCCCACGCGGGCGGTAGTCCTCAACATTCCCGGTAGCACTCGCGGTCGCGCTTTGTCGACTCGCCGCGTCCAGGAAGGAGTAAATTGCTTCACCTTCATAGGCGAACGCCAGGATGCATCCACTCATCGAGAACTGACTATCGCCAAGGGCCAGCGCCGCTCCGCCTGAGTCAGCGCCGTTGCCATAAAACGTACATTGGTTGGTGCTTAAGATAGAATAGTTATCGCAGATGGCCCCACCATAGGCCGGGCTGTAATTGCCGCGGAACAGACATCCGTCATAACTCGTGGCTCCTCCCTGTGAGAAGACCGCCCCACCCCGCAGGGTCCCGCCCAGATCAAACTCAACGGCATTGTCCGTGAAAGTGCAACCGTTAAATGTGGTCAACTGGTCCACGCTGCTGGAATATACCAGCGTCGCACCGCCAAAAGACTGTTGTGCGCCACCGCGCGCCCGGTTACTCTGGAAAGTGCAGTTATCCATCAGGATTGTTGACTCCCAGAACACGGCCCCTCCCCCATAGGCGTAGCCATAGCCATTAGCGTCAGCGACATTGGCCGTCAGGACGCAGTTATAGAATTGCACGCTGCAGAGACCGTACACATCGATGGCCCCGCCCGTTGCTGCGGTGTTGGAGTCAAAGTTGCACTGTTCCACTCGGGCACCGTTACAGTATGCATAAAAGTCAAGAGCGCCGCCCCAGGTGGCCGAGTTGCCAGTGAATAAGCAATCCCTTATGATGGTGGCGCAACCATCAAGGCATGAAATGCCGCCACCGGTACCGTCCTGACCGCCGGCTCGGTTGTTCTCAAGGTAGCAGCTTTGGATAGTCGGAGAGGATTCATAACAGAGTATGCCACCACCAGCTGACCACGATAAAGTGGCCCCAACCGGCCCAAAGCCGTTCTCGATGGTGAATCCGGAAAGAACAGAGTTGGAGTCTTCCCTGTTCTGGAAGATGAACCCTCGATGCGGATCAAGGCTGTCCGCCTGACAGTCAATCACCGTCGCACCCGGCCCGCTCTCCGATATGACGATTATCGCCTTGCCGAGGAAGTCTATATCCCGGTTACCGTCACCGGTATATGTTCCGGCCGCCACGAGGACCGTATCGGAGTTACTGGCCGAATCGACGGCTGCCTGGATTGTGGGAGCGCCACCTGACCCGTCGGCCTTAACGTACCAGACTCTTATGACGTCACAGGGATCGCCGACCCCATCGCCGTCGGCGTCCTCCTGACCCGGATTGTAGTCACTCGGGCAGTTGTCACAGGAGTCACCGATACCGTCGGCGTCCGAGTCAATCTGAAGATCGTTGTAGGCAAAGGGACAGTTGTCCTGATCGCAGGTGTTTTGGGGATAGCCGGGATTGCCGTATCCGTCACCGTCCGTGTCGGTACAGAGATCGCACGAATCGCCGACCTGGTCCCCGTCGGCATCCTCCTGTTCCTCGTTTGTAATCAGTATGCAGTTGTCGCAGCTGTCGCCGAGAGCATCCAGATCGGCGTTCTCCTGATCCGGATTGTATGCGGTCAGGCAGTTGTCCTCGGAGTCACATACGCCGTCAGCGTCGATGTCATCATCGACGGCATCCTCGACCATCACCTGCTGTATCCCGGCCTGGTCCAGCGCATAGTTGTAGATTCTCACTCCGGCGATGGCCCCCTGGAAAAACGGTTGCGGGACACCGCCGGAATAGGTTCCGATTTCCACGTTACCTTCACTCGTTTCGAACGGCCCCGTACCGCCGACGGCCGTGTCGACCTCCCCGTTGTAATAGAGCGTAACTGTGCTGCCGTCACAGGTCGCAGCAATATGCTGCCACTGCCCCACAACGATGTCTGTCCTGCCATAGACGCCCATCGATCGGACCTGTCCGGGATAAATGTCCAGACTGTACACATTGCCCCCACCCTCAGGGCGCCGCTTGCAGACCACATAATCCCCCGATATATCGACAGGTTTTATCCAGGCTGTCAGGGTTATGGAACCGGTTATGTCCAGACTGGGATCGTCCGGAACCTCGATATAGTCGTCGACACCGTCGAAAGTCAAATACTGGCCGCAGCCATTATCGGTCCAGGCGGCTCCATAGATAATACCATCATTTTCATACGGGGAATGGTCGACAGCCGAGCTTCCACTCCCCTCCTGCAGAGCCCATCGGGCCACCCAGCCCTCGCACCCGTCCGGTATGCCATCCTCGTCGCTATCGAGATTGTCGTCGTATCCCGGGCATACGTCGCAACTGTCCCCCACACCATCGACATCCGAATCAGTCTGATCGGCGTTGGCTATAGTCGGGCAATTGTCGTCCGGGCAGGTGTTCTCAGAAAACCCGGGATCGCCGTAACCATCGCCGTCGGAGTCGGTACAAGCGTCGCAGGAGTCGCCGATCTGGTCGGCGTCGGCATCTTCCTGAACCGGATTGGCGACATACAGACAGTTGTCACAACTGTCGCCGACGTCGTCATAGTCACTGTCTTCCTGACCGGGATTGAACGCCAGAGGGCAATTGTCTTCAGTATCACCTAACCCGTCCCCATCGGCATCTCCGTCTGCGAACACATGGACGGGTATCGTCACGGAGTCATTGCGGGGATCGTTGGTCAACAGATATATTTCGCCGTCAAGATACTGTGGCGAACTGATTCCAGTAGCGTCAACAGTGATCGTGAAGACGGCGGTATTTGCGGTCCCCGCGGCCACCTGAAGTGAGGAGACTGAAGCGGAGAGCCAGGAGGAGCCTGTCGCAGCTCCGATTTCGTAAACATCCAGAAGCGCCGTGCCCTGATTGGTGACAGTTATCGTATCTGTTCTGGTCCCACCCGTTTCGACAACAGGAGGTGAGGTGATTTCTGGCGGAGCGACGAGCATGTAGGGTTCCATTACCGGATCAACACAGGCCAGACGTAACCACTTGAGCGAGTTGTAGAACGCATAATCGTCGACTCCATACCACCAGGCGCCCGGATACTGGTCATCAAGATAAGCCATGTTCAGAAACTTGTCTCCGGTGTATGCAGGCAGGCCGATCAGAACGTCAGGATCGACGGTAGCTGCTGAAGGCCAGGTGAGTGAACCGAGGCCGGTTTCGTCGAGTCCGTAGGGTTGGACAGTGGGCTTATATTCGTTTCCGCACGGTCCCCCCGGACCACCGGCGGAGTCACAGCCCGGCGTATAGGTATTGGTGATGTTGCGAGGATACTCCCATAAAAGTCCGTCTGTGCTCACCGAGGTCGCCATCAGGATCTCAGCGTTAGCGTGGTGTATGTCGTGGTCGATGTTAGCCGGGCAGTCATCGTAGGCTTCCGGTACTATGCCCAGTTCCAGGACACGCGAATGCCACTGATTCCACACGCAGTAAAGGCGCCCGTCGCATTCCGATATGTTGATGAAAGCGATCTGATGGGCGTTATACCCGCCCCAGGAACAGGCCTGGGGGTTGACGTCATAGGAACCGTTGGCGATCCACCTTATCGTACCGCCGGCGGCCAGCCCGGGAGTAGCATCGGACCAGTGGAAGAGGTCACCGGTGAAATCAGCCCAAAAATACCCGGTCTGGTAGGGATTCGCCGGACAGGGTGCGGCTGTAAATATAATATGGAGGTTGTCATTGTAATCGTACAGGGCATCCCCCTGGTAGCGGGCCGTCCAGGAATCTACATCCCGAGGATATTGCGTGATGTTGACCACGGCGCCAAAAGTCAAGCCACCGTCAGACGACTCCCGAAAGAAGACATCGCGGTCCAATTGCTCCCAGTTGAGTTCTCCGTACCACGTCGGCTTAGTATAAGCAACCGCCAACTTCGATGACACCGGCGAAGCAGCCATATTGACCGAGTAGTAATCCATCGTATCAATCACGGCCGGGCCGCTCCAGGTGCCCGGCGTCGAAGTACCAACCTTTCGGAAGTAGCTTACCGTGTGGTAGCTGATGTTGTTCTGCTCTTTCGGAGGAATTTCGTCCAGTAAACAGTGAATTACCGTATCTGAACCGACCAACTGGACACACACAAAAGGCGTCCGTGCGGTCGGGTGGGGAGTATCGCTCTCTCCCAGCCAGCCTGACAGGTACTGGGCCGGATAAATATAGGAGCTGTTGTTCGTTGAATCCCAGAAACAGCGGTTGGCGCCTTTGTCCTGCTGTATGTAGATATGATTGTCGAACTGAGTTGTGCTGTCGTCCGGCCCCGTAAACTCGGATCGAAACTTGTCGCTGGCTCCAAAAACCACCCGGCCGTCCGGCAGAATCGCCAGGTTGCCACGTTGCCCGCCGCCGTCATCGAACAGACTCTGGAGCTGGCAGGCCGGATCATGACCTTCGGGCCAGTAACCGCTGTCAGCGTTGTAGAAATTGTAGCCGGTGTGAAGCGGTATGCTGCCATTGGAGGAGTCGATATCCTCATAGGTGAAATGGACTTCAGTACCGACCGCCCCCGTCACCGAGTGATCCACGTAAGTCCCGGAAGCCATCGACCATTGAAAGTCGTGCCAGGTGTTGTCTACGACCTCCCCTATCCCGGCCCCGGCGCTGGCCCCGGCCACGCCCAGCGGACGCCGCCGAGGTACCGGAACTTTCGGCAATAACGACTCTTCCAGGGGCGCGGTGGCGCTGGAACGAAGTTCCACGGAAGCTTTCTGAGCAACATTGACGGTCTTCTTGCCGTCGGCCAGCTTATCCTGCGGCTCAGAGGCCCAGCCGGAAGCGGCCAGCCCGAGCACACAAAGGAAAGTGACAACAGTGCATAAGCGTGAGAACAAGCGCATTTCTATCTCCCCATCCAACAGTCTGTTACCTACGAATCCGGGACAGGACCCTGCAACTCCCGGAAGGGATCGGTGCCGTCAACTCGATAGTCTCCCCCACTAACAGAAAGATCAGCTTAAAGAATCAGGATGGAAGATTTGGATGGTGCGATGGTGCGTTCACGAGTATCATCTGCCTGCCGAAAAGTGCAACTCAAAGCCGGTCTATCGTGTGTGATCCGGGGACGTTAAATTATACCAACTGCACCACTATTTGTCAAATGGAATACACGCGGAGCGGGCGCCGCTGTCGCCCCCGCCGGCGAGATTTGTGGTTCGAGGCTCCAACCCCGGCGACAACGCAAAAGGTGCCCCCGAGCGGGAGCACCTTTCATCATCGAGCCGATGGAATTTGTTGACTTGCCCGATTTTACGGACAAGGTGGCAACGGTGTCAGAGTCAGGAACTGGTTGTCGATCATTACCGACAGATCGGTTATGTCCACCACGCCGCTGAAATCGACATCACCCTCGTCCGCACAGATCAGCGGCGTCAGAGTCAAGAACTGGTTGTCTACCATGACCGATATGTCCGTGATATCGACTTCCCCCGACTGGTCGACATCGCCTACCGTGGGCGGCAGACAACATCCTCCAGCTACCTCGAAACGGTACGCAGTAGCCGGCGCCGACGGCGGATCCAGGACTTCTTCTGCCGATATAGTCTCGGCCGACAGGTAGTAAGACACCCGGGCCAGCGCCGATATGGGCGGCAGGCTGACACCGTACGTCAGATCCCCGGCCGCACCGTCGTGGTGATTGCCGTCGTCGAACATAGGGACTGTCTGAAAACCGTCCCCTGTGTCGACGTGGAGATTGAGCGAACTGACCGCTTCAGACAGCCTGGAGGTGACCACCACCGAATCCGATTTCGAAGGTTCCAACGGTGCATGGGACGTACCGGAAATCGTAACCGGATACAGCTCCAAAGGAGCGCCCGGCGTTAGATCCCGTCCGGCCAGACCCGGATAATCTGGAGCGTAACGTACCACCCGAAACACTATGTTGTTCGCCGGCGCTTCGCCCTGGGTCAGCGGACCGATCGGACGCATCGGGTTTACATATCGCCATACGATTTCCCCATCCAGTGTAACTTCAAAGAACTCTCCCGATGAGCCCGAACAGATAAGCGTATTGCCGTTGGGGAGGCGCTCCGCCCCACTAAGACTGCCGGAGTAAAAGTTTTCGGGAGGATCGGCGATGTACATCCAGTCCACAGCCACCGGACCGAATGGCTCGCCGGGGGCCGGAGGAGTGTAATTGCCGAGGCCATCAACAGGTGGTACGATTACATCGACTGTCGAGTAATTGCCTTCCGGACGACCCAAGCCGTTGTTAAAGACCATGATGTTACCGGCCCCCGGAGATCCCGGGTCTATCCATCGGGCATCATGCTGCCCTATAAACTCCTGGTCGTCGACAGTGCCCGCTCGATAGGCCTGCGGATTGCCCCAGCGATACAGCAGATCCCCTCCCTTGCCGCTGTTACCGCCGGCATGGCTGGCCGCCTCTGCCGATGTTGTGCTGTGATCTATTACCCAGACTTCACTGAAAGTACGACTACTTACCAGGACCTGATCCAGATCCGGATTGTAGGTCACCGAATTGCCATGGTTCCAGTCCGAGGCGGAGTGATCTGGAGGGAAATTCAGGTCGATCAGCTCGGGGTGATCTTCGACAACGCCGTAATTGTCCTTCGCAGCATCGTGATCCTGAATAAGGTGATCCCAGGCGTGCCATTCCCAGACTATGTCGCCCGTCGTTGGACCGGTAGGCTGGACCTCCACCAGATGCATGGGACAAAGACTGTCGCCGAGAAAAGTGGAATCCTGCCCTGCGGCAATGGCCTCGGCCCGACTCTTGTTCTCCCAGGCCAGGAGGAGCACGTTGCCGTTCGGCATGGGCTCGATATCGTGGTGCTGAAGACGGACGCTGTCATAGTATTGGTATTCCCACAGCACACTGCCGTCCCAGTCCAATTTCTGTACCAACCCTCCATAGCCGGCACCGGCCGACACCAGTCGGGCAGTGCAAAGCAGCTCGCCGTTCTCCAGGAGAAAAACCGACAGGGCCGGCATATATGAGGTCTCCCAACGGTGGACTTCGCGGCCGTAATTGTCAATGAGACATGCGGTGGTGGACCGGTTCTGCATGAACAGGGTGTAGCCCTCGTAAGCAGCCGTGTCATTAATGAAGAGACCAACCGTCTGTTGAGCCAGGGCCGAACCAGACGAGATAGCAATAGCAAGTATGACGGCGGAAACCAGCCATCCGCTTGATTTGGAAACGCGAAACATGTCAGAGCTCCTCAAGGCCGTTGGGTGGACGAGTTACATTACTTCGGTTAACCGACTGTCACGCAAAGACATTCTGGAGGTAAGGCGTACTGCCAAACCTCAAAATGGGATAAACCCGGCGGTAATAACGAGGCAATCGACCCCCGCTGTGAGGCGCAGGAATCACCCTGGATCACCCCTCTAATCCCGGGGCCTCTTTTCGCGGTAAGTACCGTTGTAGCAACAGACGTAATATAGCCTATATCGGCAATTTGCCAAGAAGTATTCCCCGACCGCCGGATTCGTCACGGACAGGCCGGAAGAGGGGCGAGGGATAGGAATTGGTTGTCGATCAGGATGGACAGGTCGGTTATGTCCACCGTCCCGCTAAAATCAATATCCCCCTCCTCCTCGCAGATGAGCGGTGTCAGAGTCAGGAATTGATTGTCGATCAGCACCGAAATATCTGTGATGTCCACTCCGCCCGACTGATCGATGTCACCGACTGTCGGATGCAGACAGCAGCCGTCGCAGATGTCGCCTACACCGTCGCCGTCACTGTCCAGTTGGTCTGGATTGAAATCATCCGGGCAGTTGTCGACAGGGCAGATATTGCCGGGAAACTCCGGGTTACCGAATCCATCACCATCGGTGTCGGTGCAACTATCGCAGGAATCGCCGATTGTGTCCAGGTCACCATCTTCCTGCAAGGGATTGGAAACGTCCGGGCAGTTATCCTCGGCACAAGTATTCAGAGAATACCCGGGATCGCCGTAGGTATCACCGTCGAGGTCGGTGCAGGCATCACACAGATCCCCGACCTGGTCGCCGTCGGCGTCGGCCTGATCCGGATTCGCAACCAGCACACAGTTGTCAACGGCGTTGAGCACGCCGTCGTTGTCGGCGTCTCCTCCATCGTTGCAAATGAATCCGACCACTTCCAGGTCATCGATATTCCATCCACAATATTGCAGACGGAAATCGGTGGGCCCCATCACGAACCGCACGTATAGTACCGGTTGAAGATCGGCCCACTCGGATATGTCCAATTCCACCAGGTTCCAGGCAGGATCCCATAATTCCGAACCGTTCTCCCAGACGTTGGACCAGTCCTCACTATTGTGACTTACACGAATACAGGCATGGTCATACGGCGGACTTTCCAGCCCCAGCCATCGAAAAAACCTGAGGCGCACTCCGGAGAGACCGGAACAATCTATAGCCGGGCTGGTGAGGTACCTTTCGCCCAGACCGGGTTCGTAATTGCCGGCCAGATTGTACCCGAACACACAAGTTCCGGAATGAGCCTCGGCCGGATCGGGGCCGGCGCCGGAGTTTCCTCCCAGCCCCAGCGGTGCTCCCCGCTCCCACAATCCGCCGGATATATCCCAGCCGCGGTCGGCCTCAAAATCATCTTGAAAGACGGTCACCTCTCCACCCCCCGGATGAACGACATGTCCCCAGCTTGGGGCGGTCTCGAAAACCCGGCCCTGTGTCGCCTCTTCGGCACTCACGTAGAACTCCAACCGTTCACCGCAATAAAGAGCCGGCAACTCCACTAGATACTGGTTGGGTGACGTTTCGCTCAAGATATGGGCCGTTATCGGTCCGCCGTTCCGGGAGAGGTGCAACCGGCCGGTACCCGGCACCGGCTGCCCTTCACCGACTCCTCGCGCTATCACCTCGAAAGTCGATGGTACCTGCGGTGGCAGGTTAAACGGGATCGAATCGCTGTAGTCAAAGGCCAGAGTGCGCACGTTTCTGATACCGACGGTGGGGTCGCCGAAGAGCGTCGTCTCATAGTAACACCATCTCATGCAAGCTTCGTTAATCCTGTACAGGTTATCTTCTTTTGAGTCGTGATGGGCCGGGCCAAGTCGCGTCTTACCCTCCATCGGACTGAACACGGCGTCCCAGAACTCGCGGTTGTACCTCTGAGAAGGACCATCGGTGGTTCCATACGTTCCGTATCCCTGACGGGCGTTCATGATCATGGCAAAGGCGCCATAGTTGGTCTTGATACTCATGGCCTCGGCAAAACAGTCCATGCCATCGAAATGACCGGCCAGACAACCCTGCGAGTACACAAAGCACAGTTCGGAGTTCGTCAATCCAGCCAGAACGTCGGGAATATTCAGCTTGAGGGCATAATCCACGTTGGAATGACCGTAGTGATTTATGATATGTCGCCCGTCGTTTATGCGTGCCATCATCTCAATATCCGACCAGTAATCTTCGCGGTCATACAACTGGTCGATCAGGAAATGGTCCGAGGGGATACCGGCCGTATAATAACCGTGAGAGCCGGAACTGTCGATTATTTCATCCATTGAGTCGCCGCCGTATTCGCCGAGTCCACCCAGGCCGATCTGACCTCCGGCCATCAGCACACGGTCAAGATATGTGTCCGCGGTAGTAAGATAGGTCAACGTCTTGTTTACAAAACGGGTGGCCTCCGTCAGGTTGTCGACCGGGGCTCGCCCGACCCACACTTCGGCGATCAGATCGACATCGCCACCCCCGTCCCCATCGGTAGCTTCTCCCCAATAGACATCATCATCGTAATTGAAAGTACCATCGAGGCAAGCGAAATAGATGTCGCCGGGCAGGTCGCTGACGGTCGGGCCGTCTCCCCACGCCTCAACATACAGGTTCTGGGCGGGGATGGCATCATCATCCGCACCGATCAGAACATATTGTATGCCGTTCGACAGATACTCCTGCCTGATGTATTCGCGAACAAGCGCCGGATTATTGCTCCCCACGTCTCCGGTCGTATGGATCTCGGTGGCTATACCAGTAGCGTTGTGATAGTCTGCAAGCGGCTGGAATCCACTGACCAGCCACGGAGTGGTCAGGATCAGAAGGTCATAAGATGACAGGGCAGGTTCGGCTGTCGACGTAAAGTCAGCGACCGCTCTGGGATTATCGATCAGGCGCAGGACTGCTTCCGCGTCCCGGGCAAGACCCCGCCGTGTCCCGGTTGTCGCAACATCCGGCTCTGTTTCCACCACCACGGTCAGGCGATCGTAAAAAAAGAGCTCTCCGGACGCCGGCCGATATTGAACCGGGTGGAGCTTCAGGATGAGAATCGAAAAACCGCGGAACTTCTGAACTCCGACGTTTTCTACGGGTCGGCTCGGAATCGCACGATCAAGGGCATAAGTGACGGCGTCCGGTTCGGGGAGCGTCGCTCCTTTGTGAGCCTCCGACAGCGCCACCGGCTGAGCAACCGGCTCCACCAGGAAATTCTCCCCAAGCCGTGTCCTAGACCCTGTCTCAATTTGCACTGACTTGACTCTCGTCCCGTTTGGCAGGAGAATCCGGGCTCCCCTGGCCGGGAGTGATGGGTGACCGATATTGCCCCCGTTCGGTGCCTCCGGCAACAGGATGCGATCGTACATGACCGTTCCTATTTTTACCGTTTCCGTTACCGGGCGAGCGAATTCATATGACACCCTCATTTCCTCTGCAGCTGCGGAAATAACTGCCGGCAGAAGAAGCGCGATTATGGTAAGTCTATAGCACAAGGGAGTTTTAGTCATGTGAAATAGTTCTCTCCCTGGTTCGGTGTTTTCGCGAAGGTCCTGCGACGGTGTCCAGCCTGTACTGCGACTCTCTCAACCAAGTGGTGAGAAGATAGTCACAATCTTGCAGGATTTATGGAGAATACCAGAAAAACGGAGTGGCTGGCTTCGTACAGCACATTGCCCCTTGTACGGCGCCACGACCGGGGACGTCACCGGCACATAACAACATCAGAGCCTGAAGCTCGCAAGGTGGCATATCCTTTCAAGCCCAAAGGCGATAGTCTTGTACCGACGGTCCCATGGCCTGCAGGCCTGCGCAGACCATGTGATCACTCTCACGGGCACGGCGGCAGCGGGGTCAGGGTCAAAAACTGGTTATCGATCAGTACCGAGACGTCGGTAATGTCGACTACCCCCGACAGATCGCAATCGCCTTCGTCCTCGCATACCAGAGGCGTCAGCGTAAGGAACTGATTATCGATAAGCACGGAAACGTCCGTAATGTCAACAACGCCGGACTGGTCACAATCGCCGACCGTGGGCGGGAGACAGCAGCTTCCAACAAATGATACCACGAATGTCTCCGGCTTGAGGTTCGGACCGGAGATAATCAGGTCTACATCGGTCGACGCCGTAAACGACGTGTCCAGAGCAATATCAGTGTACCCATCGATATCGGTAATGCCGCGACCTACAACCACTCCACCGGTCATCAACACACAGTTATAGCCGCACAATTCGACGCCGTCGCACGAGGCTCCAAAGCTTACCGTATCGGTGTTCAAGGGAACCGTGTCCTCGTATACGGCGTCCACATACAGCGGCTCCTGTGTCCAGATAGAAAGGGCCGGATCGGCGAGCATGTTACAATCGTAGAAACAGAAACGAAGAGCCCCCTCTTCCCATTGGCCGGGAGCAGTGACCCAGGGAGCAGTGGCCACCTTGGATTGCATGTGCGTGGCGCCAATCCGGTGAATCTGATCGCCGTACAGGGCGCTGACGAACTCCCGGTCGAGGTGCCCGGACGGTCCTTCGGTCTGTCCCTCGTTGAACCAGCCGTAATGCGAATTAAACGCACCCCCCACGCAGAAATTCGACAGTTTGAGCATGCTTTCGGCGATACAGTCGCTTGAACTGTAGTCGAAGCGGCCGCACAGGCAACCGTAGGTGTAAATCAACACGTAGTTGTGGTCCACACCGTTCGCGCCCGCGAAATTGCTTTCCGCAATATCCGTGCTGTTCAGGTGCATTACATACGTTTCATTGGCATGGCCGTTATGATGCAGAAACGACACTCCGTTGTTGATCCTCGAACGCAGAGTCGTTCCATTCCAGGCCGTGTGCAATTCATACAGCGAATCGATATCGTTCCAAGCCGAGGGAATACCTTCGGTGATGTACCCGTTGTCTTCATGATGATCGATAAGCAGGCGAAGATAATCGGAACCGTAGGTCAGGGGATCGCTCCACAAATACTCTCCTGCCAGCAACGGGTTGGTCAACTCACCTTCAACAGGACTACCCTGATAGGCAATAGTCTTGTTCAACATGTTGTGCAGATCGCGTGGCGTGCTGAACGGAAGTCTTGCCACCGCGATATCCGGCAACAGATCCTCTTCACCGGGCTCGCCCCAGCGGGTATCGCCGTCATCATTCCAGTTACCATCGAGAGCCGAATAGTACACATCGGCCGCAATACCGTTGACTTCAACCCCGGACCCCGATTGCACATAGCAGTAGAAGCCCCGATGAGGCACGTGTTGCTCTCCCAGGTCATCGGAATCACCACCCAACAGAACGTACTCCACGCCTTCGTTCTGATACTCCTGGATAATATAATTGCGGATTTTCTCCTGCAGGTCCGCCCCGGTACCGGTTGCGCTGATCGTTTCCACCGTCACAACCCGGGCCTCGAGACCGCGAATCTGATAGAAGTCGATCAGGGTTTGAAAGCTGTCGGCAAATATCGCCGGAGTGACAATCATCATGTCATAACCATCATCACCGGAGAGCTTTACCGGATACATTGACATCATCTCCGGATTCTGGGCCAGCTCCTTGACTCGTTCTACGACCGATACTTTCGAGTTGATATTATCCAGTGCCAGGAAAGCCTCGTTGTCAGCCTCGGTGGTTACCACCACTGTGACCTTGCTGAAATACTGCACTGTGCCCCGCGCCGGATTGTATGTAACGGGCGTGAATGTACACAGCGCAAAGGCGTGGCCGTTCATATACTCCGTGGTCAACTTGCCGCCGGGCTGCGACGGGTACGCCCCATCGAAGGCATACACTGCTTCATGCTTGATAAACTCCGGCTCGCCGGTGTACGACAGTTGGCGGGACTGCTGACGCGGATACAGGGCAAAATCTCCCGGGATAGCAACCGGATCGACCCCGACCACTTCAATCCCCGTGGCCACCTGACCCGGCGGTAACAGCAGGGAAACCGCATGGTACGGCAGGGTTGGCTCACCGGTCTGTCCGGCGAGAGAGGTATTCGCGAAATCGATCGTCTGATACTCACCCTTGCTCTGCACGTCATATTGACCGAAGTAGAAGGTTTTCTCAACCGTAGCCGCCAGGCCGATGCTGCACAGGGCGAACAGCACCACCGGCAGAACAACAAGGATGATTTTTGTCCGGATGATTCGTTCCATACATTCCTCTCATCTGGCGAGGCACACCTAAGGATATTGTGAGGGAATGCACCTCGAGCGTTCGTGGGTACAGGGACACATAAATCTACAAAATATAATATAACAAAAAAGAAGGATTTGTCCACCGGATTTCGCGGAAGGTGGCCGACCCGGCGGCTATACCGGACTGAGTTATAACGGATTAACGTAAGTCGGAAGCGCCCAGGTGGCGGATGATTCATGGAGGGGGCCAGGGCCGACTGCTCTGTACTGCCGCTTGCGGTTGTTTTCCAGGACTCAAAGCTGTCTATGCCCAAAGCTGCATCTTTTCCCGCTCACCCGATAGCCGGCTATCTACGGCGTTCGGCACCCGGCCTTCATTACTTTCTCTCCCCTACGGGCACGGCGGCAACGGCGTCAGAGTCAGGAACTGATTGTCGATCAGGATGAACCGGTCCATAAGAAAAACGTTGCCGCTGTGTCCGACGGCGCATGCTTGGACACGTAGGCTGATTGTCAGAAACTGTATTCAGCCACAACTAGGTCATTTACTGGATTGTGGCCACTCCCGGAGATCTCCGGCCGTAGTCTGAGATGCGACGACACTACCCGGTGCGCTGTTTGATTCAAACCATTCTCTACAGGCACGGTGGTAATTAGCCAGGATGATATATCCATCCAGGCGTCTGCCTAGCGCGCCAGGCTGCCAGATGAATAACACAGCTGATCTGCCATAGCCTAGGGGCCAACTGCGTCTACTTGTCTGCGTACTTCGACAGATAGTCCACCACGCCCGTGGCGGTGGGTTTCATACCCTTCTCGCCTTTCTTCCAATTCGCCGGACACAACTCACCATGTTCGTCGTGGAAGCAAAGCGCGTCCAGAGTCCGTAGAGCTTCGTCAACACTGCGCCCGAGCGGCTGGTCGTTGACCACTGCGTGGCGAACAATACCCTCGCGATCGATCAAGAACAGACCTCGCAGGGCGACTTCCTCCTGGAATAGAACTCCGTAAGAGCGAGAAATCTCCCGCGACATATCCGATACCAGCGGGAACCTTATTTCTCCAATTCCCCCGTCGGCAATCGCCGTGCGCCGCCAGGCTGCATGCGTGTAGGGTGAGTCGACCGAAATGCCGACCACCGAGCAACCCCTCTCCGAGAACTCCTCTAACCTCTTGTCAAACTCCAGAATCTCAGTTGGGCACACAAAACTGAAGTCTAACGGATAGAAGAGCAGGAGGATGTAGCGGTCGCGCAACGCCTCCAGGGTAAACTTCACCTCGATCTTTCCGTCCGGCATTACTGCCGTTGCCGAAAACTCAGGAGCTTTCTCTGTCACCAGGAACGACATAGCTGTCACTTCTCACGTCGGATGCGGCATTTTTACCATAGTGCGCTCTTCTCCACCATGGTATGATGCAACTTAGTCGTTCTGCGGGTTCTGAGACTCGTCCACGCAGATTTTCTTGAGGTCTTCTTCTTTCGGTTTCGGTGTACCTAGCCGCTCGAAAGCAGCCACCGGGCACAGGTAACTCGTGCCGGACTCTGCCTTGACCCACTTCACACCGATCTGCTTCTTGAATTCTTGAAGTTCGTCAGTCATTTGCCTTCCTCTCTTCCTGGTTATGCGTTTGCATTAATTCCAGATCTGCTCGAACCATCTCCATATCAAGACGCTCCGCTTGTTTAATAATGTCCTGCAATGCTTCCTCGCTGAAATTACCCGGCTTCTTTAACAGCAACAGCCCGTCACGGTACAGCATGATGCTGGGAGTGTGTTCGATCTCGAAGAACTCACCGAGCTTCTCGTCGGTTAGCACATTCATACGGGCAAACATGTGGCTACCGTTCCTCTGCGCGACCGAGGCAAAAACCGGATCGAACTGAGCGCACACACCACACCCCGGCGCCCAGCATTCGATCAGCACTATGGCTTTCCGATCAACTACTTCTTTGAAATTGCCCCGGCTTAACTCAATCATAAACTGTCCGATTCCGATCAGATTGCCGGTCGTCCCATGCCAGAATTAAGAGAATATATACGTTTAGTTCGCAGCGTGTCAACAAAGCTATTTTGGGAATTCGTCACTGTTTAATAAGCCCAACCCTGTCAGTCCCCACATGGCAATACCGTAATTACGTTAAGAAACTCGGGGATAGCGATTTCGGAACAGGCTTGTCCGGTGATCTCCCGTACGATAGCCATACGCTCTTTGTTCTCGCTGTCTCGAATTTGCCTCCGATTTATGCAATCTAAGGGCATTTCCGGGGCCAGATTATGGCAGGTAAAGTTGCCCGCCCGAGGCACAATCTGCAGATATTCTTGTTCAGAGTTTAGAAGACGGGGCTTGTTGGTATATTTGCCTTGTGAACCCGGAAAATGCTTATGACGAAATATCGAAAGAACAATTCAAAGAAGCAACCGCCAGCCTGGCTGCTCGAGGAGAGACCCCTCGAAGAACAGCTTCGGCTTAAGAATCTGGCTCTGACCACGTGTGCAGAAGGTATAACGATTGCGGATGCCACCAAACCGGACTGTCCCCTGATATATGTGAATAGTGGCTTTGAGAAGCTGACCGGTTATTCAGCAGCCGAAACCTGCGGTACCAACTGCCGCTTCCTGCAAGGTAAAGATACTGGTCAGTCCGCAATAGATGAAATTAGACGGGCCATGAAGGAGCAACGGGCTTGTGTGGTTGAGATCCTGAACTACCGAAAAAACGGTGAGCCGTTCTGGAATCGCTTGTCAATAACACCGATTCGTGACCACAAAGGAACAGTAACGCACTTCATGGGCATACAGTCTGATGTCACCGAACGGCGGAGTGCTGAAGAAGCCTTGCGAATCTCCAATGCAGTCTGACAAAAGCCAACAGCATCATCAAGAAGAATCTGGAGTCGGCTGCGAAGGTGCAAACGAGCATCCTGCCTCCTCGTGTCCCGGAACTGAGTGGTGTAGATGTCTTCTGGGAGCTCGTGCCCAGTGAGGAACTGGCAGGCGATACGCTAAACGCCTATCGCTTGAACGACAGGTATAGTGTCTTCTACGTTTTGGACGTAAGCGGTCATGGTGTTCGGGCCGCCCTGCTGTCGTTTACCGTTAATCACTGGCTTGCCCCGGCTGGCGAGACCGGCAGAGTTGCCGGTGAATCTGCGTTTTCGACGCTCTGCTCTCCAGTAGAAGTCCTTCAACAACTTAACCGGAAGTTTCCTTTCGATCCCGTCATAGGACAGTATTTTACTCTCATTTACGGTGTTCTAGACCATCAAACAAATGAGTTTCGATTTGTTGCCGCCGGTCATCCCTCGCCCGTATATTTGCCGGTTGGCGGCCAACCGCGGATTCATCAATCGGAGAATTTCCCCGTAGGCGTTGTTCCCGATGCGGCCTTTGCAGAGACGACAATAGAGATGAAACCCGGCGATCGTATATTCCTGTACTCGGATGGTCTGCTCGATTTGACGAATACTGAAGGCGAACGCTTTGAGGCCGAGCGACTGTTGAAGGAAGTTAGGAAACTAAGTAGCGATTCTCTGAAGACCGGTCTGCCAACCCTTATCGACC
>Ga0272444_10002352_pt1 | contig 17521 bp, 7 predicted proteins | sample SSMForm13_FD_201033 | JGI IMG/M metagenome (GOLD analysis project Ga0272444, IMG submission 201033) | Marine sediment archaeal communities from Little Sippewissett salt marsh, Falmouth, MA, United States - SSM-Form-13 | ecosystem: Environmental > Aquatic > Marine > Wetlands > Sediment ... | reverse complement strand
GTCTTCATGCATCCAAGGACTTTCGCACGGTAGAAGGAAAACAGTGTCCCCTGTCACAAGGTGAAGGGGACTTTTTTATTTTTAAATTATTATGGCTCAACTGATCACGTGCTTGAGGAGGTCGGTGCGATGAGAGGATTCACCCGTTTCCACTTAGGCTTGCTGGTCATGGTCGCCCTGACCGGCTGGTGGGCCGTCGGAGCCCATGGCGAGATCCTGACCATCACGCTGGAGGCCGGAGATTACGAGATCACCACGGACGAGCTGGGGCAGCATCGGATCCTGATGGAGGATTTCGGCTCTCTGGTTCAGCCGGGAGAACCCTGGCTGCCGGGCCGAATCTTCCACATCGCCCTGCCGCCTCTGGCAGAGGTTCGGTCGGTCACCGTCGAGCCGGTGGGATCGCGGGTGCTGCCCGGAGAGTACCGCCTGGCTCCCGCGCCCCCGATGCTGCCGCAGTCGGGAGCGGATCCCGATCTTCTGCGCAGCATCCGGGAGAATTACGAGCGACAGCGGCGGAGAGTTTACGAGACTGACGACTCCTTTCCTGACCAGAGCGGACAGCTCGTCGGAACGGGCGCGCTGCGCAAATATTCCTTTGCCCGGGTGACCTTCACGCCCTTCGCCTATTATCCAGAATCCGGCCGGATGATCCATTATCCCCGCGCCCGGGTGACCATCGACTACAGCGCCCCAGGGAGGACCGATGAAGTCAGGAGGCTACTTTCCGACCGCAAGATGGAGGACCGTGCCGAACAGCTTCTGTTGAATTATCATCAGGCCCAGCGTTGGTATCCGAGAACAGAACCGGAAGGAAAGTCTGAGGATTGGGACTACGTCATCATCACCACGCCGGGACGAGCGGCGGCTTGCGACACCCTCAAGGATTGGAAGGAAGACCTGGGATACGACGTCAGGGTAGTCACCACGGCCTGGATCGACTCTAATTACTACGTCGGTGAGGACCGACAGGAACAGATCCGCCGGTTTCTCAAAGACAAATACCCGGACAGCGAATGGGGTATCGAGTATGTTCTCATCGCCGCAGATATAGACTCCATACCGATGAGAGTCTGTCATCCATTACCGGATACGAGCGCTTATGATACGCCAACCGATTATTACTACGCCGACCTGACGGGTGACTGGGATTCCGATGATGACGGCTGGTATGGCGAAAGTGGACAGGATAACGTTGATTGGGTTCCGGAGGTGTATGTCGGCAGAATTCTCTCCAATGATGCCACCGATATTCACAATATCTGCCGAAAGATGGCCACTTTCGAGGCCGAGGATGCCGCTGGCTGGAAATACGATGCTCTATTGATCGGTGCCATCGGCTGGTTTGCCAACGAGGATACAAGCGGCGGGCCCAAGATGGACTGTGCCGAACTGATGGAGGACATGAAAACGGATATGCTGGGCAGTAGCTGGAATTACACCACCATGTATGAGAAGGCCGGACTGGATACCTGTCCCTATCTATGTGATATGGATCTCACCGCCGCTAATGTGAAATCCGACTGGTCAACAGGTACATACGGCATCGTTAACTGGTGGGGTCATGGGAGTCCGGACTGCGCCTGGAGAAAATGGTGGGACAACGACGATGGCGACGGTATCCCGGAAAGCGATGAGGACGAGATTGAATGGGAAAGGTTCATTCGGAATTCCGATGTTCCCTCGCTGGATGACGACCATCCGTCCATCGTCTATGCCAATTCCTGCCTGTGCGGAAAGCCGGAGACCGATTGTCTGGCCCAGACCTTGCTTTCCCACGGTGCCTCAGGCGTGATCGCCGCCACTCGTGTCTCATGGGGTCCCTGGACCTGGGATGATCCTGCTGATGGGGGCATTGGCAGTATGAATTACTATTTCTTCGATGAGCTTCTCAATCATGATAAGAAGCTGGGAGAGGCACTGTTCGATACAAAGCTGTATTACTCGACCCATTTTCTCTGGGGCTGGGATGACCAGATGAACATGTTCGATTTCTGCCTCTACGGCGATCCCTCCATGATCTGGCAAGGGGCCGTTCCAGCCGCCGTTTCGGATACCATCTCCAACGACACTGTCTGGACTGCCTCTAAGAGCCCTTATTTAGTCGACAACCGGCTGTACATCCGAGGAAAAGACGGCCCGGACAGTGTCACTACCCTGACCATCAACCCCGGCGTGCGGGTCCTGTTCGGCACCGACGGCGCTCTGGTGGTGGGCAGCTCCAGCAGCACCCGTCCCGGAGCCCTGGTGGCCGACGGTAAGCCGGACAGCCTGATCGTGTTCACCTCGGCCAGCGACACCACCAAGAACGAGCCGGATGACTGGATGGGGCTCGAGTTTCTTGATTACAGCAAGGACGCCACCTGCCTGCTGGATCACTGCCTGCTGGAATATCCCTCCGACGGTATTTACTGCCACACCGCCTCGCCGACCATCACCAACTGCCTGGTGCGCAATGTCTACCGTCACGGCATCTGCCTGTACAGCGACTCCGATCCAACCATCATCAACACCGTGGTTCACGACTGCGGCCAGTGCGGCATCCGGCTATCCACCAACTGCGACCCGACCCTGTACGGCGACAGCGTGGCCACCTGCAACTACGGCCTGTTTGTCGAATACGGCTCCCCCTCGGTGGACAGCTGCTTCTTTATGGGCAGCACCAACGACGGCGTGATCATCAGCGGCGCCACGGCCGGGCCGACCCTCTCCAACTGCGTCGTTCGAGACAACACGGAGGCGGGTATCTATGCCCGCAATTTATCCATCCCGGTGATCTCCGGCTGCACCATCCGCGACAACGGCCTCTGGGGGATCCTGGTCGGCAGCGTGGACGGGGCTTCCATCTACGGGAACACCATCACCTATCACGATTCCATCGCCGGCATCGAGGTCCAGGGAGCCCGGGATACGGTCTGGGTCTATTCCAATACCCTGACCGACAATGAGACCGGCCTGTTCCTCAATCATTCGACCTCCAGCTCGCCGACGGTGGCTTACTATAATACTATCGAGGATAATGACTACGGCATTTCCGTCGAGGACACGTCCGGCAACCTCATCCATCACAACGATATCCTGGATAACACCAGCCGCAATCTTAACTATAATCCGCTTGACACCCTGATGGCCGAGTATAACTGGTGGGGAGTCACCCGGGCCGACAGCATCGAGACCGGCCTGGGCGGTGACGGCGAGATCGACTATGTGCCCTTCCTGACCAACACCTTTCACGCTCCCTGGGTGGAGGTCTCTCGTCCGAACGGCGGCGAGCTGGTTGCCGACACCACCGAGATCACCTGGGTGGCGCCGGACGTGGATGGCGACTCGGTCGATATCGATATCTTCTATTCCGCGAACGGAGGCGGCGGGTTTTCCCTCGTGGCCATGGATGAGGAGAACGACAGCACCTATGACTGGGACACCACGCCGCGCGATGACGGCTCGCAATACCTCATCAAACTGGTCGCTTTCGACGGCGCCTACCAGAGCTGGGACGTCTCCGATAGCCTGTTCACGATCTATAATCCGGATGCGCCCCAACTCATGCTCGTCCGTCCCTACGGCGGGGAAACCATTGTTGACACCACGACGATCCGGTGGTGGGCCAATGACCCCGATGTGGGAGATTCAGCCTCTCTGGACATGGACATCGATTACAGCTCCGATGCGGGAACGACGTGGACGGTAATCGACTCCAACCTGGTCAATGACTGTTTCCACTTCTGGGATGTTTCCGAGCTGGACGATGGCGATCAATACCTTGTTCGAGTGACCGCCACGGATACCACCGGCCTTTCGACCATGGATACGACCAGCTCCTGCTTCGAGATCAACAACCCCGATCCTCCCACGGTGACCGTCCTGAGCCCCAACGGCACCGAGCACTGGAGCGGAACCCACAACATCGTCTGGGCCGGCAGCGACCCCGACTCGGCAACGGGGTTGGAGTATGACCTCTTCGTCGGCACGGCGACGGCTTCCGATACCAACTGGACTCAGCTGGCCAACAACACCTCGGAGACCAGTTTCACCTGGTACACCGATGTGTATCCGGAATGGGGGAAGTATTATGCCAGGGTGGTGGTCACCGATCCGGACGGACTCACCGACGAGGATATGTCCAATACCTATTTCGCGGTCGACAACACCCCCCCGCCGATGCCCTCCTATCTCCATCTTGATGCTTCCTGGGATACGACGCTGGGGACGGGCAGTGTGTATCTGTCCTGGGAGGATGTGGTCGACACCCTCAGCCCGCCGGAATACTATCAGGTCTTTCACGGCACGACCAACAATAACATCGACTATAACACGCCGATCTATTCCGGCAGCAACAATTCCTGCACCATCAGTTCGCTGAACATCGGACCGCACTATTTCGGCCTGAAAGCCCGGGACAACGCCGACCAGCCCAACTGGGTGACCTATCAGGGAGGCAAGGGGAGCAAAGGCGAGGCGGTCTACTTCGCCGGCTTCACCGATGTCAACCTGTCCACCGTGGTATCCAACTCCAACGGTGTGGTCACCGGCTCCTCGCCCAATTTCCAGCTGGACGGATCGCTGGTGCTCAGTCCCGTGACATTCATGCTGATCAACTACGAGAATCTCACCGCCGGCAACAGCGACGGCTACCATGCGCTCCATGTCTACGGCCGTCTCTCGACCCATAAAAGCACCTTCTCCGCCTCCACTGAAGGCGACTGGCGGGGCATTGTCTTCAGCCATCCCAGCATGGACTACGACACGGTCACCACGGTCGGCTGCCTGGTGGACAGCTGCACCATCCGCCATGCGGTCAACGGCATCGCCTGCAGCTGGTCCTCGCCGATGATCAACGGCAACGAGATCGACCACTGCTCCGCCGCCGGGATCAACTGCTTCCGGTCGAACGCCATCATCCAGAACAACGACACCGGCACCGGCGGCATTCACCACAACAGCACAGGCATCCGGGAGGATTACGAGGGGTTCATGGGGGGAGGTATCCTTGTTCAGGATAACGAGATACGAGACAACGGCGAAGGCATGTACTTCGGCAACGGCGCGCAGCCCACGATCAAGCGCAACCTCATCCATGATAACTACATCGGAGCCGAGTTCCAGACCGGGGCCTTTCCCACCCTCTTTGCCCACAACGACATCTATGACAACTACGCCTTCGGCGTGGAGAACGACACCACCGCGTTTCAGATCACGGCCGAGAACAACTGGTGGGGCACGGCTGACGGCCCCTCCGGCCAGGGCTCCGGATCCGGCGACGCGGTTAGTAAGAACGTGGACTTCCTGCCCTTCCTGACCGCCTCCACCAGCGCCAATACGGCCAACTGGTGCCAGCTCATCTCCCCTGCCAGCATCACCATGGACGTGGGCGACACCACCGGAAGCATCCTCGGGCAGGTCTATGAGCCGGGCGTGACCCCCGGCGGCGGCCAGGGCACCGGCATCGCCGCCCAGGTGGGCTACGGATCGAACGGCAGCCAGCCCAGCGGGGCCGGCTGGAGATGGTTCCCGGCCTCTTATGTCGGCGACGTGGGCAGCAACGACGAGTATGGCGGCACCCTGAGCGTTTCCCGGAGCGGCTCGTACGACTACGCCTTCCGGTTTACCACAGACGACAGCGCCACCTGGGTTTACGCCGACCTGGACGGCAACGACCAGGGTGACCAGGGCACCAACGGGTACACCGCCGCTCAGGCCGGAAGCCTGACCGTCGGATATGTGCTCAATCCGGTAGTCGTCATCGATGACGATCTCGGCGCGTTTCAGAATAATTATCACGACGCTCTGACTCATAACGGATACAATTTCGACACCTGGGAGGTCGCCACTCAGGGCTCTCCGCCGGCCGGCTTTCTCAACAAGTACCAGGTGGTCGTCTGGGAGACCGGCGAGGATCTGTCCGCCACCATCACCGACGACGACGAGAACGCCCTGATGGACTACCTGGACAACGGCGGCCGTCTGTTCCTGTCCTCCAAGGGCTACCTCACCGAGGCCGGGATGCCCCGCCCGTTCATCACCGATTACCTGCATGTGGACTGGTGGGACGACGACGTCTCCAACATCGAATGGGAACACGGCGAGCCTGGCGACATCATCGGTGACGGGCTGAACCTCTACCTGGAGTGGCCTGAGAGGCAGGGCAGCGACGACATGATCCCGGGCGATGAGGCGGTCGGCATCTTCCAGAATGACCACTCCAAGTCCGGAAAACAGATGAACTACGGCGGGCTTCGCTCTCCGGTGGCGGTCAACCAGGGCGGCTCCCGGGTGGTCTTTTTCTGTTTCCCCTTCGAGGCCATCGATGATCTGGGCGGTTCCAACAACCAGGACACCGTCATGGCCCGGGTGATAAACTGGCTGGCCACCGATCTGCTCCCGCCCGAGGCCCTCATGGCCGGCGATAAGTATCCCGCCTACATTCCCCTGACCTGGTCTCCCCCGGGATCGGACGTGGACACCCTGATGATCCATGACAACACCTTCGAGGGCCGCATCCGGGCCGGCGAGTCCGACATCACCCTGGCCGTGCGCCTGACGCCGGAATCGTACCCCTGCATCCTGCGCACGCTGATGTTCCACGTCTGGGACGTCACGCCGATGACGGTCGTGGACATGTATGTCTTCTCCGACACCTCCCTGTACACCGAGGGCGAGCCCGGCCCATCCATTTCCGGTCCGCATGAGGTCCTTACCTCCGGACACGGTGACGGCTGGGTCTTCGTCGATATCTGGGACGAACAGGTCACCGTGGACAGCCTGGATTTCTACCTGGGGGTGACCTACCGGGACAGCCTGGACACCGGCGTCAGCTGCGACCGGACCGCCCCCTTTGAGGACCGCGGCTGGTGGGGTCAGAGCCCAAACGGACCGTGGGATCTGCTGAGCACCTTTGGCTGGCCCTATGATGTTTCCGATCCGAGCATATCGGCGGTGGTCGTCTATGGCGGCGGCAGCAGCAAGGTTCTGGGCGGCCTGCGGGGCACCGGTCTGGATCGGTACGGCTCGATCGGATCCGATCCGGCGGGCAAGGCTCTGGTGGGATACAACATCTATCGCGGCCAGGCCCAGGGCGGCCCCTATGGTTTCGTGGATTTTCTCCCCCAGGACGAGACCACCTACGAGGACCATGACGTCGACGGCGGAGACCACCACTGGTATGTGGTCACCGCCACCTATCACCAGGAGGAATCGGACAGCTCCAACGAGGACGACGGCCGATCCCGGTCTCTGCTGAAGCCGGCGGCGGTCAGCGACCTGACCGCTTTCAAGGAGGTCGATGATATCCATCTCACCTGGTCGGCGGTCAGCCTCGATACCGCCGGTCATCCCAAAGAGGTAAAGCAATATACGGTTTATCGCGTCACCGATCCGGAAGGAGCCATCTTCGGCGGCGACGCCATCGGCCTGACCGGCGAGGCTTTCTATGTCGATTCCGCTGCCGCGGGAGACACCCTGGTGAACTACTTCTATGCCATCAAGGCCGAGGACGCGACCGGCCAGAAATCATCCGAATCGAACCGGGCCGGAGAATTCGACAGACTTATAATGAATGATGAATAGCCGGTCAGGCTCGGACCGCCCTCAGATATCAGCCGGGGTCGTCATCAGACGACCCCGGTTTTTACTTCAGCGACGGATCCTTCCGGCCAGGGGTGATGAGAGGAAATCCCTCCATGATAAGCTTTTGGTCCGTTTTTTGCTTGTGTTTAGCGTGACGACATTTCTCTCCTCAATCCTCCCTACCGTGAACGCCATGAAGAATGAGAAGAAAACCGCAAAGGAACTCCTTCCGGCCGAAGACCGGTACCGCAAAACGCTCGACTCCATGCCCGACGCCATCCACGTCATCGACCGCGACATGCGGGTGGTGCTGCTCAACCGGGCCTTCCGGACATGGAACCGCCGGCTGGGGCTGCACACCAGGGTCGAAGGAAAACATCTCCTCGAGGTGTTTCCATTCCTCCCTGAAAAGGTGACAAAGGAGTATCGGCGGGTCTTTAAGAATGGCCGTACGCTGGCCACCATCGAGGAGACCATGATCGATGGTCGTATCTATACCACCGAGACCCGGAAAATACCGGTGCTCCACAACGGTATGGTGATCAGCATCGTCACGGTTATCCACGATATCACCCAGCGCAGGAAAATGGAGCAAGCTCTGCGCGAAAGCGAGCGCCGCTATCGCGATCTGTTCGAGAACGCCAACGATATCATCTACATTCACGATCTGCAGGGCAACTTCACCGCGATCAACAGAGCCGCCCAACGGATCACCGGATACAGTTCCAAAGAAGCGCTGCGGATGAACATCTCTCAGATCCTGGCCCCCGAATATCTGCGCACAGCTCAAAAAATGATCGCTAACAAACTCAATGACAGCGGACCGACCACCTACGACCTGGAGATCCTCTCGAAAAACGGAGATCGCATTCCCATCGAGGTCAGCACCCGCCTGATCCTCCACGATGGACAGCCGGTGGGCATTCAGGGGATCGCCCGGGACATCACCGAGCGAAAACGGGCTGAGGCCTCTCTTCGGGAGAGCGAGGAGAAATTCAAGGAGCTGGCTAACTCTCTGCCCCAGATCATCTTCGAAACCGACCTCGAGGGGAGACTGACCTTCGCCAATCGGAATGCCTTTCGACTGTTCGGCTATACCCAAAAGGATTTGAACAAGGGTCTCAACGTCATCCAAACCATGATTCCGGAGGACCGGGCTCGAGCCAGAGAGAATATGGCCGCCGTCATGAGAGGGGAAAAAAGGGTGAAGGGAAACGAATATCGGGCGCTCAGAAAGGACGGAACGGTCTTCCCGGTGATGATTCACTCCACCCCGATCATCGAGAATGAGAAATCCGCCGGTTTACGGGGAATCATCGTCGATATCAGCGATCGTGTCCAGGCCGAGGACCGATTTCGCCTGACGGCTCAGGTGACGGCCGATCTGATTTACGAATGGGATATCGAGACAGATTCGCTGCAGTGGTTTGGCGATTTTGACGCCGCCCTTGGTTACGAACCCGGAGAGATTCCCAGAACCCTGGAGGCGTGGGCCAAGCTGATTCATCCCGAGGATCTGGCGCGGATGAAGGATTCAGTGGAACAGCATCGAACCAGCACCGTGCCGATTCACGATGAATACCGGGTCCGCAAAAAGGACGGCCGATGGCTCTACTGGATGGATCGGGGAACACCGGTGCTGAATGAAAATAACCGTCCGCTGAGATGGATCGGCGGCTGCACGGACATCACCGAGCGAAAGAGGACCGAGGCCATCCAGACCGGGCTCTATAGAATCTCGAACGCCGTCCACACCACTCAGGATTTGAACGATCTGTTCAATGAAATCCGACGGGAACTGAGCAATGTTCTGAACACGGAGAATTTCTTTATCGCTCTCTATGACAAGGGCAACGACACCTTTTCCCTGCCCTACTTCAAGGATGAAAAAGATATCTTTAAAACCTATCCGGCCAAAAGGACCCTGACGGCGTACGTGGTCAAGCACGACAGGGCTCTTCTGGTGAATAACGACGACATCAGGAAACTCGAGGAAACCGGTGAGGTCGACCGGGTGGGATCTCCGTCGAAGATCTGGCTGGGTGTGCCCCTGAAGGTGGATCAGGAGATCACCGGAGCGCTGGTGGTGCAGAGCTACACCGACGAAAAAGCCTATGATCAAACCGATCTGGAGGTGCTCAAATTTGTCTCCAATCAGATCGGCATCTCGATCGAGCGAAAACGCGCCCAGGAGGCGTTAAAAAACAGTGAGAACCGATATCGGACCCTGATCGAGAACCAGCAGGAGGGTATTGCCATCGTCGATCAGGAGGAACGGTTCCTGTTCGCCAATCCCGCGGCCCATGAGATTTTCGGCGTCCCGGCCGGGAGCCTGGTCGGTCGTAGTTTGAAACAATTCGTCGATCAAAAGAATGCGGCCATCCTGGCAACGCAGACACGGCTCCGCCAGGAGGGAAAGAAGAGCAAATATGAGGTGTCCATTCTCAGACCGGACGGAGAAAAACGCATTCTACTGGTCACGGCGACGCCCCAACTCGATCGCAGCAAAACGAATGTCGGCACTTTCGGGGTCTTCCGCGATATCACCGAGCGTAAACGCGCCGAACAGGCTCTGCGCGAAAGCGAGGAGCAGCTTCGTCAGTTTCAAAAGATGGAGGCCGTCGGTCAGCTGGCCGGCGGGATCGCTCACGATTTGAACAATCTCTTGACCGGCGTCACCGGCTATGGAGATCTGCTGGCCGCCAAAGTCCCTCAGGATAGCCCGTTGACAAAATATATCAGCGAGGTGCAAAACGCTGCCCAGAGGGCCACCGCGCTCATCGGGCAGCTCTTAGCCTTCAGCCGCAAGCAAATCCTGCAGCCCAAGGTGATCCAGCTGAATACAAGGATCGGTGGTATGAAGGACATGCTCCAGCGGGTCATGGGGGAAGATGTGGAGCTCAACACCTCCCTGGCCCCCGACCTGGGACAAATCATGGCCGATCCCGGACAGATCGAACAGGTCATCATGAACCTGGCCGTCAACGCCCGGGACGCCATGCCCAGGGGCGGGAAGCTGACTATCGAGACGGCCAACGTCACCCTGGATGAGGACGACACCAAAACACATCCCCATGCCCATCCGGGCTCTTATATTCTGCTATCGGTCAGCGATACCGGGATGGGTATGGATGGGGAGACCCAGCGGCGGATCTTCGAGCCGTTTTTCACCACCAAAGAGATCGGCAAGGGAACCGGTCTGGGATTGTCCACCATCTATGGCATCATCAAACAAACCGGTGGTATCATCCGGCTCTATAGTGAGCCGGGCCACGGAACCACCTTTCAGATCTACCTGCCCCGAACCGTCGAGGACTCATCCGATTCAGGCCCCACATCCGCTGAGGGCTTCGAGGACTCTCTCACCACCGCCCCCCGACCAGCTCATTCCCTCAGCAAATCCTAAAAAAATAGTTGACAAAAAGCCCTAAAGTCATTACCATTGGACAGTTTTTCTTGCGAACAGGAAACCTGCTACCCTGAGGAAATGAAAGGGGAGGTGAAGACAATGCGTTTTTTGCAGCTGATTCTCGGCCTGCTGGTCATCGTGCTGGTGCTGGTTCTGCCCATGGATGCCTGGCCCTGGCAGCGTGTCGTATTGATTATTCTGGGTGCAGTGCTGGTAATACTTGCATTCTCACGATCGAGCCGCCATCATCCGGCTCCCATGCCTCCGCCCCCGCCGCCGAAACCGGAACCAGAACCGGAGCCGAAGCCAGCCCCGGCCGAGGAAACTCCGGATCAGCCCGAGAAAAAACCGGAAGAATGATGCCGAAAATCTGTGATTGACCTACCATGAACGGTTGAATATCCAACTGAAAAATAACGACCGAAAAGCCCCCTCCTGTTGGGGGCTTTTTTTTGAGTTCCATAAATGCATTGACAAACAAGGTCTGTGATGTTAAAATAGTGTCTCACCTGCTATCTTCGGGCGAGAGAAAACGCTGCCGGCGGAAATCAAAGCCCATCGGTCCATCGACATTTCGGGGGTAAATTCCCTCATCTTTTCACCTTTTACAGGGGAGGAACCATGCGATATGGGATCACTCTCTGTCTCCTGGGCGCCCTGCTGATCAGCCTTGCGGGCTGCGCATCTTTGTCCAAATCCCAGAAGGGCGCCGCCATCGGCACGACGGCCGGCGCGGTGGTGGGCGGCATCATCGGAAAGCAATCCGATCATACGGCCGAGGGAGCCATCCTGGGCGCCGCCATCGGCGGAATAGCAGGCGGCATCATCGGAAACTACATGGACGAGCAGGCTGCCGAGATGGAACAGGATCTGGAGGGGGCCAAGATCGAGCGGGTCGGCGAGGGGATCAAGATCACCTTCGATTCCGGTATTCTGTTCGATTTCGACTCCGCCACCTTACGGCCGGAGGCCAAGGATAACCTCACCCAGCTGGCCGGCATTCTCCAAAAATATGAGGATACCGAGATTCTCATCGAGGGCCACACCGACGCCACCGGTTCGGACGAGTATAACCAGGGACTCTCGGAACGCCGGGCCGATTCGGTGAGTGGTTTTCTGTCCGGTCTGGGCGTAGGTAAAGTGCGCATGAACACGGTCGGCTATGGCGAAACTCAGCCGATCGCGTCGAACGAGACGGCGGCCGGTCAGCAGGCTAACCGCCGTGTGGAGGTGGCCATCTGGGCCAATGAGGAACTGAAAGATTCGGCCCGCAAACAGGCCAGCCAGGGATAAGAATTTCTATTTGATGGCCCACCAGAAGGAGCATGACGAATGAAAAGTAAACGGCACTCCCCAGCCTGCGCCGTCGGTTTATTCCTGGCCGTCCTGCTGGCCGCATGCCCGGTACAGGGACACGAGGATCATGAGCATATTGAGACGATTCTGGCCGAGGCGGACACCTGGATCATCACCGACACCACCCGGATCCTCTCATTCATCGAGGAATCGAACCGGGAAACACTCGAAAAACTCCAGAATTCTCCCCGCTGGTCTTCCACCTATGACGATCTCAGCTTCCTGCTGAGCATCGATTACGTAGGAGACCCCCAGATCGATAATACCGGCCGGATGTACTACATCATGCGCATCACCGGCCAGACCGGGGCTCTGTTCTACACCGACCGGCCGATGGGATTTCCTCACCAATTGACGCCCAACAACTGGGATGACGCCGGTATTCAGATCGGTTATTATCATGTCCACCCGTCGGGAGACTACCTGCTGGTAGCCACCCACCTGCATGGCAACGAGAACTACGACATCTATATCTTTTACCGCGACGGGACCTTCAAACCGCTCCTGGTCGACGGCCGAATTCAGTTCCGTCAGCCGGTGTTCAAGAACAATGACGAATTCTTCCTCATCTCCAACGACCGCACCAGCCAATCGCTGATCAAATACACCATCTCGACCGGTCGGATCGACACTGTTTACGCCGAGCCCGGCTGGTTCGGGCCCGACGATTATCATGACGGCATGATCCTGTGCACCCGGTGGCTGAGTTTCTCCGAGAGCCAGCTATTCATCGTCGACGAGCAGACCGGCCAGGCCCGCGATCTGACCGATAAACATCTGTATAATGGCGGTGCATTCACCAGCGACGGCCGTGTGGCGACCCAGACATCGGCCCTTTCGGATGAGGATGAGTTTCTCAAGTTCGCCCTGGTTGACCCCAAACAGCCCAGGAAACTGGAGTTGATCTACGATCCGGGAGTTGATACCGACGAGGGATTTCTGCTTATTCAGGAGAAGGACGTCATCGTCGCCCTGCTGAACACGGACGGCTATTCCCGGCTGCGGGCCTTCGATCTACAGGGCCGGGAGGCAGCCACCCCGGAGCAGGGCATCGGCGTCATCTTCGGGTACGCGCCCTCCAGCATCGGTTACGCCGCTAACGATCTGGGCGACATCTCCTATTCCTTTTCATCTCCCAATACGGCGCCGACTGTGTACTCCTTCATCCTGGGCGACGACAAGCTGACCAAGTGGGCCGAGGTCTCGACCTTCGGCTTCGACTTCTCCGGAATCGATGTGCAGCTGATCCGCTACCCCTCCGAGGACGGCACCATGGTGCCGGCATTCCTGTACGTGCCCAAAACGGCCCAAAAGGATGGTCAGAACCCGGCTGCGGTGGTCTACCACGGCGGCCCGCCATCACAGAGCCGGCCCTACTTTCAGCGCAATATCGCCTTCGCCCTGAGCCAGGGATTGGTGATGATGTTTCCCAATGTACGCGGATCATCCGGCTACGGACCTGCCTGGGAGGCCGCCGATAACCTGGAGGGCCGCTTCCGGGCGCTGGAGGACGACATCGCCGCCGTCGACTATCTTATCGACGAGGGCTGGTCCAACCCGGACCAGATCGCCATCTGGGGAGCATCCTACGGCGGCTATACGGTCAATTACCTGGCCACTTACTGGCCGGACCGCTTCGCCTGCGTCGTCTCCGAGGTCGGCGTGGCCGATATTCACTACGAGCTGACCCACGGGGATGTGACCTTCCAGTCGGGCTGGGAAAAGGAATACGGACCGGTGGGAAGCGATCTGATACACGAGCTGTCACCCATCTTCAGATCGGAGAACATCGCTCGCCCCATGCTGGTCACCGCCGGATTCAACGATCCCCGGGTCTTTGCCGGAGAGCCGCGGCGCTTCGGGTACCTGCTGAAAAATCTGGGCAAGGACGTTCTCTATTATGAGGAGGTCGAGGGCGGACACGGCGGCGTCACCACCAGTCAGGTGGTGGAACAGTACACCCGCAACTACGTCTTCATCCTCGATCATATCATGAAATGAGCATCCGAGGAGTTCCTGTGTCAAAACGGAGTTCAATACCAAACCGATATCCCATCCTGATAACTGCAGCGGTGCTGGCGGCGGTCTCCTGCTGGCTGTCCTGCTCCATGGGAGAGAAACGGATTCCCCTCCAGCTGAGCTTTTCCGCCACGAACATCGAGATGCCCGGGGGACCGACCTTCGTCAGCATCGCCGATCTGAACGGCGACGGACATCTCGATCTGGCCATCTCCATCTGGTCGCAGCGCAGCGTGGCGGTGATGTTCAATTCCGGGGACGGCACCTTCTCCGAGCCGGCCTATCACCAGTGCGGCCAGCGTCCCTACTGCGTGGCCCCTGGTGATCTCGACGGCGATGGATTCCCCGATCTGTTCACCGCCAACTACAGCGGCTCCGATGTGTCCATTCTGATCAACGACGGCCGAGGCGGATTCGAGCCGGCCGTCGAGCAACGCGCCCAGCAGGCAACCCGCTATATCCAGTCGGCCGACCTCAATGGGGACGGGTATCAGGATGTGGCAGCGGCCAATACCGGCGACAACAGCCTTTCGGTTTTTTACAATCTGGGCGACGGAACTCTTGATGATGGTCAGAACATTCCTCTGGAGGATTCACCCCGCTCGTTTTTCCCCGAAGATCTGGACTCCGACGGCGACCTGGACCTGGCCGTGGCCCTCTCCAGCCGAGGAACACGCCCCAAGCTCATCGTGATGATCAACGACGGAAGCGGCCAATTCACCCTGGAGGGAGACTATCCCGTCGACGCCCATGCCTGGTCGGTCATCGCCGCCGATCTGAATGGAGACGGGCATCCGGATCTGGCCAACACCAACTATTCAGGGCTGAATATATCGGTGCTGCTGAATGACGGAAAGGGCCGCTTTCAGGTGGATGAGTTCTATCAGACCTTAAGAGGTCCTCGTCACCTCTGCGCCGCCGATCTGAACGAGGATGATCGTCCGGATCTGGCCGTCGCCTGCTGGCACGCCGGACAGTGTGAGATCCTGCTCAACCAGGGGAAGGGCAAGTTCAAAACAGCCGCCCGCTATCCAACCGGGAAGTTCTGCTGTTCTGTGGCCGGCGGCGATCTGGACGGCGACGGCCTGATCGATCTGGTCCTGACCAATGCGGACGGAAACAGCATCACCGTTTTGAAGAACACCAGCAGGAGATGATCGTCACGCGGCCGAATGATGAGAAAAAGGGCGAGGAAACCTCGCCCTTTTTCTCATCAACACCAGGTGGATTTGGATTGCTGGTTTTGAGATTGCCGACTGCCTGCCGACTCCGGATACCTCCCGGCTATCTTTCGGCCTCCGTTTATTTCCCGAACACCGGAAAGACGGCCATTACCGGCCGGTGATCGGATATCTTGATGTCATATCCATCGACCTCCTCATCCAGACGCAAGGTCTCGGTGGAACCGGCCTGGTATTCAGCAAGGGCGTCCTGAGAGATGAGGATATGATCGATCAGCGTCCCGTATCGGGGATAGGAGGCATACTGGGTCTTGCCGGTCAGCGATGCGGTGAGAAAACGATAGCTCTCGGGATCCTGCAGGAAAGCGGTGAACACATTATCGCCGGTATCGTCCAACTCGTCGTTCCAATCCCCCACCACCAGGTAATCCTTCTCCTGGCCGGAGGCGATCTCATCGTCTAAATAGGCCTTCAATTTCTCGACGGCCTCCTGCCGGCGGGCACGGTCATCCGAATCCGATCCGGCCTTGAGATGCAGCACGATGAGAACGAAATCGAACCGGGCACCGGACCGCTGAGCAACCACATCAGCCACCAGGGGCGGCCGGGTAAAGGCGTACCAGTCGTCCCAGAAGATCTGCCGAACCCGGCTGACCGATATCTGCGACCGTCTGTAAATTAAACCGGTCTTGAGGTATCCCCAGGAGTACACATCGTCGGAGAAGCGGCCGTCGTATTCCGGCAGCCGGCCGAGAAGATCCCGAAAAGCGGTGGTGTCATTGATCTCCTGAATGGCATAGAGATCGATATCCAGGGCCTCGATGATCCTGGCCACCTCCTCGACGGTGTTGACGGTCTGAGGGAAATATTCCAGGTTCCAGGTGGCCAGCTCAAAGGTAGCTTCAGCACCCCGGGGGGTGACGTAACCTGGCGGGGTGGGATCGACGCTGTTCTGCCGACGCTCCCCGCAGGAAAGGGCCAGAATAGCCAGACCCATCATCAGCACTGTAAGATACGTTCGTTTGTCCGGCACGGGCATTTCCTCCAACGTGTAAAAAAGATGACTAAAAATTAATGTAGAGAATTTTTTCATCTGAGACAAGCTCTTTCTCTCCCGGAAATCGATGGTTTTGGGTGCCAATCCTCCGTGATGCATGACTTTTCCATTGACAGCAGCGTTTCCGATAGGTATCATTCAAAGACGGTTTGGCCAAATGAAATAAGCAGTTTGTTCATAATATCTTTTTCCTAGGAGCGGCGATGCTGAAATCGATAACAGCGGCTCTGACCATCATTCTGCTGGCCTGTTCAGCCGGCGCCGGTGAGATCGAGAGCACGCCGGTGGGGCCGGGCGTGATCCACCATCACGAATTTCGGGAGGGCGGGCCGTGGCACCTGCACGTGCTGGAGATCGACCTGACCAACGAGTGGATCGAGCTGGAGACGGTCAAGGCCGGCGACCGAATCACCGGATATGCGCGGACCTCCGCCATGTCCGCTGACCATGACGCCGAGGGACACCGGGTGGTGGGGGCGGTCAACGGCGATTTCTACGCCTCCGGCGGAATTCCCATCGGCGCCCAGGTGATCGCCGGCTGGCCCCTGAAGATGCCGGCCGGCAACCGTTCCGTCTTTGGGATCGGTGTCGAGGGAAAGCCCTTCTTCGAGGTGATCGGCTTCCAGGGCGGCTTTCTCGCGGCCGACGGCGGCACGAAGCAGATCCAGGGCATCAACGAGACCCGCGATGATGACGAGCTGATCGTCTATAACCGGTTCAAGGGATCATCCACCGGGACGAACTACTGGGGCGTCGAGGTGACGGTCGAGTCCCTTGACGGAGCAACGGCCGTCAACGACACCTTCCGGGTGATGGTCACGGCCAAGGACAGCATCATGGACCCGGGCCATGGCGACAACGCCATTCCCCAGGACGGATGGGTCCTGTCCGGGCACGGCGTCGCCGCGGATTTTCTCGAGGAGCGGGTCTTCG
>Ga0272444_10002351_pt1 | contig 17526 bp, 16 predicted proteins | sample SSMForm13_FD_201033 | JGI IMG/M metagenome (GOLD analysis project Ga0272444, IMG submission 201033) | Marine sediment archaeal communities from Little Sippewissett salt marsh, Falmouth, MA, United States - SSM-Form-13 | ecosystem: Environmental > Aquatic > Marine > Wetlands > Sediment ... | reverse complement strand
CGCTCAAGGCCTCCGTGATCACGTAGCAGAAATAGCAGTAAAGGACACCCGCGATCAGCCCCCCTGCGATCCCCGCGGCCAGATGACGAACGGAGCGGCTGAACGCGTACTCCACAGTCACGGAAGGAAGCGTCACCATAAGGGCGATCGCAACGGCCAGGCCCATGTGGTACTGTGGAAACCGTGCAAGGCGCCTCAGGAGGGCCGTGAGCTCTGAAGGGCTCGTGCTGCCGTTCCTTTGAAAGTGCAGGAAGCCCTGGTTGATTCGACGGGGAAGCGCAAGTCCGGCCCGTATGCCCGCGCGTTCCAGGACCCCGAGCCCCAAGGAATGGAGGGCGGTACAGAGGAGCAGGGTCCCGGTCAGGGTGGCCCCAAACGCCCCCATGGTACGTGGGGTAAGGGATTCGATGGAGAAGTAGAAGATGAAAAATGCGTAGGAAGCGGCAAAATAGCCGCTCAGGACCACGAAAGGCACGAATGCAAAGCAGTAGGACGTTCTCTCGGCAATGAAACGGAATGCACGCAGCACAGGCCTTCCTCTTACGTCCCGGTCTTCCCTCCGTACAGGACTTCGTAGGTCTCCACGGGCTTTTGCTTTCCCTTGACCCGAATCGGCCCCATGGGGCGGAATGAGAAGACATCCCTCCCGGCCTCATACACGGTCCGGCTCACGAGGATCTGTCCTCCTTTGGCCTCGGCCTGAAGCCTGGAGGCGACGTTCACCTCGTCCCCGATGGCCGTGTAGTCCATGTGACGCGGAGATCCTATATTCCCCACCACGACGCGCCCCGCGCTCACCCCCACCCCCGTGTGAAAGTGGTCCCGAATCCAGGCGTCGTCCAGGGATTGCAGTCGCTTCTGCATGCGCACGGCCGCGCGTATCGCAGCGGTCTCGGCCTTTTCCATGGGGACGGGCGCGCCGAACAGCGCCACGATCATGTCGCCCACGAACTTGTTCACCGTTCCCCGGCTTCGAAAAATTTCCTCGACCATAGCCGTGAAGTAGGTGTTGAGGTATCCTACGACGTCCTCGGCCGCCAGGCTTTCGCACGTGCCGGAGAAGTTCCGGATGTCCGAGAATAGCACGGCAATGTGGCGGTTCTCGGACGCCAGGGAGATTTCCTCCGGGGCGTCGAGAATGACGTCCACGATCTGGCTCGCCACGTACCGCTCCAGGTTGCTTCGAATCCTCTCCTGTCGGATGCGTTTTTCGTGCAGGATGGCGTTTTCGATCGCCGAGGCCGCTTGGGAGGCAAGGGCGTTCAGGAGCTTGAGCTCTGCGGCGGTGTACTCCACAGCTTCCCTGCTGCTCAAATTCATGACCCCGAAAACGCGGGCCTTGCTTCGAAGCGGAGCACACATCAACGATTCAATCTTCTGGGAACCCGGCAGGAATCTCGGGTCACAAGGCGCGTTGTTCACGATCTCGGCACGCCCCGACACAAACACGGATCCCGCGATGCCCAGGCCGGGTCCCAGGGTCATCTTGTCCGGTTGCTCCTGCCCCACTCCGGCGGCAATCTCCAGATTCCCGGTCTCCTCCTTCAGGAGCATCACCGAACCCCCCGTGGCCTGGATGGTCTGCCGGGCCTCGTCCAGGACCGCACCGGCGACCTCCTCCAGGTCCAGGCGCGTTGAGATCCTCTCGCTCATGCGATAGAGGAGGTGGATCTCCTTGTACTTCTCCAGCGTCTCTCGGGCCAGGGCGCGCTTCTCCACTTCGCGTTCCGCCAAATGCTCCAATAGCGATGCCACAGGCCTTGCCGCTCCACCCCCAAAAACGTGCCCCAAAACCCTCCCTTCAAGGATCACCGGGACCCCGTTTTCACCGCTGTTCATCCCCGGGTCCGTGCCCAGAAGGAGCTCCCCGTCCGATCCGCATACCGCCAGCGGGGCACCCACGGCGTCGAGAATGCCCTGAACCGTGAAAGACGTTTCTTTCCTCAAGATTCGGCTCAGCCGAATGGATCCCATGCCTCTGTGTCCCCTGTTGCCTCTGTGCCGAAAACGTCCTTTGAAAGCGGCCGAACCTTCTTCCGCAACCTGTGGTGCGGAATGCGGAACTTTTTATCTCACAATGCAGAAAGACGTCCCCAGAAAGCGATGAAATAAGAGCTTTCAGGAAGTACAGAACGCTTTAAAAGGCATTGTTTAGAACATAAAAATTGCCATTTGAGAAACGTAAATGGTTGTAAATTAGGATTTTTGGAATGTCAAGGTAAACTTGAGGAAATGTCAATGAGATGAAAGAACATGAAGCGACTATGTGAGCGCGGCGGATCGTTGCGTGGATCGAATTCCCTCCATGACCGGGAATTCGTCGGGACCCTTCCACATCGAAATCGACAAGGAGAAGGGGATAGGGGGATTCTTGGGGTTGGGGAGATCAGGACAGGATACGCAGCACGTCTCGAAGCGCCCTTCGAATCTCGTCCACCCCGTCCGGGCCCAGCCCGGCCCGGGACGGTCTCAATGGACGCTCTTTCAGGCGTTTTTTAGCGCCCTGGATGGTGAGCCCCTCCTCGTAGAGAAGCCTTTTGACCTCCAGGAGGATCTCCAGGTCTTTTCGCTGGTAGGTCCGCTGGTTGGAATCCGCCCGTTCGGGGCGAACCTGAGGGAATTCGCCCTCCCAGTACCGCAAGACATAGGGCTCCACCTCGATGATCCGGCTGACTTCACCGATCCGGAAATACTTCTTGTCCTGCGGGATGCGGGCGTAGGGGTCAGCGGTCCCGGAGCCTTCCGCCCACCTGCTCCCCGATCTTTCGTACGATTCGGTCATGAAGGGCATTGACCTCCTGTCCGTCCAGGGTCCGATCCTGAGAACGGTAGCAGATTCGAAAGGTCAGAGCCTTTTGGGACGGGGCAATCTGGTCTCCCCGGTAGAGGTCGAAGAGATCCACGGATTCCACGAGGGATTCCTGAGCGATGATCTCATAAACACGGGCGCTCTCCACCCCCGTGTCCACGACCACGGAAAGGTCTCGAAACACGGCGGGATATCGAGCATAGGGGGTGTACTCCTTCTCAAGGGGAAGGGCTTCCATGAGGGAGGGAATATCCAGTTCGAAGAGGAAGGCCGCGTCCGGGTGAATTTCATACGCCTCGCTCACCTTCGGGTCGATCCCGCCCACGTGAGCGGCCACTGTATCCCCCAGCCGGACCTGTGCGGCGTTCTCCGGGTGGTACCCGGGGCGTGCTTCGCCCCGCTCGAAGACCACGTTCTGGACGCCCAGCTCCTCGAGCAGGGCTTCCAGGACCCCCTTGGCATCGTAGAAATCCACGGCCCTTTCCTTATCGTGGAGGCCGGCCGGTGTCCAGGCGCCGGTCAGAATCCCGGCGAGGCCCAGTCGCTCCTGAGGGAGCTCGGCCCGGTCGTCCCGAAAAAAGACCTTCCCCCATTCGAACAGCCTCAAGTTTTGCTCTCCGTAGGCCCGGTTGGTCTGGACGGCCTGGAGCAGCCCCGGCAGCATGGTGGTCCTCATCACGGCCTGGTCCTGCGTGAGGGGTTTCAGGAGGGGCACGGCGTTTCGAAGGGGACTGTCAAGCGATGCCCCCAGGATATCCGGGGCCTCTGCGGAGATGAAGCTGTAGGTAATGACCTCGGTAAATCCGAAACCGGCCATGGCCCCACGCATGCGCGCGGCCAGCCCGACCTCGGCGGGTTCGGGCTCGTCCTCGGGCCGGACGGCCGGTATGGTGACCGGGATTCGGTCGTAGCCCTCCATGCGGGCGACCTCTTCCATGAGGTCCACCTCCCGCTCCAGGTCCACGCGGCACGCCGGAGGCGAAACTTCCAGGCGGTTCTCATCCTGGGTGTGCACCTCCATCTCCAGGGCCTCGAGATACTGCCCCATGGTCTTCACACTCAGGGACGTGCCCAGAAACGCATTGGTCCGGTCCACGCGGAGCGGGATTTTCCGGGCGCGAAAAGGTCTCGGGTACTCGTCGATGATCTTGGGTTCCGGGCTTCCTTCGGCGAGGTCGGCCAGGAGTTGCATGGAACGGCGAAGCGCCCAATCCGCCCCCTCGATGTCCACCCCGCGTTCGAATCGGTACGAGGCCTCGGTCAGGAGCCCCAGACGCTTGGAGGTCCTGCGAATGGTGATCGGATCGAAGCAGGCGCTCTCCACGAGCACGTCGTTCGTGGTGTCCGAAATCTCGGAGTTCAGCCCGCCCATGACCCCGGCCAGCCCCACGGACCCCTGCCCGTCACAGATCATGAGGTCCTCACCCGTGAGGGTCCTCTCCTGTCCGTCCAACGTGGCGAAACGCTCGCCCGGCTCTGCCCTGCGCACGACGATACGCTGATCCCGCACCCGGTGGAAGTCAAAGGCATGAAGGGGCTGCCCCACCTCGAGCATCACGTAGTTCGTGACATCCACGACGTTGCTGATGCTCCTCACGCCCGAGGCATGCAGGCGATAGCGCATCCAGAAGGGGGACGGTCCGATCTTCACACCCCATACGAGGCCGGCCGTATACCGCGGACACCCCTTCGCGTCCTCGATGATCACGCTCGCGTGCTCCCGGAGCCCGGGTACGGCCGACTCGAGCCCGCCGAGCCCGGGCTTGTGAAGGGTCTGCCCCGTTCTGGCCGCCACCTCCCGTGCCACCCCGATGACCGAGGTGCAATCCGGGCGGTTCGGCGTGAGCCCGATCTCGAATGCCCAGTCCGAAAGCGGGAGGGCCTGGTCCACGGGCTGCCCGGGCTCCAGGTGGGAAGGCAGCTCCATGATGCCTGTGTGATCGTCGGTCAATCCCATCTCGTCTTCGGCCAGGAGCACGCCCAGAGATTCCTGCCCCCGGATCTTCGTCTTCTTCACGTGAAGCCCGTTCGGGAGCCGCACACCCGGCGGGGCGTACGCCGTGCGCATTCCCTCCTGCACGTTGGGCGCCCCGCAAACCACGCTGACCTCGCCTTGCCCGCCGTCCACCCGGCAAAGGAAAAGCCTGTCCGCATTCGGGTGTTTCTCCACAGAGAGGACCTTTGCCACGACCACGTCGTCGAGGCCCTGCCCCAAGGGCTCGAGCACCTCCACCTCAAGCCCGGTCATGGTCAGGAGGTGAGCCAGCTCCTCGGGAGGCAAGTCGATCTGCACGTAATCTCTGAGCCAATTCAGGGTTAGTCGCATGAAACGTCGACTCCGTTCGCGCGTCGATCACCCGATGATTCCAATCAGGAATATGACACGACAATACAGGAAAAATCAAGGGGTTGAAATAAATATTTTAGACAACACATGAGAGACGTGGGGTGCGAGACCCCCCTTCGCCTTCACCCCATTGCAACGTCTCAGGCAGGGTCAGAACTGTCGCAGGAACCGCATTTCGTTCCGGAAGAAGAGCTGGATGTCGTCGATCCCGTACTTGAGCATGGCGATCCGCTCGATGCCCATGCCAAAGGCAAATCCGGAGTACCGTTCCGGGTCGTAGTCCACGAACCCGTACACCTCGGGGTCCACCATGCCCGAGCCCAGGATCTCGAGCCAGCCCGTATAGGAGCAGGTGCGGCAACCCGCCCCCTTGCAGAGCACGCACTGGATGTCCACCTCGGCGCTGGGCTCGGTGAAGGGAAAAAAGCTGGGCCGAAAGCGTACCGCCGTGTCCCTCCCGAACATCTGATGCACGAACGCGGTGAGGTTCCCCTTCAAATCGCCGAACGTGACCCCCTCGTCCACGAGCAACCCTTCCACCTGGTGAAACATGGGGGTGTGGGTGACATCCGAATCCCGCCGGTACACCTTTCCCGGTGCAATCACGGCTACGGGAGGCGGCTGCTTCTCCATGGTGCGGACCTGCATGGGGGAGGTATGGGTCCGCAGGACCACGTTTTCGGAAACGTAGAACGTATCCTGCATGTCTCGCGCAGGGTGATCCTTGGGGATATTCAACGCCTCGAAGTTGTAGTAGTCCAGCTCCACGTTGGGCCCTTTGACCACCCGAAAGCCCATGCGTGCGAAGATGCTGCAGATCTCTTGCTCGGTCTGCGTAATGGGGTGAAGATGTCCCCGCAGCGGTCGTCGACCGGGCAGGGTCACGTCGAGCAGCTCACGCTTACCGGCGGCTGCGCCCGATTCGACCTCTCTTTTCCTCGCCTCGAACGCTTCCGAGAGCCGCGTTTTCACGCGGTTCGCCACCTTGCCGGCCTCGGGGCGCTCCTCCGGCGAAAGCTTCCCCATCCCCTTGAGCGCAGAGGTCACGCGCCCTTTTTTCCCGAGAAAGGCAATGCGGAATGCCTCGAGCCCGGCCGCATCTGCGGTGGATTCGAGTTCTCGGAGTGCCGCTTCCTCGATCTTGAGGAGTTCTTCGATCATGCGCTCGATGACCTGTTCCTGCGGGGAACGCGTTCGATGCGCGCCGCGGATACCCGATCCGGCCCCGCAGGGGGTTGCTTACGCCTTGACCATCTCAGCGATCCGGGCAAAGGCGTCCGGTTCGTTCACCGCCATATCCGCCAGCATCTTACGATCCAGACCGATCCCGTTCTTGTGCACGCCGCCCATGAACTGGGCATAGGACAGCCCGTGCTGCCGCGCCGCGGCGTTGATTCGCACGATCCACAATCGCCGGAAATCCCGCTTTCGGACCTTACGGTCCCGGTAGGCATAGGCCCTTGCCCGATCCACGGCCACCGTGGCGCTCCTGTAGAGCTTGCTGCTTGCCCCCCGGTAGCCCTTGGCCGCCTTCAGGACCTTTTTTCTTCGGTGCCTCGAAGGCACACTTCGCTTCACTCTTGGCATCACTCAACCTCGTACGTCTGTCTTCTTCCGCCGGAGCCCTGGAGGGGCCTCCGGCCGGCAGGTGTTACAGATAGGGCAGCATTCGCTTCAGGCCCTTCTGGTTTGTGGCGTCCACCAGCGAGGACTTTCTCAAGTTCCTTTTTCGCTTGGTGCTCTTCTTGGTCAGAATGTGACTGGCATACGCCTTGTTTCGAACAATTTTTCCCCGCCCCGTGGCCTTGAACCGTTTGGCTGCACCACGGTTGCTTTTTATTTTCGGCATTCTCAACCTCCCCTTCCTTTATCACAAAAGGGCTCGATTCCACGTGAACACACGCGCGAGCGCATGCCCGTGCTTCCATTCATTTCCGGCTCCGCCATGGAGCGCGTCGGAAAGGCACGAGCAAAAGCGTCCACTCTGCGGACCCGCGCAGCTGGATGACGATGACGATGGCAGCGTCCCGTTCTACCTGGGAACGAGAACCATGGTCAGCCTCCAGCCCTCCCGGGTAGGCGTCTGCTCCACGGTTCCAATGTCTTCTACTTCCGAGGCGACCCGCTTGAGCATCTCCACACCCTGGTCCATATAAGCCATTTCCCGCCCACGGAACAGCACCGTCACCTTGACCCGGTCCTTTTTCTCCAGGAACTTCCTGAGGTTCTTGATCTTGAATCCCAGGTCATGCTCCTCGGTGCGGGGCCGCATGCGGACCTCTTTGAGCTGGATGGTTCGGCCCTTTTTTTTGGTCTCCTGGTTTTTCTTGCTCGCCTGATACTTGTACTTGCCGTAGTCCATGATCCGACAGACCGGCGGATCGGCGTTCGGGGCGACTTCCACCAGGTCGAGGCCTTCCTTTTTTGCTGTTTCCAGGGCCTCTTCCACAGGTACGATTCCCAACTGCTCCCCTTCGGAGGAAATCAATCGGACCGTCTTGGCACGAATCCTCTGATTCACATTGGTCTGATTTGCTTTCTTGGCTATAGCGACTACCTCCTTTGTCTGGACTCTTCCTGGATGTGTTCCACGAAGGCCTCAGGGCTCATGAACGAGAGGTTCTTTCCGCTCCGAAGTCGCGGGGTCACCCCTCTCTCCTCCGATTCCTTGTCCCCCACGATGAGCATGTAGGGAACCTTCTGGAGCTGGGCCTCCCGCACCTTCAGCCCCAGTTTCTCGTTACGAAAATCCGCCTCGACCCGGACCTCCGCCTGCTTCAGCGTATCCAACACCTTTTCTGCATGCGGAATATTACGATCCGTTACCGTCATCACAACGACCTGAACCGGCGCCAGCCACACGGGAAAGGCGCCCGCATACTGCTCGATGAGCACTCCGATGAATCGCTCCATGGATCCCAGGATGGTGCGGTGAATCATCACGGGGCGCTTCCGGCCCCCGTCCCGGTCCACGTAGGTCAGGTCAAAACGATCGGGCAGCGTGAAATCCACCTGGATCGTGGCGCACTGCCAGCTGCGGTCCAGTGCATCTCGGAGCTTCACATCGATCTTGGGGCCGTAAAACGCACCGTCCCCTTCGTTGAGCTGGCAGGGAAGGGACAGGTCGTCCACGGCCTTTTGAAGGGCGTTCGTCGCGCGCTCCCAGTCCTCATCCGAGCCGATGGACTTCTCCGGGCGCGTGCTGAGCTCGAGTTCGTAATCGAACCCGAAGACCGTGACCATGTCTTTCACCAGGTCCAGGACCCCTTTGATCTCGGCGTCCAACTGGTCCGGGGCACACAGGATGTGGGCGTCGTCCTGGGTGAACTCCCGCACCCGTAAGAGCCCGTGAAGCACACCGGATCGCTCGTGACGATGCACAACGCCCATCTCGAAGTACCGCTGGGGGAGGTCCCGGTAGCTCTTGATCCCGGTTTTGTAGATGAGCATGTGGGCGAGGCAGTTCATGGGCTTGATACCGTAAGACAACTCATCGATCTCCGTGAAGTACATGTTCTCACGGTAGTTGTCGAAGTGCCCGGACTTCTCCCACAGGGACGTCTTGAGGATCTCCGGCCCCTTGACGATCTGATAGCCGCGTTTGAGGTGCTCCCGGATCTCGTAGGACTCGATCAGGTGCCGCAACATGGCTCCCCTGGGATGCCAGACCACCATGCCCGCACCGATCTCCTCGTGCGTGCTGAAGATGCCCAGTTCCTTTCCCAGGCGCACGTGATCCCGCTTTCTTGCCTCCTCGAGCTGCTGGAGGTGCTTCTTGAGGGATTTCTTGTCGGCAAAGGCCACACCGTAGATCCGGCTCAGCATGGAGCGGTTTTCGTCCCCCCGCCAGTAGGCCCCGGCCGTTTTGGTCAGCTGGAACGCCTGGATCATTCCTGTGGAAGGGATGTGCGGGCCGCGGCAGAGATCGGTGAAACCTCCCTGGGTGTACAGGGACACATGATCGCCGTCCATGTCCTGGAGGAGTTCCACCTTGTACTCTTCGCCCTGCTCCCGAAAACGCGCAATGGCTTCCTCCCTGGAGATCTCCTCTCGTGTGAAAGGCTGGTCCCCGGCGATGAGCTCCTGCATCTTCTCCTGGATTCGAGGCAGGTCCTCATCCTTGAAGGGGCGTTCGTAATCAAAGTCATAGTAGAACCCGTGCTCGATGGAGGGTCCGATGGTCACCTTCACGCCGGGGAAAAGCTGCTTCACGGCCTCGGCCATGACATGGGAGGTGCTGTGCCTCAGGATGTCCACGCCCGCTTCCGAGTCCACACGCACGGGCGCCACAGCGGTCGCTTCCCAGAGTTCACTGTCGAGATCACGAAGCTCGCCGTTCACCCGGGCAGCCACCACGCGTTCCATTCCCTTGACCCCCAGGTCCTCCAGGGCCTTCCTGGCCGTCACGGGGCCTGTTTCCTCCACCCGTGTGCCCTTTTCCTCGAGTTCCACAATGAACGCTGTCATGGATTTCACCGGCAAAAAACGAAGGCATCCAAGGTCACAGGGTGATCTCGCTCAGATGCCTTTCTGGTTTCTTCATTCAATTCTTCAATTGGACCATCGAAGCTCGGCTCGGCTTGTGCTTTCTCCCGGGCCTTCCGGCGCGTGACGTTTTCAGCCCGAAGGCCCCCTCTCGGTAAAACCCCCGGTCCGGGAACCCTTTCCTTCCCGCATCCCGCGCTCTTTGTGAGTGTGCGAAAAAATTAAACAAAACCAACAAGATCGTGTAAGATACATAAATATCAGGGAAAAGTCAAGCAATATGTGACCGAATTTCCACCGATTCCGCCCATTCAGGCCAAGGCGGGTTCCCGCTGGCGTTCGCCCGCTCTGAAAAGGCCCGGTTCACGCCTTCGTCATCCCGCTTCGCCCTTTCCACTATTCCACCACCCACACCGTGCAGTTTCGGGCATGCGTGACGATCTTGCTGGAAACGCTCCCGAAGAGAAACTCCTCATTGCGGGATATCCCCTGCCTTCCCACCACGATGGTGTCGTACTCTGTCTCATCCCGTTCCGACAGGATACACTCCGCCATGGAGGGGCAGTACCGCAGCGTGGTCCGAACCGACACATCGTTCGAATCGAATCCGTTTCGGATTAAGAGGTCGCGATGCGCCTCCAGGAGGGCATCGATCCTTTTCGTATACTGCTCGAGCCACTCCTGCTTCTGCGCTTCCGTGGGGAAGTAGTCTTCTTCCGGTTCGGGAACGACGTGGAGGACCGTGACCTTGAAGCCGGGGACACCGCCCAGGAGCTGCCCGACATAGGAGACGGCCCTGCGGGCGTTGTCCGACTCGTCCACCGCAATCAGGATGTTCTTGTTGAACACCTTCTCCTCGTACGCCATGTCCTTTCTCCTTTATCACGGGGCCTGCCCGATCAGGATGGGCCGTCCCAAAAAAAGCCGCTCGAATGGCTTCGCGAGTCGCTGCTCTCCTTCGGAATGGCCGGCAGGGACCTTCCGTTTCCGGGCTTCTGGAGGCTCCACCATTGATTTTCTTGCACGAACCGGGCCGGCGAAGAAACAGGCCCTCATGCTGCAAGGGCCTCTTGGGCGCCTTCCAGGTCATCCAGGAGCTGATTCGTGTGCTCGTAAAACCGGTTGGCCCCCTCTGAAAAGTGCATGAGCACGCGGTTGAGCGATTCCGAGACATAGGGATAGATCTTCTTCAGGTTCACCACGCGATGCTTGAACACGATGTTCAAGTCCTCGTCGCTCAGTGTGTCGAGCACGGGGTGACCCGACTTCCTGAGGTCCGGAACCAGCACGTCCCCCTTGCCTGCCAGAAACACCAGGATGTTGCCCAGCCCGAACAGGTCATATCCGTAGATGTTCTCCCTGTGTCGATAGTTGTAGTCGAAATCGATCCACCGGTAATCCCCGGTTTCCCGGTCGATGAGGATGTGATCCCTTCGAATGTCCCCGTGTCGCTCGCCGTTTTCGTGGAGGAAACGAATCGCCCGCACACATTCGGTAAAATGGCTCAAAACCTCCTGGAATCGCTCATGGTAGTACTCCTCATGGTCCATGGGCAGGGTTCCCACATGCGCCGCCAGGGTCTTCCCTTTGATGAAGTCCAAAATGCGCACGAGATTGCCCTTTCCGTCCTGAATGGAGTGGCCGTGCATGAAGTTCCTGTGCCCGGACACCAGGTCCAGGATGCGGGCCTCCTTTCTGGGACTGCGAAAACACTCGAATTCGATGCTCCCGATCCGGGACATGAACTTCTCATAGAACACCAGCTTCATGATTTTCAGGCTGCCGTTCTCCAGGTCCACTGCGCGCTTGACCCAAAACTTGATCTCATCCTCCAGCCCGAAGCGCTGCTCTTTGGCATTGTGACGAATCAGGTAGGGCCGGCCGTTCAGGAGCACCACGTCGTCGTACTCTACTCGAAAAAAATCGCTGGTATCCGTATGGATGCGAAACCGTTGAGGCACCTGGTGAGGAGGTAGCCATTGAGAGGCCATATGCATCAGGGCTTCCTGGGTGGGCGGCGTGTTCATGGGGGAGTGTTTCCGAACCTTAATGGCTCCGTTTTCGCCTTCAGGGCGGGGAGTCCGTGAGCCGTCCATCGCCCGTTCCGCAAAGGGCCGGATGACCGACGGCATGCGCTTCGTGTCGAGAGGCCGTCAGGGCAACTGCTCTTGAATTTTTTGGTAGAGCTCTTCAATTGTGAATGGCTTTTGAATGAACCCGTTACACCCGCGATCCAGGATCTCCCGGGCCTGCCCGTCCAGGCTGTAGCCGCTTGCCAGAACGACTTTTACGTTCGGATCGATCTCTTTCAACAAGTCATACGTGTCCCCTCCGGTCATCCCCGGCATGATCATGTCCAAAAGAACGAGATCGATCTTCTCCTTGTATTTTAGATACGATTCAACGGCATCCTTCCCGTTATCCACCGCAATCACCGTGTACCCCAGCTGATTGAGAAGCAGTTTCCCCACGTCGAGGATCATCTTCTCATCATCCACGAGAAGGATCGTCCCCTCAACATCCTTCGCGATTTCCTCGGAAGGCCCTGTCTCTTCCGCGACGACCTTTTCCGAGGCGGGCAGGGAAATCGTAAACGTCGTTCCCTTTCCCTTGCCGCTGGAAACATGAATGAACCCCCCGTGATTCCTCACGATGCCATAGACGGACGCCAGCCCCAGGCCTGTCCCGGCCTCCTGCCCCCGTGTGGTAAAAAACGGAGTAAAGATCTTATCCTGGATGGCCGGATCCATGCCGATCCCCGTGTCGGTAATCGAGATTCTTACGTATCGCCCGGAAGCCCCCTCGGGCACCTCTCCGTGTTCCTCCGTGAGGACGACGTTCTCCGTCTGAACAAGGAGGTCTCCTTCCTCAGGCATGGCCTGCCAGGCATTGACGTAAAGATTCATGAGCATTTGCCGCATCTGGCCCTGGTCTACGTTGACGTTCCAGAGACCCCGCTCGAATTTTTCCGTGATATAGACTTCCTTTTTCGATGCGGAAAACATGCTGTTTTCATGCCGGATCAGGTCATTCATATTTGTGGGCTCGACTTCACCCTTTCCGCTCTGGGCAAACGCCAGCAGGTCCTTGGTCAGCTCCGACGCGCTCCGGACATACTCCTCAATGCCCTTGAGGTGTTGAAAATCGGGATGGGAGGAATCCTTGCCCGTCATCAACAGGGAGGTCCGTCCCTGAATCCCCATGAGGGTGTTGTTGAAGTTGTTGGCAATGCCGCCGGCAAGGGTCTCAATGGCCTCCATCCGTTCGATCTGGTTGGTTTGCTTGTCCCACTGCTTTTGCTGGGTCATATCCCGAAGGAAGTTGAGCGTGGCCGGTTTGCCTTCCCAGATGATGCTCACCGTGCTCAAGCTTACCGGGGTCGTATCCCCGGCCTTGGAAAGGAGGCCGAATTCGTAGTCTTCGGGAGAAGCCTTGCCATCCAGTCCCCGGCGCTGGCGCGCCTGGACCCTGTCGCGATCCTCCGGGTAAATCAACTCGTAAAGAGGGGTATGAAAGAGCTCTATCTCGGAGTATCCGAAGATTTCTACGGCCTTGGGATTGGGAAGCAGGATGTGATCGTCTTGAACAATGAAGATCGCGTCGTTGGCGTTCTTCACTACCTGGCGCCACTTCTCTTCGGATTCCTTGAGACGCCGCTCGGCTTCCTTTCGCCAGGTGATATCCCGCACAATCGCCTGAATATAGATGCCTGTCGCAAGCTCCGCAGCGTTGAGGCTCACCTCGGCCTGGAACGTCGTTTCGTCTGCACGCAGAAAAGTCCACTCGAAGAATTGGGGGATTCCTTTGCCCGCCATGTGGATGTGGTGCAGGACCCTTTCGCGGGAATCCCTGCCGTCGGGCTGGGTCGGGGGGGAGTAGGCATAAGGGGTGTGGCCCAGAATTTCCTCCTTTGGGCAGCGAAACATATCCAGGCTTTTCCCGTTGCAGTCGAGAAAACGATCCCCCTCCATCAGGAAGACAGCGTGTTCCGTGCCTTCGAAGAGGGTTCGGTACAGCACCTCGCTTGCGTTCAACGCCTCTTTTTGCCGGTTGCGCCCGGCGGATTCGTTCCTCGGTCCCGGCTTGTTCCGCTCGAGGCCTTTGTGGGTCGGATTTCTTGACATGGTCATGCCCTTATTTTTTCCCTCCCTCCTCAACAGGGGAGGATCCTTTGGAACCCTTTATTCACCAGTATAATAAATTTAGAGCCCACGGAGGAGTATTTGTTTCAGCGGAGAGGTAAAAATTCCTTGCCCATGGGCATACGTCCTCCCACCGCCCCCCACATCCGGTGAGGAACACGCGCGCCAAGGTTTTCCATGGGAGAAATCGTCTTTATTCCGGGGCCGGGGCATCTTGCCCCTCCTGAACGCATTGTGGCCCCGAAAAAAAGGGCTTTCGAAAGGAAAGCCCTCATCACCAAGGAGTTGTGGTAGGCACGATGGGATTTGAACCCATGACCTCTACCGTGTCAGGGTAGCGCTCTCCCCCTGAGCTACGTGCCTATAGAAACGTGACAACGCTACCAACGCCTACAAGACCTGTCAAGCCCTATTCTTCGGCTCCCTCGCGGATTTCGCGCGGTGTTTTCACCTCTACTTTTTACGCCTTTCTGCAGGTTCCTCCGCCGGAACAGGGCGGGGACTCACAGCGTTCTTCCCGTCCGCAGCAGGTGTGCCCGGGCATGCGTCCGGGTGAAGCCACGGAAAACGAGGAGGCGGAAAGGATCCTTTTCATCTCCGGACTGCCGCAGCGGCTGCACTGAACGGGCTCATCCTTTCCCATTCCCACCAGCACTTCGGATACCGCGCCGCAGGCCTCGCATTGAAACTCGTATATCGGCATGGTCACCCTCCCTGAAAAGGCTTCACTCGCGCAGACTCGATCTTTTGAAAGCGGCAACGCGATGGAATTTTCATTCTCTTAGCACAATGTCAAGAAAATACAATGGCCTTTCATGGTTGCCGCAGAGGGGACATCAGGGCGCAGGGACCGGGTGCCGCCACAGACCGGGCGGGGTTTCTCATGCCTTTATCGAACCGGCAAGCAGCGAACCGATTTCCTCGAGCAGTGCCGAATCGGATGCGGCCGCCAGGGAGACCCGGGTCTCCCTTTCGAGCGGGAAGTCCCCCCACGGACGCCCATCCACCGCGTACGCCCCGCCGGCCTGTTTCAAAATGAACAGCCCTGCCGAAATGTCCGTGGCCCGGATCGATCCCCGGATGTCCACGTGGGCGTCCAGAACGCCCTCGGCCACATGGCAGAGGCTCACGGCCGCACAGCCCTGGGCGCGAATGTGCCGGGCGCGGGTGATCAGCGGAATCACCGGTGAGAGGTCCTCCATCTTGCTCACGTCCATGGAAATGAGCCCGTCGCCATACCCGGTGATCCCGAAAACCCGGATGGGGAGTCCGTTTCGGGTCGCTCCCCGGTCGCTCTCCGCATAGTAGGTACACCCGGTTTCCAGGTCCGAGACCACGGCATGGATCACGGCCCCCTGCCGAGGCCGTTCCGCTACACTGAGGCTCACCACGCTCGGGGAGAGGCCTCGCGCCAGGTTGGTCGTGCCGTCCACGGGATCGGCCGTGATGATCAACTCCCCCTGCCCGAAGATCTCCTCCCCTTCTTCGCTCACGAGACGGGCGGACACCCCCCGCCGCGAAAAGGTATCGCAAAGCGCCCCCTGGGCGGTCTCGTCCAGGAGACGCTTGAGCTCGCCCACCGGGCACGACCCGCGCCCGGAAAGGACGCCCTTCACACGCAGCCTCACTGCGTCCGCTGCCTCGTGCAGGATCTCACGCCATGGAGGGGAGCTCGAATTCATGGGTCCTCATGGCCGCAAGGATTGTGTGTACGGCCCCCTCCACGGGCGCATCGCCTTCCACCCGGGCCTCAGGGGCTTCAGGCGGTTCATAGGCCGCCTGTTTCCCGGGAACCGTGCTCGCCTTTCCCTCGGACGCCCTGTGGTAAATCCCTTTGGGGTCCCGATTCTCGCACACCTCCAGCGGGGTGGCCACATACGCCTCCAGGAATCCCGGGATCTTTTCCCGGGCCTTGTCCCGCCATCGTCGGCGGTTGGCCGTGGCGTCGAAGATCACGTTCACCCCGTTCGAGGTGAGCAGAACGCCGATGTGGATTATGGCGTTGTAAAAGGTTTCCCGCTCCTCCGGGGTGTAGCGCGGGTGTGGGGTGAGAATCTTTCGAAGGGCATCCGATTCGAGCACTTGAACGGTTCCTCCCGCGGCCTCCAGCTTCGCCTGGAGGGCCCGTGCGATGGTGCTCTTCCCGGATGCGGGAAGCCCTGTGATCCAGACGGCCCAACCGGTTTTCAACTGTCTTCCTCCAGGAGCGGCGCCATGTCAAAGGGATCCAGTGCGGTCCTGTCGAGGACGTTTCGAGCGAACCGCAGAAGCGTCTTTCGAATCGACAGTTCGTAATGGGGGTACCACACCGGGCTGGCCACCACCAGGATCCGCCACGTGAGATAGGGAGGGAGGATGGATAGGACCTCCTCGTCCCCGGAGGCCTCGATATAGGCGTGGAAAAAGGTGTCCCAGAGGGTCTGAAACGGCGGGGCGAAGACGTGCTTCTGAAGCAGACCCCAGAACAGGTAATTCACGCAGAGGGCGGCCAGGTCGTCGGCCGGCTCGCCGTAAGAGCCCCGGCTCCGGTCCAGGACGGAAAAATCCCGTCCCTCTCGAAACAGGATGTTAAAGGGATGGAAGTCGCCGTGAACGCGGCTGAGGCGGTGGGTGAATTTCTTCAGGCGCCAGCGCCATTCCACGCAACGCTTCTCAATCTCCAGGAGCGTGTCAGGGGAGACGGCCGGGTGGTCGGCAGGGTAGCTGTCCGTCAGGCCCATGAGGCATTCGTTGTGCCCCACCATCTCCCGGGTGCGGCGCTTGTACATGCCCGGGTCATCGCGTTTCTCGGTATGGATCTCCACGAGGTATCGGGCCAGGACCTCCGTGCGCTCCAGGTCGAGCGCTTCCGCGGTTCCGTCCTGCTGGATGCGGTTCAGGTCCTCGGCGTACTCGGTCCCTTCCACAAACTCCGTGACCAGGAAAAGCTCCTCCACACGCGAAAGAGAGGTCGGCCCCTCCCGGGTAAGGCCCCCCACGTCCAAGGCCTTCACATGCCTGGGGAGGCTGTTGAACCCTCGGTACTGCCACAGGAGGAGAGCCGCCCGATCGCTCATGCGCTGATGTCCGAAACCGCCGGGGTTCACCGTGCTCAGCACGACGGATTCCCTGCGTCCGTCCACTGCCAGATCGATCCTCAGAGGCGTGCCGTACCCATACCCCTTAAGGGCGCCCGGGCCGGGCTTGGCCTCCCCCAGAGGCTGAATGTCCAGGATCTCCACAGGGGCGTTGTAACGGGCTGTGAAGTAGCGCTCGAGTTGTTTCCGGTCTATGGTCGGCATGACGCACGCGGTGCTTTATTGGGAAGGCGAACCCGGCCACCGAATCCCTGGAACGGCACCGGGCCCACCCTGTGTACTCTTTCCTGTCCACCAGCCTAAAGCCGTTTCCAGCCCAGGTCAAGGACCGCTTTCCCTTCAGGCCGCAGATCCTCACGCAGGACCTTTTCAGGGAATGCTCGGCTACACTCGAGACAGGCCGCTGTTGCGCATGCGCGTCCAGTCTCTGCAAAGCTTTCTGCGGTATTTTCGAACATACCCCTCTCCTTTTTTCTGCACCAGGTTCTGTGTCCACGCGCGGAGCACCTCGACCTCCTCCGGGGAGCCCGGGATGGAACGCATACCCAACCAAGCCTCCTTTCTTTGCGCCCCCCTCCCAGAGGTCAGGTTTTCGATATTTCACGCCATCCCAGCCAGGGCCGGATAGGGAATAGTATAGAAACTCGTGTTCAATCATTTTTAATC
>Ga0272444_10002350_pt1 | contig 17528 bp, 15 predicted proteins | sample SSMForm13_FD_201033 | JGI IMG/M metagenome (GOLD analysis project Ga0272444, IMG submission 201033) | Marine sediment archaeal communities from Little Sippewissett salt marsh, Falmouth, MA, United States - SSM-Form-13 | ecosystem: Environmental > Aquatic > Marine > Wetlands > Sediment ... | reverse complement strand
CGTTGTCGGGATGCGCGAGGGCTTGGATTCGCTCGATCTCCTTCGCCGAGAAGAGATAGGCGACGAAGAGGGGAATCGCCTCACTCATGAATCCCTGCCCGCGATCCTCCGGGCGGAAGATCCGGTAGCCGATCTCGAGGCCCTGATAGCTGAAGGATGGCTTGTAGTAGTTGACGTAGCCGAGGCGTCGTCCATCTCGGTCGGTGAGAAGAAGCCGGCCGAAGTCGTCGGCCCACCAGCCGTTCTCACGGAAGCGCTTCAGCCACTCCGATTCCGAGCCGATCCGAAGTGGCCAGTGATCGCCGATTGCGCGTACGTCGGCAATCAAGTCGTACAGGCCATCGAGGTCGGCTTCGCGGGCGGTTCTCAGGATCACGCGCTCTCCGGTGAGCATGTCTGTGTATCCTCCATAAGGCGATTGTAGTCGAACGCGGAGCTGGCCGATTGCGGAGCTAGAACGGCCTCAGGATCAGGAGCCCGGCGGAGAGGATGGCCGTGGCGGCCCCGGCAGCCCACCAGAGAGCGTTCCGATTCCGGCGGATGCGGCCTTCCGTTGCCCTGCTCACAGCATCAGCGAAGTCGAGAACCGGGATCAGCCGTCCATCCGGAGCTCGGACGCGGTTCAGCGAACTCATGAGGATCTCCTTGACCTCGGCGGGCTTCAGCTTCGGATCGATCGAACGAACCGCTGCGGCAGCTCCTGAGACCATGGCTGCCGCATAGGAGGAGCCCTCCACGCGCCACGTGTACTCCCCGTCTCGTTTCGTCGTGTAGACTTCGCATCCAGGCGCAGCGATATCTACGGCCAGGCCGTAGTTCGACCATGACATGAACTCCTCTCCAGCCGCATCGGTTGCGGCGACCGTCAAGTTGTTCTCTGCGACCAGGCCGCCCGGCGCGTGGATGCTGTCACTGACTCCGAGAGCCTTCCCCGTGCTCTCCCCGAGGTCGTCGGGTCGATCGCCGTTCCCCGCGGAGGAGACGAAGAGCGTGTCCGGGAAACTACTGAAGAGGTCGGTGAACGTTCTGCGAGCAAGGACCCTCTCCCCTTCGGGCAGGGCATCCAGATCCCAGCCCAGACTGACGTTGACAACGACCGACTTGCGGCGCGTTCCTGCCTCGACGGCCGCGGACAGCGCACTCAACTCCTCCTCCGCCCGGCTGACGGCGATCCGGAGGCTGTCCCAGACGGAGAACATGTCTCCGATGACGCGGTAGACCTGCATCTCGTATTGGCCCGCACAGCCGGTCAGCATGCCGTTCAGTCTGCCCTGCCCGTTCTCCGCTCCGATGATTCCGCCGATCTGCGTTCCGTGGCCGGTCTCGTCTTCGTACCAAGGCCGGGAGCCGGCCTGCTCAACAACGTAGCTGCGGCCGCGCAGAGGGATGGTGAACTCGTCGTGCGTGGCATCGATGCCGGTGTCGATGATCGCGACGCGGACGGGCCTGAGGCGGATGTCAGCGGCCGCAATCTGGCGCCATGCCTCCGGCGCACGAACCGTCTCGTAGGCCATCCGGAAGTCGGCATCGAGAATCTCGATGTCCGTGTGCAACATGGAGAACGCGGTACCTTCGAAGCGGCCGATGTAGTTCTTTCCGAGCTTCGTGCCCGGCGGCAGGATCTTGGCCAACGTCGCCTGGGCCGCGGCGAGCTCTGCTTCGGCGGCATCGATGGAGTCGGTCGTGAGAGGGAGATGAATCAGAAACGCTCCGAGGGACGAGAAGAACCCAATAACCTCCGCCCCGGGAATCTCACGAGCGATCAGCTGTTGGACATCCTGGAAGTCCCACGTTCGCGGGAACCGAATCACAAGTTGGTCGATTGGGAAAGCGGCCGCTCCAGCTCCGGCTACGATCGATGACACGGCGAGCGCCGCGCCAGGCACAGCGGCGGCGAGCAGGGGGGCGGCGACAGCCGATGCCTGCGTCGCCCACCCGGCGGCGGCGGCGGCGCCAATCGTTGCAGCCGCTTCCAGCAGATCGAGCGAGACCTCAACGGGGATCGTGAGTGGATCGGAGGACATCTCGCGGTTGTTCTGCACCGTCAATTGGACGTCATATGTGCCGGCGCTCGCGAATCGATGTGTCGGTCTGTCGAGCGTAGATGTTGTCCCGTCTCCGAAATCCCAATGATAGGCGACGATTGCGCCTTCCGGATTCGGGTCGAAGGAGCCTGAGCCATCGAACGTGACGTCCTTGCCACAGATCGGACCGCTTGGCGAGTAGGATGCTCGAGCCTCAGGCTTCGCCAGCGCGATGCCCGCAAGTGGGAACGTATAGGAGCCGCATCGATACGTGTAATGGTGGGTGATCTGTTCGACATCGTCGACCATGTAGACTTCGTCGTCCTCGACCTCAATCCAGTAGGCGACGCAATAGCGGATCGTCATCGAATCACGATAGGTTCCGGGCGTCGTCGGTGAGAAGGCCAGCTCGAGTCGTCGTTCATGGCCATTTGGGATCGAGACCCCGATGGGCGCGTAGGTGATCGCGAACGGTGAGCTTGGTGAATCCGTCACAGACGACAGCCAGCAGAAGATGTAGTAGGGGCAGTTCAAGATCAGCGCATTCTCGCTTGAGTCGCCGATCATGGCTTCCCCGAAGTCGATCGTTTGATCGTCGGAGTCAGCCGCCGGACGAATCACGCTACAGGTGCCGCAGTTCGGGCGCTCCAGCGGAGTGTATCCCGCAGAGAATGCAGCTGGGATTCGCGGTGACGATGATTCCACTGAGTGGTCTGCGTTGTAGATCGGGTGCCAGGATGTCTCGACCCATGACTCGGTGTCGCTCCTATGGACGGTCCGCGTGACGCCGAGCCCTGCGCTCGGAAGGTCGAGTGTGTACGTGTTTGTCCACTCACCTGCGGGCGTCCACATACGCCGAAAGGCGATGCGCCCGAACGTGAGATCCGCACTCGCGTTGACGATCGTCGTCACGGTCGAACTCTCCTGCCGGAGTCGAGTGGCCACCGAGAGTTCATCACTGGGGCGTAGGTCGAGGGCGATCGAGGAGGCGGAAATCGACGGGGCGCGGCTGGCGATCGGGATGGTCGCGTCGGCGTGCATTGTGAGGGGGCCGCGCGTCACTCCCACTCCGGTGATCAGAGAAGGGGTCGATAGCAGGTTGGCGAGTTTGGCGTTGAGCTCGATGCCTTCTCGCTGCACGTGCGACGCGAGAGCAAGGTCGCCTCGGCCATCGGCAGTTCTCCAGGCGATCTCCGCAGTCGCTCTCTCCCATTCGAGTCCAATCGAACCAGAGACCTCCTGTCCCAACGGAAGGCTCACGCCTGCACGAATCGTGATCCGAGGACTCTCCGCGCTACCTGCTGGCGCCAGCAGGAGAGCGAGTCCGAGTCCGAGAAGAAGCGAGGCTCCGCTACGGATAGATGAGAACAAGCGAATCACCCTCTCGTACCGCGCGATCCGTGCCAACGGGTTCCCCGACTCCTTCAACGGTCCACCCTTCTTCGGTTCTTGCGAGACGGTTCCATCCAAGGATGCTTAGGCCATCGCGCCCATCTTCGATCGGCCAGCGAATCTCCAGACTCTCGCCGGGTTGAGCAACCTGTGAACCGGGAACCGGTGTCTCTCGGTAGATGACCCGGCCGTTTACGCGGTCTCTGACTTCGAGCACACCGCTCCATGCGGGCCCAACCTCGATGAGCAGCGCGGACATCGCCTCGTGCCCTTCGGTCCAGATGAGGAGTTCGCGCTCGATCTCCTCCGCCCCGGCAACAGTCTCTTGCTCCTCCGGGTCGAGGAACACATCTGCCGGATCGGCATCTCCTGTCTCCTCCCCAAGTTCCTTGAGCTTGGCGTCGATGGCATCCAGCTGGCGTAGCAGATCAGCATCGCGAAGGGCATACCCACCAAAGGATCCGAGGAGCACGGTGAGTCCGAAGGCAGCGAGGAGGCCGCGCCGCGCCCTCACCTTCGCCGCATCGTCCCGGCCCGCGATGGCGTAGGCTGCAACGCCGGCAAAGACTGTGAGGAGGGCGGGGAGAACGATGTGCATGATCGGCGTTCTGCTCATCCCCATCGAGAGACCGACACCTGCGCCGAAGAGAGCGAAACCCAAGGCGCTCATGAAGTCCGGCGGTAGCTCGATGACATGCGCGCGAAGGCTCTTCTGCGAATCCTGCGCCTCCCCGATAGCGATGCCGAGGGCCAAGCTCACAAGGACGATTGCGGCGAACGCGTAGAGCGTTCGTGGAATTGCGACGGCCCCGAGTCCGACTCGGACGGAGGTGCCAAGGAAGAGCCCGACAATCAGCAGGATGCCGAAACAGAAGAGGATCTTGCCGATGCTCTTCTGCTCCTCCTCAGATCTCGTCGAGAAGGAGTAGGAAGCGAACCCAGCGAAGAGGGTCAGGCAGGTTGGCGCGACATACGAGATGACAGGATTCATACTCAAGCCCGTCGCGATGCCGATGAATGCTCCGAAGGCGGCTCCGGCGAAGGGAAGCGGTCGTTCGTTCTTTCTTCGTGCCACCGCATAGACGACCGCCGCCGTGACAATCAAGAGAATGGCTACCGCAATCGGTCGACGCACGTCTGTGAGCAGCACCCCAAGCGAGTCGATGCCGTCCCCGAAGAACGCTCCGAGCAGGAGAGAGATGCCAGAGGTCGCCGAAGCGGACGCGAGCCAGTGACAGCTCCCGCAGTCCTCTCCTTCCTTCGGACTTCGCCTGTCGCTCAGCCGCACGGCACAGATGAGCGTTCCGCTGTAGCCTGCGGCCAGAACTGTCACCAGAACACCGAACAGCGCCTCCGAAGTGAATCCGATCGCGACACCACAAGCCGCGCTAATCGATGCAATGCCGATCAGGAGCGCGGGATGCCTCCCTTCACGCCGGAAAGCCAGCACAACCCCGGTGATGATCACAACCAGGAAGACGATCCTCAGGGCTAGGTCGATCGAGTTGGCCGTGGCGGTCTCCGAAGCCTCTGCCAGGCAAGGCTGGCTGATCGCAAGAGGCAACAGAAGGCTGATGAGGCGCGCGATCTTCCGACTTCGAGGTGCTTGGTGGAAGGAGAACACAGCAGTTCCATCATACGCAGACCAACTTGGCCTGGCAATAGGCCGTCCTCTGTGGGTAGCACTCAGACTGTCGATCTCGCGCGGATCTCGAGGCCTGAGTTCGTGATTCGGTTGACGGTCTGCTGGATTCTGCCTACGATGCCGGGCAATGGATGAGAAGCGCGTGCAGTCGAGTCACTCGGAGCTGGCCGAGCGAGTTGCAGGCCGCCTGACCGATGCGGGGTTCGAAGTTGACGTACAGCCGGTCGTTGGCGGACTGCGGCCTGATCTCCTCGTCCACGGACCGGCGGGGAGCACGTACGTTGTAGAGGTGAAGACGTGGGATTCGCGGGGTGGGAACACGGCCCGTGCAATCCGGCAGGCGGACCTTCTTCAGGAGGCGACCGGCGCCGATGCCGCCTACGTCGTGCTCGACTCTCTCAAGCGCAACTACCCAAACAAACGGGTCGTCACGCCTGACGGCCTGATCGATGCTCTTCTCGCCAAGTTGGATGCAGTACCGCCTGCGGACGCAGCGGCTCCTCCGGCACCGGCGGAGTCGCCGCCCCAGTCGCAACTCGGCCGGATCGTCTTCGCTGCGATGCCCTTTGACGGCCAGTTCGACGATACGTACCTGGTTGCCATGCGATTCGCGGCGGAGCGGGCGAGCGCGCACCTCGATCGAATCGACGAGGTCGAGTTCTCCGGTGACATCGTTCAGGAGATCCACCATCGGATTGAAGCTTCGACGGCCGTGATCGCCGACCTTTCCGGAGCGAATCCGAACGTGCTCTACGAGGTTGGATACGCTCACGCTCTCCGAAAGCCGATGGTGCACATCTCGTCGACGCCGATGTCGGAACTGCCGTTCGACGTTCGGAACTGGAATACAATCTCCTACAGGATCGGGCGGACGTCACAGCTACAGAAGCCACTGGCCGATCGGCTGCTTGCAGTCCTCGGCGACTGAGGTGTCTCACCGATTGATGATTCGCTTCACTGACCTCTATCGCGCTTTTCGATGAAACCGCGCATTCCTTGAAGGATGTAGAGGCCGCCGATGATCGTCTTGGTCTCCCATGAGGCGATCGATTCGGACATCTCACCGCAGCAGCGACCGAACAGGATGCTCTTCGTCAGCCGGTGAAGTGGAAAGCGTTTCTCTCGCCTGAATCGCCGCTCCTCCGTCGGCTTCAGCGTGAAGCGGAAGGGCGGGTTGAACTCGAGGCCAGACATCTCATCCCGTCGGTGAAGCGCATCGAGGATGCCGCTGCGGATGAGAGGGAAGGTCTCACTTGCCTGTGGGAACCACTCCGCCTCCAGGCTCTTGACGGCCACGCCGACGACGTTCGGGCAGAGAGCCTTGGCTTCGTCGACGGCCGCCTGCTCTCCGACGATGGCCAGCAGGGGACTGCCTATGAACAGAGCGAGTTCGATGCCGATCTCGCCGACCTTCAGGCCGTTGATCGTCACCTCGCCGAACGGAGGCGAGCAGATGGTGTGAGGCGTGAATCCTCCGCCGCCATACATCGCGTGCTGGCCGACGATGATCATCCCGAGCAACTCGCCGCGAACCATGTGGCGAGGCTTCCCCGGAAGGTAGGGGCGGCGGACGAGTCGAACGTTGTCCGGGAGATCGCGCATCAGGACGTTCGGCACACGATGGCCGTTGTCATGAGAGTCGTTGAGAATGATCTCGTCGACTCCGTATTCGTCCGCCGCTTCGCAGACGGCCTTCATGTCGGATGTGATGCAGTCGCGGCCCTTCGAGCGCCAAAGCTCGGACCCATGGAGCAGAGCCCCCCTGTTGCCAGGGGAGATGCCGGATGCGCCTTCGAGATCGCAGAGGATGTAGAGCTGGCGTTTTGGGCTTTGCATCGGCGGAACCTCCACTCCATAACAGTGTTACGAATCCTATCGGACGGCGGCTCGGAGATCCAGTGCTCAGACAGGAACGTGGGCCTTCAGAGACATGAGATCCGACGGTCAAACTCGTGTCGCAAGGAGCCGAAACGCATTCTATGAGGGGAAAACCAAGTATCGTTGCTCAACGGAAGACGTTGGGGTGACGCCACGAGTACACGTTGGCTCAGCGAAGCACGTTCCCAGAAGGAGAGGATCCTATGAGACACAGCCGGTGCGGACGGTCCGGGCAGTGGCGCGTCCTGCTCTCTCTGTTCTTGTTGTTCACGACGGTCGCCGTGTGCGCATCCGAAGTGGAGGATTGCCTCCTTGCCCTCGGCATCGATCCGAGCAACACGGGAGTCTATGCTCGAGGCGTTTCGCTGTTTGACTACGAACGCTCGGCGCCTCTTCTCATTGAGGAAGTCGGCCGCTGGACCGAGGAGGGCGTCACCTTCATCGACCTGACCTATGAGAGCCCGAAGGGCGGGCGCGTCCCTGCGACGCTGGCCGTTCCTCCGGGGCCGGGCCCCTTTGCCGGTCTGGTCCTTCAGCACGGGATGCCGTCGAGCCGCCAATCAAAGTACACGCTTGCCGGTGCCTACGGGAGGCTCGGAGCGGTCTCGATCATGATCGATGCTCCGTTCGCCCGTCCGGTGAATGGCGAGCGCGCGCCGGTTCTGTTCACCGAGCAGGATCGTGTCGACCAGATCCAGTTGATCGTTGACCTTCAGCGGGCTGTCGACTTGCTCATCGCTCGCGAAGATGTAGACGCGGAGCGCCTTGCCTTCATCGGCGTCAGCTACGGCGGGGCGATGGGCGGGCTCCTTGCAGGTGTGGAAACCCGGCTTCAAGCTTACGTCTTCGTCGTCGGAGGAGGTGGGCTTGTGGAGCGGCATCTGCTGATTCCCGAGGGATTCCGAACGCCGTTCGATGAGTTGACCGAAGAGGAGCAACGCGAGTGGATTGAGCTGATGTGGCCGATCGAGCCGCACCACTACGTCTCACACGCCGCTCCAGCGGCCCTGCTGTACCAGAATGGCGAAGACGATCTGATGGTCATCCGGGAGTCCGCGGAGCGCTATCAGGGCGCAGGGAGCGAACCGAAGCAGATCCATTGGTATGCCTCGGGCCACAGCCTGCCGTTCTCGCATCTCCATGATCAGGCGGTGTGGCTGCATGATCGAATCGGCATCTTGGACGTGAGGTCGCCGGGGCTCTCCGCCGATCTACTGCTGATGGATCCGGTGGAGTCACTGATGCCCTTCTTCCCGGCAATCCGGGCACGAGCCGTTCTGCTCGACCGCGTGATGATCGCTTGGTTCGCCACGGTTGCGATCAGCGTTGCATGGTTCGTCATCCGGATGTTGCGACGAACGGCAGGCTCCGTCGTCCGGGAGATCTCCTGGGGCCTGGCTGCGACACTGCTGGGGCCTCTCGCGCTGGTCGCGCACTGGCTGACGAGGGGTGAGCCGGATCCTAGAGCATCCGCGGCACCTGCTCGCCTCAGGACTCTCTCGGCCGTGGCACTCTCAGCGGCAGGCGTCGGTTTGGGAATGGCCCTCCTGGTTGCTCTATCGCTTTGCGTCACTCAGCTGCTGGAGCAGCGAATCCTCATGACCGCCCTGATGATCCTGCTCCCACACGCGATGGCCGCATTGCTCGCAGTCTTTGGAAGGGCTGGGGCGCGCTCCAGCTTCGGAGAGACAGGGCGAGGGCGCCGGATGGCCGATCAGTTCGCCGTGTCTGGGTTCGGACTCGCAGCCGGCCTTCCGATCCTCATCCTGCTGATCGCTCGGTGGCTGGACGTCTGGTACCCGATGGGTTCGTGGAGTCTTGCCACGCCTCCGCTCTGGTTCACGGTCTCGATCGCGTCGCTGGCCGCGCTTGCCGGCGCCGGTCTGGCAGCTGCCGTGCTCGGGCGTTGCGGCTTCGGGTGAGTGATGCGGCCTCGCCTCGCGTACTCCGATGGCTCCTCTTCTCTTCCTCGATCCTGCTGCAGGCTGGAGCGCTCGTCTTCGTGTTCACAAGGATCTAGCCAGCGCGGTAGGTGACTAGACCTCCGACGGGCGAAGGACGATCTCCGGCGGGTCCGCGAGATGCTTCTTGACCGTGCACTGCTCGGCCGACTTGATGCAGGCAGCCACGTACCGCTTCGGGAAGTCGGGCGGGAAGTTCACGGCGATGTCGATCTTGCGAATGAGCTTCGACGTCTCGTCTCGCTCGAACTCCATGTCGAGTTCGAGCCCTTCGGTCGAGATGTCGTGCTTTCGGCAGAAGGCCAGAACGTAGTAGCCGGAACACGTTCCGAGTGACGCGAGGAATAGCTCGAACGGGTTCGGCGCCGCGTTGTCGCCGCCTGCCGTCTCCGACTGGTCGGTCAACAGGGTGAACTCGCGAATCTCAGCCTCGACCTTCCGACCTTCTCTCAAGCGGATCTTCATGCGGCTCCTCTCCAATCAATGTCTAGTCTGTGCCGTGCAGTAGCGGGATCGTATTCGATGCCAACCGGGATGTCCTTGTGAGAATCAACTGAGCGATGCGACGACGAAGCAGGCGACGAGGAGCACGGTGATAGGCGTCATGAGAAGGCGTTCGGAACGGCTCTTCGACGTGACGTTCATGGCGACATTCAGAGCGAAGTAGCCGGCGAAGACCCATGCGATCACACGCACAAAGAGCGGCTCCCCGCCTGGCGGGAGAATGCCGGTCCGAGCGAGAGCCATCCACCCGGCAAATCCGAGGATGGGAATGGCCAATGCGCTCGACACCCGGAGCTTTGCAGGAAGCACTCGGTGCCGCCCACCCCATGCGAATCGGCCAAGCGGAAGGCCGATGGCAAGCAAGGCCTGAAGAATGGCGATCAGCCCAAGGAGGACCGAAGCACCGACTCCCGCGATCTCATGCAAACTCATGCGGACATCGTATCCGATGGGCATCGGGTCGTGCTGCTCATGGGTCTCGTGTTGCCTAGTCCGAGGCTCGGATCAGATCGAGAACAGGAACTCGTGCGGAGCCGGTCTCACACAGCTCGGCGATGTCGATCGTCGCCCACTCGGTGAACTCTCCTGCGTAGTAGATGTGAAGGAGCGACTCGTTTAGGTCGCAGACGACCGAGTAGCGCGTTCCCGGATGGCTCGCGGCGTCGATGAGTTCGACGATCCTCTCGCCGGACGGGGTTGCATCCTGTTCGAGCATCGATGTGGCGCGTTGGTATCTCCAGCACGGGTGTCCCCCGAGGGATGGATCGGAGAGGTAGAAGTTGGTGATGGCGAACGTGTCCCCCTCCATCCAGACGGTCTGATCGCCCTCGACGACGGCCGCAGTCCCATGCTTGTCCACAAACAGGAATTGCTGGCATGTCATGAACGTGAGATTGGTGCTCTCGAACACCTCCACGGCCTCCTCGACCGTGGCGCACGTCCGCATTGCATCGGCCATTAAGTGCTGGCCGCGATAGGGGTTTGAGAGCGTCGTTGTCGGGATGACGCAGGGCGCGCCGAAGCTGTCGAAGTAGAGACCCTGATCGTTGAAGCCGTGGAACTCATACCAGTAGTGGTACGGCTGTCCCCATTCCCCGCGGATCTGATACCCGAGGAAGACGACACCAAACGTATCTTGCGTCGCCGCCTGTGCCCACATGTGGGAGTCGAATCGGACCCAGTCTTCGTTTCCGCCGACCCAGACGTGATCGTCGGATGCGATGACGACGCCTGTACATGCTGCTGCCCCAACACTCGATAGCAGAAGAAGGCCGAGGGCGATGGAAGCGATCACTCGTCGACGTGGTCGATCGGCCTGCATAGGACCTCCGCGAAGCAGTGGATTCCTGTAGCCTACGGAATCACGTCGCAAGCATCCATGACACATCGGAACCCAATGCTCGCGTAGGAGTCTCGTGGCCGGATGCCGCCTCGTCGGGCGGATCTCACGTCGTAGGGGTCGCCACCCCACGCACCTCCTCGGCAGACGCGCCGGGTTCCGGTTGGAGGCCCTGTCGGGTTCTCAGCAGGCGACTCCTGATAGTACGTCGACGAGTACCAGTCGGCGCACCACTCCCAGACGTTCCCGGCCATGTCGAGTGCGCCGACCCAGCTTGCTCCGGTCGGATAGATCCCAACGGGCGCGGTTCTCGCGTACCCATCATCCGAACTCTCGTTGCGTGTATCGAACGCGCAATTCGCATCGCAGTAGCTCAAGGCGGTTCCGTCGAAGCTGTTCCCCCATGGGAAGACTGCGGAATCCGGTCCGCGCGCAGCGTACGCCCACTCAGCCTCCGTGGGCAGGCGCCCACCGGCCCAGGTTGCATAGGCATTCGCCCCAAACCAGGAGACTTCGACAACGGGGTGGTCTTCGAAGCCCTCTTTCGGGCGGAACTCGTCGTCGATCTCCAGAATCAGGCAGTCCGGCGAACGCGCGTCGAGCCACGCTCGTCCTCCCTCGATACGATTCCCCTCGCTGTTGAGGAACCGACAGAACTGCTCGTTGGTCACCTCCGTCGCATCGATCCAGAATCCGGCGAGGGAGACCTCGTGATGTGGCTGCTCGGAGGCGACCCAGCTCGCGGCGCAGGATCCTCGGGCTGCCTCGCAGAGTTCGAGAGCGCCATCGATCTCTGCATTGGTGCTTCCCATCCGAAAGGCGCCCGGCGGAGCCCAGAGCATTCTCACGCCATAGGCGTCTCGCTCAAACGCGTCGCCCGGAGACTTGCCGACCGCGATAGGAGTAGCCAGGGCACAAAGCACGACTCCGCAGATGAGAAGACGGCGGCCCGCCGTATATGTCAACATTGTCATTCATCGTACTCGATAGCCCCGTCAGGGCAAGCCGAGGGACACCCAGCCTAGCGGGATGGCGAGAACCGAACGACCACGATGTCGCCATCTTGGATGACGTAGTCCTTGCCTTCGAGGCGGCGCTTGCCTGCCGTGGCGACAGCGTCCTCGGAGCCGTACTCGATCAGGTCGTCGTATGCGATGACCTCCATGCGAATGAAGCCGCGCTCCATGTCAGTGTGGATCTTGCCGGCTGCACGCGGAGCCATGCTTCCTTCGCGACAGGTCCACACGTGGACCTCTGTGGGGCCGGCAGTGAAGAAGTCGACCAGCCCGAGTTCTCTGTAGGCTGCGTGAATCAGGCGCTCCACCGACGGCTCATGCAGGCCGAGCTCTTCCAGGAAGGCGGGGCGTTCCTCCTCGGGCAGTTCGCTGATGTCTGCTTCATCGCTTCCGCAGATGGCAACGGTCTCGTTGGATTCCTCCGCACTGAGTGTGCACAGTGCCCTCACGTGCTCCGAATCCAACTCATCCGACCCTCCGACGTTGGCCACGTAGAGGATCGGCTTCAGGGACATCAGCGTGCACTCGAAGACCGAAGCGCGTTCGGCAGACGAGAGTCCTTGGCGGCGAGCTGGAATGCCGTCATGCAGGCGGTCGAGGACGTGCTGGCAGTTCTCTGATTCGCGGACGGCCTCCTTGTCGCCCGATTTGGCGCGCTTGGAGATGCGTACGAGTTTCCGCTCCAGGGTCTGGGCGTCTGTCGCCATCAGCTCAAGATCGATCAGCTCGACATCATGGATCGGATCGGGCGCGCCGGCTGCGCTCTCGAAGCACCGAACGACGTGGATCAGAACGTCCGACTCCTTGATGTGCGTCAGGAGGCGAGAACCGCGCCCGCCTTCGGCCGTGGAACCCTCTTCCAGGCCCGGAATGTCTACGATGTCGATCGTCGAGGGAGAGACCTTGGCCGGGCGATAGAGCTCGACCAGCTGGCGAACGCGCGGGTCAGGAATGGCGACCGTCGCGCGGTGTGTCTCCGCGGCGTCGAATATCGACGCGTGCGCGGCCGTGACCGCATTGAAGACAGTCGTCTTGCCGCACTGAGGGCGGCCGATCAATCCACATCGAAGGGGCATGGCACCTCTGTCTAGTTCGGGGGTGGGGAAGCGCCGCGTATTCTATCGTCCCGACCGTGGTACGCAAGATCGCACCACGGCCATGCTTCGAGCCTGCAAGAGGCATGCTGAACCTTAGGATTGAATGGACAGCGGGGCTTCCGTACCATTCATCTGTCGGCGCACGCTTGCAGCTCTCCGTATCCCTGTCTGTCTTTGCAGATCCCATTTCGTCTCCAGTTCAGTGAAGGAGCAATCGTGACCCCTGACAAGTACATCCTCCCCGTTTCCGAAGATGTCTTGGCACGAGCACTTGGCGAAGCCCTGGACATCCCCGTTTGCGGATTGCAGGCCATAGCGCTCGGTGCCAGTTCGCGCGAAACGCCGTGGCAGATCGATCTCGAGACCGACGACGGCGGACGCCGTCTGCTTGTCCGCCTCGGCGGGAGCTGCAGCGCCAACGAGGTGAACGCGCTACGAGCGATGAAGGGCCATCCGCTTCCAACGCCCGAGGTCCTGCATTGGGACCCGGAAGGGACAGCACTCGAGACGCCGCTGTTCGTCAGCACGTTCATCGAAGGCGAGCCCCTGCTCAGGGGGATGAAAGCGCTCGAACCCTGGGCTGAGCGCCTATACGTCGAGACGGTCTGCGCAGTCAATGCCATCACGGCGAAGGATCTGCCGCCGGGGGCGACGGATCGGATGGAAGGGAACGAGTCGGCCTTGGAGGTCCTCGACGACGCCTGCGAGCGGTTCCCGGAGCGGGATGCTCTCGTCGAAGCATCCTACGCCCGGCTGAAGGCAACGGCTCCGGAGCCGCACGACGACCGCTTCACCAACGGAGACCTCTGGCCGGAGAACTTGATCGTTCGAGACCGTGAGCTGGTCGGAATCATCGACTGGCAGCATGCTGGCTTCACGGACCCTGTTTTCGAGTTCCTCCTTCCATTCTTCCTCGTTCCGGAGCTTCGCGGGCGTGGAATCGAGGAGGCGTTCTGCCGCCGGCTAGGACTCGATCCGGGCATTCTCCACTGGTATCACGGCCTCGAGTTCTTCGACTCACTCGCCTGGGTACTGAAGCTTGGCGAGCCGTACGAGATCCACACAGCGGAGAGCCTGACCGCCGATCTCCGGCAATGGCTTGCGGCCAGTTGATGCGATTGCATCTCTGCGAGTCATGGCGAGACGTTCGGGAGACACCATCTCCTCAATCTGCATTACTCGGATGCGATCCGGGGTAGGAGGGCGTCTGTGGAGACTGGAGGATGGCAATGAAGAAGGCGATTGTATGGCTCGCGCTTGTGCTCGTCGTTCCGTTTGCAGCAGCTGCCTGCACGACGGCCCTGGTCGTCATCGACGTCCAGGAGGCGTTCGTTGAAGAGTACGGCTGGGACACGACGTCGACGGATCAGGATATCGTGGACGCCGTGGCCGACCTCCTGGCTCTGGCCAGAGGTGCTGGTGTCCACGTCATCCACATCCAGCAGCTAGGATCTCCGCTCAACACGACGGCTGACGATCCACGTGCGCAGTTCCCCGACTCGATTGCGCCCCTCGAAGGCGAAGCCGTATTCGAGAAGAGGCTTCCCGACGTCTTCACCGTCGACGCGTTCGAGGAGTTCCTGGTCGAGCATGGCATCGAGCGACTGCTCGTCGCAGGAATCGCGTCGCAATGCGTGCATCTAACGCTCGCTACAGGACACATGCGGGGGTACGAGACGATCATGATCGCGGATGCCCACTCGGCGGAAGACGGCACGCCGGAAGGGGCCGAGGCCATGAATCAGCTCTGGAGAGACACGCGCAAGACGGTTATCCCGATGAACGAGATCCCGTGGGGCGAGTTCGCCTGCACAGACGACTAGGCAGCGCGGCTAGAACCCTAGAGTCCCGAAGACGATCCACGCAACGCCGAGAGCCAGAACCGTGTTGAAGACGGTTGCGGCACCGTAGACAACGAGAGGCCGCCATCCCATTCGGCCGAGTTCCCGCACGGAGAGCTCCAGTCCGATTGAGAAGAAGGCCATCGCGAAGCCCCATTTGGAGAGTGTCTTGAGTGCTCCGACGATCTCCTTGCTGAACAACCCGAACGATGCAAGGACGGACACGAGGACGAAGCCGAGAACGAATTTCGGGAAGCGGTGCCAGATCATCGATGCGCTCGGCCGCTCGTCAGGCTTCTTCTCGACGTGGATCACGAAGTAGAGCGCAAGGAGAAAGGCCGCGACGCCGATCAGCGCGTTCTGCGACATCTTCACCACGGTAGCAACGGCCTGGGCGGCCTCACCGTGGATCGTCCCTGCGCCGACAACGGCTGCGGTCGTATCGATGTTCCCGCCGAACCAGGCTCCGGCGACATCGGCGGGGAGCCCCAGCGCCTGCGCGATCCAGGGCATTGCCACCATCAGCGGAATGGCTGTGCAGATCACGAGGGCCGTGACGTAAGTGATCTCCTTCTTCTTCGCGACGACGGCGCCGGCCGCGGCGATGGCTGCGGAGACGCCGCAGATCGAGACAGCCGCCGCCATGACGGCCTTCAGCTGTTCATTGACGCGAAGCTTCGTGCCGAGCCACCACGTGAAGAGGAAGACGCTGGTCACCATGATCAGCGCCTGGATCAGTCCGCCCGCGCCCTGGCTGAGAATCTGTGTGATGTCGAGACGGGCACCCATCAGCACGAGACCGATCTTGAGGAAGAGCTCGGTCCGCATTGCCGGCTGGAACATGGCATGCGTCTTGGTCGCGCGCAGGATTCCGTTGACAAGCAGCCCGAGTGCTACGGCAATCAGCGGGTATTCGAGCGGATTCTTTCCGATGCCCTGGCTCTTGAACCAGGCCGAGATGCCGCTGTCGAGTTCCGCGATCAGAATGGCGGCGCCAGCGATGAGAAGGAGCCCGAGCACCCATGTGAGCCGCCGCGCCGCGCTGGTCTCCGCACTCACGAGAAGATTCCGAACAGCGGCCAGGGGATCGATGTCACGCCGAGCAGTGCGACGAGGGCGACGACAAGGAGCCCGATCAGAACTGAGAGCCAGTCTTCGCTCAGCTTTGACTTCGTGGACGTCGGTCTTCCTGATTCGCGTTGGCTCACGGAACCCTCCTTGCGTGTCTCCGGAAAAAGGTTGCCGCCCTTGCGAGCGGTCAGTCGATTCTACGCGAGCGTATCCGGCTGTGGCAACGACTCACATGAACTCAAACGTAACGAGGAGATGTCTGGCGAGGGCGTGATGGTGCGAAGGGCTACGGGGTTCGGCAAGGAGTGCAGAGCCGATCGCGAGCCGCAAGAATGCTCTGCTCGGAGAGATTGTCGATGCGAACGCGCCACACCGGCTCGACAGGGTGGAGGGTTGCGTCATGCTTCAGCAGAAGCTCGTCGTTGCCTGTGATATGCAGCATGACCTCGTCGTCGGCACCGATGCGGCCGGCATCGATCGCCTGGATGAGGGACGCGACGGCAACTGCGGCTGCCGATCCGATCGGGAGTCCTTCCGCCTTCTCGAACAGAGCTGCCCCACGGCGGGCCTCCTCGTTGGTGGTGGCGTACGTGAATCCGTCCGTCGAGTTGAGCGCGTCGCGAACGCCGCCGGGTGTCGAGTACGGGGGGGTCCGATTGGCGAGAACGAGCGCGTCGATCTGCTCGATCCGTCGAAGTTGGCCTTCGACGTCTTGATCAGGCTCTATGGGGATCCCGTGGGTCCATGCATCATGAATCGGCGCGAACGGTGCGTTTTGACAGAGGTGGAGTCGCGGCAGCCGCTCTCCGATGCCGGCGGCGAGAAGTCGTTGTGACGCCTCCCACGTGGCGATGGCTCCCGTGCCACTGCCGATAGCCTGGAAGTAGTGGCCCGGCAACGAGTTCATTCGTCTCGCGTACTCAAGGATCGCGGTCGACATCCCGTCTCGGCGGGCCACGTTTCTTGCGCCCCCCTCGTTCGGAATGCTCAAGGCCTCACCGATCAAGGCTGCAGAGCGGATCGCCGCGGCGTAGTCGTCGCATCCATCGAGCACGACGAGCCGGATCGCATCCGTAGGCTCGCACGGGATCCACAGACCGTCGATCGCTCGCTCCGGAATCACGATGACGATCGGAAACCTGTGACGAACGGCCGCACAGGCGAACGCTCGAGCCGTGTTCCCCGCCGAGGCGAGGATGAGAGACTGCATGCCGTGTTCGCGGCAGTACGGGATCGTCACGGCGGCCTCGAAATCCTTGAAGGAGCCGGTCGGATTTGCTGCGCCCACGACCGGGGCGTATCCGCTGAAGGCGATGGACAGGCGAGACAGCCCGAGTTTCGGACCGAGGCCCTCGGAAGCGTAGACGGCGGCGCCTGTCGAGCTGTTCGCAGGCGAGGCGATGGGAAGCCAATCGAGGAAGGAGGAGAGCCCCGGAAAGCCCTTCGGCTCGAAAGCCGTCGATGCGTAGGTGGAACGAAGCAAACCGTCGCAAGCATCGCAGTGCAGCTGCGGCGGCGCGTACTCGGCGCCGCAGCCGGTGCACGTCAGTTTGTGGTCCCCGGGCTTCATGCTTTCCTCGTGATTTCCCTCTCGTCCAAAGGACACGGCCGACGTCCCGTGTCGGCCGCGAAGCTACGGCATTCTACCGATCCTCGCCCCAACGGTCGAAGGCGATCGACGTCGACGGCCGTTTGCATTCCAGACATGCTATGCTAAGATCATCTCAGCAAGAGCGAACTCCAGCAACCTCCTTGTGCAG
>Ga0272444_10002349_pt1 | contig 17529 bp, 9 predicted proteins | sample SSMForm13_FD_201033 | JGI IMG/M metagenome (GOLD analysis project Ga0272444, IMG submission 201033) | Marine sediment archaeal communities from Little Sippewissett salt marsh, Falmouth, MA, United States - SSM-Form-13 | ecosystem: Environmental > Aquatic > Marine > Wetlands > Sediment ... | reverse complement strand
GGGCACGGACTGGCCATGGTGCCGCCAGGACGCCGGCCTGGCGTTCCTCCACAGCCTGGGCCTCCCCCCCGCCGACGAGCAAGCCATCCGCGGCCAAAACGCCGCAGCGCTGTTGGGGCTGTAAACGGCGCCTCCAGCACTTCAGGCATCGCTGGCGATGATGGGCTTGGCTGGCCTGGCGATGCTCCGCCGCCGCAAATCCTGTCGTCGCACCTGAGGCCATACCGACCCAAACTCAAGGCCCGAGGTCCAGTTCGCGGCCTGGCAGTCTATTCTTGCGCGTGCTCCCACGGTTAATCAAATGAAAAACCAACCCCTTGCCAACAGATCGTAACGGTCGAGACATTGGGGAATTGGCAGACAGACGTATCACGAACCGGCCCGCACACATGGATTCCATTTTCGCCAGACCATCATGGGCGACCGCTGACTGCCTGGCAGAAATGCAGAGACACAAGCTTGGCCCCATTTCCCCTCATGTTCAGCAGAACGCAAGGCCTCCTTGCCCGGCTGCACCTCAGCGAAGCCGGGCAAGGTCGGCCCAGTTGTTGCCTTATGAAGCTTTGCGTCGGCGGATAGGCGCAATTGCGTCAGCCGCCCGCTCCAAAGCCGGCTCGGGATTTCAGCCCCGAAGCGAGTCCTGCCTGCCGACAGACAGTTCGGGACTTCAGCTTCGCCTGCGCCTCAACAAAGCAGAAATGCCTCCAGCCATCATGATAAGAAGCGTCGTCGGCTCGGGGATTGGCGTTCCGGCAGCGCCGCCTGGGTTGTAGTTGGCCTGCAGCAGTTGCAGGTCGTACCAGTCCACCACGCCGTCCTGGCCCGGGCCGGCGGCGCCGTTGGCGATGTCGCCACCGGGGCCCTCGGTGCCGGGGGCGCCGCCGAAGTGCGTCTTGATCATGATGTAGTCAGCCGCGTCTACATCGCCGTCGCCGTCGGCGTCGCCAGGCAGCGAACTGAGCAGCCCGCTGAGGACGAGATCCTGATCCACAATCTCCAGCGTCCCGCCGGACCAGCCGGGGCCGGAAAGGTCGATGGTGACATTCGCCAGATCAAAACCGGCAAAACCGCCCGTGACGGATGCCACAATGAAGCTCTTGTCTGTAACGCTGCCGGTGAGGTTGGCCTCTGGAATCTTGAGCGTCCAGACGCCGCTGAACGCGATGTCTCCGGCGGAGATCAGGTCCCAGTCCGTCCCGGGTGTAGCGCCGTCAGCGTTACCGACCTGCCACTCGTAGGTAGCCCCCTCGGCAAAGGTAAGATCATCGGCAGTCAGTTCACCCACACTGGCGCCTGGGGCGACCGTGGCGAATGTCAGATTATTGCCATTGGTCACCGTCCCGTTGCCCGACAGTGTGCCGATTTCAGTGGCGGTGTTGACCTGGAACGTCGTACCGGCGCCGACAGCCACCTCGGTGGAGGCCATGGCCTTAGCATCGTTCTGGAAGACCAGCGTGCCGGATTGAATGTCGATCAACGGGCAGTCGGTAATCTGCTTATCTATGTAGACTTTGCCGGTGGCCGATCCGGTGTAACGCCCACTGGGAGTGTCGGCCTTGGTGGTCAGATCGCCCGTGCTGCCGATCTGCAGTTCGGCGCCATTTGCGCTGAAGTCACAGTACATCTCGACTTTGAGGGTGGCGAACGCAGCCATGCCGACGCGGGTGACGCCATCCGCGGCGCCGACATAGATACTCAGGGCATCCCACTGCATGTGCTGTTGGTTTCCGCCCAAGGTCTGGTACCAGGACATCATGAACGTGCCTTCGCCCATGCGGACGCCGTATCCCTGGGCATTGATTCTCTTGTAGTTGCCGGCGATGATATTGGACTTCTCAATGAGCGCCTGCATGTTTGCATCGGCGAACTCCGCGGCGCTGTTGATCCCGTCGCCGGTAGTGTCGCATTCGAAGAGGATCGGGCTGGTGTTGTTGCCGCCAATCTCGAAGATCGGCCTGCCCTGGTACTCGATCCAGTTGGGACCCACATGGGAATCAAGGGAGTCATACGAGGAGAATGTCATGACGACGGCGTCATGCACGATGAGCTTCGCGTTCGGATCGCTCTTGATACCGCCTGTCTTGCGGAGCCAGAAGTTCGTGCCTTCCATCAGCTCGACCGTGCCGCGAACGGTGTCGGTATTGTTGATGTAAAACCGGCCCTGGTGAACCCGATAGGTCTGGCCAGCGACAATGCTTCCCGTCAGCGGATAGAGGACGTCCTGGCTAGGATTCTCACAGTAGAGATTGAAGGTTGTCACGACGTTGGGGTCGGCTGGGTCCAGCCCCGCATTGATCGGCTTGTTGGAGTGATACCACGACAGTTGGCCGGCGCCGGGCAGCAGATAGATGTCGGCTTCTTTGGTCGTGCCGTCGCTGTATATCTTCGTGTTGTCGTGGCCTTTGACGGTCCGGGCGATGAAGACCTGCGGGGCGCCGGTGCCGGGACGGGACTCGATCGTGCCGTCGAAGATGCCGTTGCCGTAGTGCTCGCCGAGCAGGGCGACCCCCTTGTACGGGGTGTTGCCGTCATCGTTGGCCATGACGTGGACGGAGGAACTGCCGCTGACCTGACCTTCCCAGAGGATGGCGTCCTTGACGCCGGGGGTCAGGCCGAGGTCGGCTTCGGTGGGAGCTATACCCGTGCCGGCCTTGATGCCGAGAACTGAGTTGTCGGCGAAGGTGATGCTGCCGTTGGTGAAATCAGCGCCAGTCATATCGCCGGAAAGGATTGCGTATTCGCCCTGTACGTCAATTGTCGTCGGGAAGTTGACATCCTGCGGCTGGAAGATATAGGCCGCGGTGGCGTTCTTGATGGTAACCGCGCAATCGGCGCCGCCGAAGCTGTTCGTGCCAAGGACACGCATCCGGCTGGCGGGGGCGTCGAGGAGCATCGTGTTGGCGTCGATCGTACCGGTCCAGTTGTTGTGGCCGCGATAGTCGCCAGTCGTCGCGGTGATGCTGATCGCGTCGGCGATGACCATGCCGGTGGCGTCGACATCCAGCGCCCAGCCAGCCTGATCGACGAGCGTGGCGTGGATTTCGCCGCCATTGGTGATCAACGTGCTGGCGTTGGGGCGAATCTCGAGGGTGTTGCAGTAGACAGGAATCCAGATCTGCGAGCCGTCATAAGCGTCATCGTGCAAGATGTCGCACGTCAGCGTCGAGATCCCGTTGCCCGGATCCGAGTCGACGAGCTTCATGTTTCGCAGTAAACTGCCCATGTCGACAGTGCTGCTGGGAAGGTAGACGTTGGCGCCGTCCAGGTCGATCTGGGGGCTGCCCGCGAGACCTTTCAGCACGACAGTGTTGCCGTCGACAGGCACCAGGCCGGTATCCCAGTTGGTGGCTTCATGCCAAGAGTTGCCATCGGCGCCGATCCATGTGACAGCCGAGGCCGGTGCGGCCACGCACAACGCCGCCGCCAATGCCGCGATTGCCAAACCAGACTTGTTGTTCCTCATGAGTCTCTCCTTAGTGGGTGTACTCATTGCCTGCTCCTTTTTTGCTCCAATTCAAGCGACTTCCGCCGATTCTTCAGCCCGGCAGCACTGCGGATCAAGCCGATGCGCGCATAGACAGAATGTGATATGAACTCCGTCGCTTCGTCTGGCCTCATCCGCCGATTTCGTCCCGGCCAACAACGGGCGCGAACAGCATGAATAAGCCAAAACAGGGAGTTGAAAACGAAATAACTGCCGCAAGAACACTGGAAATACTACCAGCCGCGCGAGCAGCTATGACGCGTCCAGAAAAATCCGCTTTAGCCGTAAACTGCAGACAGCCAGTGACGCCGGTACTACGCTATAACAAAGCAAAACACTTATGATATGAACAAGACTCGTCATCGGTCCATGACCTATGAGAGACTGGTGAAGTCAAGGCCTCACATAAAATAATTTTACTTCCCATGACCGATTTCGTCCACTACTTCTTCAGTGGATTCTGCAATCTGCCCATATCCGCCGATCACGCGGACACTCCCCGCGAACCCGAACTGCTCTCTTGCCTTTCAAGAATCCGATCACAAAAGAAATGCTGTGCTGCAGCGGCACGCTCAGGGAGATTTGAACATGCCGCCGCCGAACTGCTGCCTCTCACCAACTCCGCGCCGTGCTGCAGGCACGACGCTCGCGGTATTATGCCTGCGGGACGCTGATCCCGGCCATATAATGCCCATCGCCGATACTTCTGGACAATCGCCGCGTTATACTTGCACCCCCACCGTACGTGGGACAGACTATACCATTCGTGCATGGGCTTGTTCTTCCTGCCTCGACGGGCCTTCCAGGGAGTCAGGCATATCATCATGCACGCCGTATCGATCCAAAACTCTGTGGGTCACACCGCCAGAAGCGGTGGTTTAAGCAAGTAGGCCTAAGAAGCGACGAGAAACCTGAACAGGACGAGAGATGCCTGCAAACAAGACTCTGTGCGCCATTGTTGCCCTCGCATTGCCCGCCCTCTGCCTGGCGGCGCCGACGAAGCCCGCCCCTGCCGGCCTGGATGGAGCGTATTGGGTCTGGGCCCCTGCCGACGACACACCCGCCGCCGGGCCATGCTATATTCGCGGAACCTTCGCCCTGCCGGACGGCACAAAGGTCCGGGCCGCCGAGATCGACATCACGGCTGACAATCTCTTCGCCCTGTACGTCAACGGCAAGTTCGCCGGACAGGGCCACCCCAACCCCAACAACTGGTCCAGGGCGGTACGGCTGGATGTTACAGCCATGCTCAAGCCGGGCAAGAATGTCCTGGCCGTCGAGGCGATCAACACCGCGCCCGGCCCGGCCGGGGTAATCCTCAAGCTCGTGGCGGAACTGGCGGACGGTCAGCGGGTGAAGTTCGCCACCAATCCCGACTGGTTCGCCACGGACAAGCTGGTCAAGAACTGGCAGCAGGAGGCCTTCGACGACACGCACTGGTGGCAGGTTGAAGTTCTGGGGCCCTACGGCACGGCGCCATGGGGAAAGTTCGCGGGCAACCTCGCTTCGACCCCGCTTCGAAAGGCGGGCTCGACCGCCAGGGCGGCCCTGACGTGGCAGAAGGTCGTCGCCGCCCAGCGGGTCGCCCTGAAGGGTCCCGCCGAGACCAAGCCGCCCAAAGACTACGCCTGGCCCGAGGCGATAGCCTTCCTCGGCGACGATTGCAGCCTCTACCGCCAGGGCCCGCGTCGCAGCCCCAGTTACGGCAGCCTGGGCGTGACCATGTTCACCGCCCGCAAGTCCAGGAGCTTCCCCGAACACGACCTGCCCGCGCCGATCAAAATGGGACGCAAGCTCTACGTCCTCGCCCCGGCCAGGCCGGGCGTCAAGCCGCGCGTTCTCCTGGACGCCGGCAAGGGCACGATCGGCTCGCCGAGCGTCTCGTTCGACGGCAAGAGCATCTACGTGTCCATGGCGCCGGCCGGCGACGCGTTCTTCCACATCTACCGCGTACCCGTCGACGGGAGCAAACCCCAGCAACTCACCTCGGGCGCGTTCCATGACATCGACCCGGTCGAGTTGCCGGAAGGGCGAATCGCGTTTACCTCCACGCGGATCGGCACGTTCGAGGAATATCACAGCTCGCCGTCGCGATGCCTGTTCGGCATGAAACCCGACGGCACGGACATCAGGCCGATCACGACCACGTTCATCTTCGACAACGAACCGGAGGTTATGCCCGATGGGCGGATATTGTTCATCCGCACGGATGACTTTTTCGGCAGGGGCAAGGTCGAGACGATTCTGCACGCGACCTTCCCGGACGGCACGGAGGGCTTCACGGAATTCGGCCTGGACAACGGCCCGGAGTACGGCGGCAGGCTCAGGGCGTTCTACTGTGGCAGCCCGGCGCCGATGCCCGACGGGCACGTGGCGTTCGTGTCGGCCAGGGGCATGACCATCGGCGAGCCGGGCAGCCCCGCAGCCACCTGGCGTCAATACGCCCTGCCCATTGGCGACGTCTCCGCAACGCCAGACGGCAGGCTCATATGCACCATCGCCCGAACCAGCAAGGTCACCACCGAACAGGGCGGCAGGAAACGCACGCGAAACGAACTGACCTACGACAAGATCGACATCTTCAACCCGAGTACGAACGAACTGGTGGCGGTGTACGACTCGCCCGGCGTGGCGCTGCACTCGCCGGTCTTCCTGGGCAGCAGGCCCCGACCGCCGGTGCTCCCGCACAAGGTGGACCCCGCAACGACCAACGACACCAAAGCGACAGGGCGACTGTTCTGCCAGAACGTTCGACTGACCCGAAACACCACCGCCGGCTGGCCCCACGTGAGGGCGATTCGCGTGCTGGGCGGCAAGGGCCTGACCATGCGGTCCAGCCACGCCTACATCGTCCACGCCGGCAGCGAGGTCGTCGACTTGGGCACCGTGCCGGTCGCGCCCGATGGGTCGTTCTTCGTCGAGGTCCCAGCCGACATGGCCATCGCGTTCCAGGCCATCGACGCCGAAGGCCGAAGCGAGATCAACGAAATGTCGTGGATCTTCGTCCGACCGGGCGAGACGCGAAGTTGCATCGGCTGTCACCACGCCCGACAGGCTGTCCCGGTAGCCGGGGCCGACCTGCCGGTCGCGGCGACGGCCCAGCCGCTCAAGGCCCTCGGCCAGGGCAACGCCCATCGCTTCCGCGGCAACAACGCTGCCGTCACCGGCCTGATGGAAATGCAGGCCGACCGCTTCCGCGAGGCCGCCGGGCTGAACCTCCACGGCGACACGCTCGATGCAATGGCGAACGCCCCGACCGAAGTCGCCGCGCAGATCGCCCTGCTAAGCGGCACCGACGCCGGCCTGCGAATCTCCGCCGCGCAACGCCTGGGGCTCTTCCGCGACCCAGCCGCCGCGCCCGCCCTGGCGATTGCGCTGACCGGCAAGGACCGCGAGCTTCGCGTCGCATCCGCGATGGCGCTGGCGAACTGCGGGACGCGACAGTCCGTCAAGCCGCTGCTGGCCGCGCTGACAGACCCCGACCCGCTCGTCGCACAGGCCGCCGCCATCGCACTGGAAAACCTCACAGGCCACCTCCAGGCAGACTACAACGCATTCGCCCCATTGACCCGGCGCACCGGCCAGGCCCGCGCGTGGCGAGCGTGGTTCGCCGCCACCAACTGGGACACCATCGAGAAGCAACTCGTTGCTCGCCTGCAAAGCGGCGACCGCGACGTGATCCGCAGAGCGGCAGTGACGCTGGGACACATCGGCGACAGCCTGGCTCGCGAGGCCCTGCACGACTACGTTTCGAAAGAGCGGCTGAACAACCCCTACCCCATCTGGCGGAAGCGATACCGCGGCGACGGTGCCCGCTTCAACTCGCTCTCCGAGGCCAACCCGCGAACCCTCCAGGCCGCCACGCGGTCGCTCGGGTACCTCAAGAGCGACGCCTCGACGGAGATGCTCGCCAAGGCCATCACCGAAAACTCCGACAGCACCAACGGCAACCTGTTCCTCGCCGAAGCCGCCGCCGAAGCCCTCGGACGCATCGGAACGACCAAGGCCCAGGACGCGCTCGTCGAGGCCATGAAGGGCCTGCGGGATTATTTCTACTACACCGGCTGGTACGGCGACCATAGCGCCCTGTACGCCTGCCACTCATCCCCCGTACACTACTTCATCACCCAGGCGCTCGACGCGACCGGCTCGACCCGCGCCGCGGAAATCGTCCCCCACCTCATCCGATCCGTGCCGACGGACCCCGACCGCGCACTCATGCCGTACAACGACGACTGCGAAACGCTCGTCGGAAGAGTCATCCGCCGCAACGGCGCCGCGCCCGCCGTGACGGAAACCTGCCTGTCCATCCTCGGCGACCAGCAAGCCAGGCCCGTCAAGGAAATCGCCGACGCGATCCGAACCACCTACAAAGCCTGGGCCGGAAAACCGGACCCCGAAAACCGCGCCGCGCACATCCTCTCCCTCACTTGCCGCGACCGCGCATACGAGCCGCGCATCCGCGCCGCGCTGGATCGCTACCGGGAAAAACCCGTCCGCAAAGACCTCGTCCGGGCCTTCGGCGGAGGAGGACTGCCCAAGGCAACCCCAGTCAAACACTGGGTGTGCTTCTTCCTCGCCAGAGAACTCGGCAACCTCGGCGACGCCCGGCTGAGCGCCACTGCGGAATACCAACCCGTCAGGAATGCCACCGTCGACTCACTGATCGACGTGCTCACCAAGTGCCCACCCGAGGCCGCCACCGGCAGGCCGCCCGCCGACGACCCAGCCGTGCTGTTCCTCCACAACGACCTCACCCCATGCTACCGCGCAGCCGCCGCCTGGGCGCTCGGCCGCATCGGCGACAAACGCGCCGCCGCCACACTGCTGAAGATTCTCGCCGATCCAAAAAACGCCCCCGACACCCGCTACGCCGCCGCCGAGGCCCTCGGCCAGATCGCCGACCCAACCACCCTCGCCGCCATGCAACGACTCGCCGAAAGCTACCCCGACTTCGCCACCCGCCGAGCCCTGCTGGAAGCCTGCGCCAAAATGCAAAAGTGAGATAACCAAAACCAGAACCCAGCCAAAACGCCAGCGATCCCGACCCCAGCCAGGACAACCTAACCACAACCAACCGCAAACCATCCACGGGAGCATGCCACCGCGAACCCCCAAGTCCGCCAGGAGCATGTTGCCAGCCGCTGTCAGGGCCAGAGGAGTGCTTGCTGATCACCGGGATCGCGGTAGAATATAGGGAAGGCCGATGGTCCCGATGTGCATCGGGATCGGCCACAATCCATGCGGGAGATCCAAAAGAGGGGAAGCAAGTGAGTAAGAATGGCCTATGGAGCAAAAGGGCTTGGCGTGGTCATCGCACTGGGTGGTTTGCCTGGGGAGTCGCGGCGATATGTCTTCTCGCTGGCTGGTGGGGAGTGAGGCGGGCCAGTGAGCTCAAGTGCATGAAGCCGATTGCCGTTCCATGGCCTCAAGGGGTGCGTGTCTCGGAGGGCTTCCGTCTTCTCGCGTTCCCAACCCAAGTGGGTCCATATTCCCTTGTTGTCGGCGGCAGACTGGATAGAGACCGCTCGGGTTCGCAAAGGCTCGGTGGCTTGCCCGAAGGGGAGATCATTCTGGCAGATGAAGTTACCTTGCTACTCGGCATGTCGACGCCCGGGAGGCCCGAAGCATGCACTGAACGCCGCAGTAACTGGTACCTCGCTCGCATCTATGAGGACACTCGCCCGAACAGCGTGCACCGCTACTGGAGGCTGTTCGTGTGCTACTACACGGGAGAGCTCAATATGCCGGGGCCGCTGCCGGACTTGGCGAGCACTCCGCGACTCCCTTGGTGTTGGCGATCGGATCAGTTCCTTGACTCAGCGAAGGTGGTGCTCCAATTGCGAACGGGCATACCCCGGTGGGAAGTCCCCACCCCATGTTGCCGTGTGCGCTTACGGCGCTCAGACATGGAGAGGACTTGGCAGATCAGCAATTACGAGATCGCTATCCTCAACGGCGAACCGGCGGATTCCCTGGGAGCCGCCCGGCGGGAGATGAAGATCGCCTCGTCGAAGCCGTGCTATGTCGGCCGTGTGCAGGTGGCCCCCATCGGACCGGTGCAGGAGTGGCCCGATGCCGACCAAGCAGCGGAGGAGTTCCTGCGGCACGTTATGCCCGCAGTGCTTCGCACCATGCCGTCTGCCGACCAAATGGACAAGTTGAGGGCACGGTGAGGCTGGTGGCATGGTTTCGTGTCCAATCTCTCGGGGTGCCATGTTTCCGGGCGATGTTGCCGGAAGCATGCTCCATGTGCGATCCTGGCGAGACAAGGCCAGAGTAAACCCACAGGCGTCGACGGAACATGCTCCCGCAAAGGGCCACGGGAGCATGGCACGCCGGACGCCCAGGTTCGCCAGGAGCATGTTACCAGCCCGTCAAGAGCGCGGCGGACGCCTTGTGAGGCATTACGGGGGCCATTGCAGTCTGCTTATTCATTGCTATGTATAGAACCCGTCGCAGTTGACACAGCCGGGCGCAGCGCGGGATACTGATTGCCTTGCTGACGCGGTGAAAGCCCCGCGATGGTCGCGGGCGCGACGCCATCTGGGAAATCCCCGATTTGACGGGAAGGGGCAGGTCATGAGTGGTAAGCCAGGCTACAAGTTTTCCATCTGCCGTACGATTGCTACCGGCGGGATAGTTTTTCTTGTGGTTTTCGCGATCTCGGCCGGCGGTAATCCGCTGATGTTTCTCAATATTCCTGCCATGGCGTTTGTTTTCGGGATCTGTTTCTTTTTGCTGCTCGGTGCTTATGGTGCAGATTTTTTGAAGTTCATTCCGGCATCGTTGATATCCCTGGTCTGCAGCCCGTCCCGGCCGAGCCGGCGCTACGCGGAAATCGCGAAATTCGGCAGCCGATATGTAATCGCAGGCGGTGTGATAACCAGTCTTCTGGGCGTCATTGCGATGATGGGGAATCTATCCGATCCATCTCATATCGGAATGGGTATAGCAATGTCGATGCTCCCCCCATTTTATGCTATTCTGGCCTCAGAGATATTCTTTGCCTTTGTATATCAGGCGTTTTCCGATTCCAAATCGGATTCGGACACCCCAAAACACGACAAGCCCCAGTTACCCGCGACCAACCTGCTTATACCGATCATTGTTTCCGGCTTCATGATCGGCATGTTCTTTCTGTTGCTGCAAACCTTCTCCTTTTCCCCCTCATGGGGGCCGGTGTATTGATAAGAACCTGGTGGCATGGTTACAGAGTCCTTGGAAGTGGAGCCTTGCTTCCTGCGGGGCGCCATGCTTCTGGATGACGAGAAACACGACAACGGCGGAAGAAATCGCTGAAGTACATCGGGACTCCAAGACATGTGAAAGCGGCGAGAGTTCGCCGCTCTCCAAGGGCTGTCGCATCAGCGAGACTTCTCGCTGTTCGACATGCGTCACCGCCCTGGCCGGGCCCAAAGGGCTCAGATATGACAGCCCGGCGCGCAGCGGAGCGCAGCCCCGGGAACGCAGCCACGAAAATCACATGGAGCCCTGACGGGGCGATATAGGAGTGTGCCTGAAACATGCCGCAATACGACGAGCGTTATCTCTGGGACTGAAGGCCAACCTGTCGCGCCCCTGCAGGGCTCTGACTGTTGTTCGCCACTGGTCCTTCCGTCGCAAGTAGTCCTTCCAGAATGCCCTTTGCTTTGTCAACTTCCGGCCAGAAGCCTATCAGAATCCCCAGCACATTGAAGATCGTGATGATACCCAAGCCTACTACCGCAACAACGCGGCATGCGAGAGTGTCGTCTATGCCGTAGAATGACGCCACGTAGGCGGAGATCAAGCAGACAAGTAGCACCACGAATGGGTGCAGCGTCATGCTAATGCGAAGCGTCGAACCCGATCCGCGCGGAGCAACCTTGCCTCGCAGGAAGGGCAGAAAAGAATTCCTGACATTGATGTTTCTGAATATTGAGAATGATGATGTGCGAACTTTGCCACGAAATGGTTCTTCGCTCTGTCGCCACGGAAGTCTCCAAGCGCTGGCGACATTGCATCTGAGGAGCTTTATGACATCCCCTGGAGCGAGGTCTGTATCGAGCGTTAACGTTGTGTAGGGCAGCAGCTTCATGTGTTATCTTCCGATTCCAGTTTGCCTTTCTGGCGCGGCCGATCGGCACCGGGCGCAGGTTCCCGATATTCACCTTCAGCTTTCGGCGTCATGACTTGGGGTTGGGATCTGCCGGGCCAGTTCCTGGATGCGGGCCCAGCCTTGTTCTACGTGGGGCAGGGTTGTGTAGGTCTGGCCGATCATGAAGCGGATTACGATGCGGCCATTGGCGCGGGTCTTGGTCAGGTACAGAGTTCCATCGTCGTTGACGCGGCGGAGCAGTTCTTCGTTGACGGCATCGAGCTGGTCGTCGCTGGTGGCCCAGTCGGGCGTGAACCGGAACGTCAGGAGGGCAAAGCGTGGCTCGGTGGCGATTTCGAAGTTTTTCGCGCCGCGGATCAGCCCGGCCAGGTGGCGCGTCCAATGAATGTGGTTGCGAACCATATCACGCATTTTCTCAGCCCCGTAGGAACGCATGACGAACCAGAGCTTCAAGGCCCGGAAACGTCGGCCCAGGGCGATGCTCCAGTCGCGATACTCCGGGGTCATGTCGTCAGCGTGCGATTCCAGATATGTCGGCGTCAGTGACAGGGCGGCGGCAAGGCGGGATGGGTCGCGCATGTAGAAGGTTGAGCAATCGAAGTTGGTGAACAGCCATTTGTGCGGATTGAAGACGAAGCTGTCGACGTACTCTAGCCCGGCCAGCGTCGCGCGGACTTCCGGCAGAATCAGCGCGCTGCCGGCCCAGGCGGCATCTACATGCAGGTGAATGTCTTCGGCCCGGGCGATGCGTCCGATCTCCGGGAGCGGGTCGACCGAACCCAGTCCGGTCGCGCCAAAGCAGGCGACGATACATGCGGGAATCCGTCCGGCGGCGCGATCCTCGGCGATTGCCCCAGCCAGCGCGGCTGGGTCCATGCCGTAATCGTCCCGGACGGGAATCTTACGAACGTTCGCCGAGCCGATGCCGGCGATCCGGGCGCCTTTTTCAATCGAAGAATGGGCCTCCTGCGATGCGTAGACAACCAGCGGCGGGCCGCCGGCGAGGCCCTCGCGCGATGCCCTGCCGGAGGTGGCTTTCTCGCAGGCGGCGATGATGGCCGACAGGGTCGACGCGGAGGCTGAGTCCTGGATGGAACCGATGAACTCCGCCGGCAGATCGAGCAGGTCGCGAAGCCAGACCGTCATTCGCTCTTCGAGTTCCGTCGCGGCCGGCGATGTCTCCCAGAGCATGCACTGGGCGCCAAGGGTGGCTGTGAGCATCTCGGCCAGCACCGACGGCGGGCTGGAATTGGCAGTGAAGTAGGCGAAGAATCGCGGGTGCTGCCAGTGCGTAATTCCCGGAAGGATTTTCTCCTGGAAGTCGGCGAATATCGCCTCCATCGGTTCGCCTTGCACGGGGCACGCGCCGGGAATCTGTGCGGAGATTTCTCCCGGTTGGACCTGGGAACGGACGGGGTACTGCTCGATGGTGGCTAGATAGTCCGCCATCCAGTCGGAAAACCTGTGCGCATGTATGCGAAAAGCCTCAATATCCATGCAGATTGCTCCCAAACACTGCCAGCCATGACGGCCAAACGCGCCAGAACGTGCCGCTAACGCACTTTTACCCCCTGGCCGGCCATGCGGTTCTCGATGAAATCGCGGAGTTCGCCGTCGAAAACTTCGATCGGAACGACCAGGAAACGGTTGGGCCCCACGTAGAAAGTCCAGCCATGACGGTCGCGGTGGACGCGCCGAACGTGCTTCCAACGGCAGATGGAGTAGCTGTCTACCGTGCCGATTTCCAGGGAATCATCGGTGAAACGATACGTCAAACCGCGATCCGGCAGCTTGGCGTAGGGCGCCATTGCGGATTTGCGTAGCCGACCGTAGTCGATCCGCGCCAAAAGGCACATGATCCCCACGGCCGCGAGCGAACAAGCAAGTATGCCAAGCGGGCCAAACCCCTTGCGATAGCAAAACAGTGCGGTAACCACGATGACAACGCCCGTATTGATGGCAGATCTACGAGCCACCGAACGCGCCAGCGGCGCCCGCATGATGCGGGCCAGAACGTCATCGGTTACCTGAAAAACCACCTCGCGTTCCATGGTCAGTCATGCCCCCGCCTAGTCGTCATCGTCTTCATCGTCATCGTCTGGGAGGTGCTCACTGGCTGTCTCATCGGTCGCATCCGAGGGCGCAGGCGGTGGAGAAAACAGCACTGGCTGGCCCACTTCATAATGGACAACGCTCCCACCGAAGGCGTCGATAACTGCCTTTACTGCCGGATCGTTAGAGAGTTCGTTCCGCTCTTCCGTGCTGAGACTCCTCGCCGACGGGCTGACAGGCTCGGCCGGCTCGGGAGAATCATCCGCCGGCGCGGTCGCAGGTGCATTCGTCGCCGGGGCCGAAGCTGGGGCCGCGTTTGGAGTGGCTACTTTCGGAGTGGGCGCCCTATTCGCTTGTCGGCCAGGGGAATAGCTTCCTTGTGCCCCGGCGGCAGGTCTAGCTGCCTGGGCCGGCGGAAGTCCTATGGACTTTTTTTTTTCGCCCATCATGGGCCTGCCCGTGGCGATGGATTCAAGTCGTTCGATCAGGCTGGCTGGGTCGACAAATTTCTCGGCATCCGCCAGGCGAACCAAGGCGGCCTCGACCAGTGCCCGCGCAACGCTCGAACCGCGAATGGCCCGCAGGACGGACTGGCATATTCCCACGGCCTGGACCAGCGCAGGCATGCTGAAACGCTTGGACAACTCGCCGACCACCTTCCGCTGCTGCTCGGGTAGCTCGATCAAATCACTGTCGGGCCCGCAGGCCGATGCGATCATCAGGTTGCGGAACACGTCGCCAAGTGCCGCCGCAGCCGTCGATAACGACACGCCGGTGGTCAGCACGGCGTTGAGTTCGCCAAGCGCCGCAGCGGCAGAACCATCCGCAACCGCCATCGCCATCGCCAGCATCCGCTCATCCGGAGGCGTGCCGAGTACGCGAACGACATCGGCATCGGCAACCGCAGGCCCTGCCGCGAGTAGCTGGTCCAGCAAGCTCAGCCCATCACGCATGGACCCCGCGGCCGCCCTTGCAATGCGGAACAGCGCATCCTCGTCAGCCTGGACCTTCTCGGCCTGGCAGAGCGTCTTGAGGTGCGCGGCGATTTCTCGCGTGGGAATATTGCGGAAGTCGAACCGCTGGCAGCGAGATACGATTGTGGCGGGAACCTTCTCCACCTCGGTTGTCGCGAAGATGAACTTCACGTGGTCGGGCGGCTCTTCGAGCGTTTTGAGGAGGGCGTTGAACGCCTCCTTGGTAAGCATATGGACTTCGTCGATGTAGTAGATTTTGTGCCGGCTGCGAGCGGGGCGGAAAATGGCGTTGGCGCGAAGCTCGCGGATCTCGTCGATGCCGCGGTTGCTGGCACCGTCGATCTCGACGACATCCATATCGTCGCCCCGGGCGATGGCAAGGCAGGCATCGCACTTGCCGCACGGCTCGGCCGTAGGTTCATCGAAGGCCAGACAGTTAAGCGCCTTGGCCAGGATGCGGGCGGTCGTCGTCTTGCCCACCCCCCGCGTGCCGGTGAACAGGTAGGCGTGATGCACCCGGCCGGTCTTTATGGCGTTGACCAGCGTTTTGCAGATCGCCTCCTGCCCCACGACTTCATCGAAGGTGTTGGACCGATATTTCCTCGCAAGTACAAGGTAACCAGACATGGATGCTATTGAACCGCACGGCAGCCCGCGAAGCAAGCCGAATGCGAAATACCGGCGTTCTGTGGCCAGAGCCCCCCAGGAAGCGGCTGGGCGCGGCCAGTCGCAATCGGCCGGAGAAAACGGGGCAGGGCGTCCAAGCCTGGAAAGTACGGCCAGCGCCGGCCAGCCGCGTCAGCCGGAAAATCGCCCATTCGCGGGTTCGCCGGACCCCATGAGCGCATAAAAAATGCCGTGCACCCGACGTCGAATCGCCATAACCGGGCTCACTTGGCAGGGCAGCTCAAGTCAGATGATCCTAGGCACGCGTCGCAGGCTCGCTTATGGCTGCTCCCGTCAAGGCCTGACCAGGTTCACGGCGCTACGCTGCTAAGGGTCCAACTATCAACACTACCCGCCAGGCAAGTAGACCTGCTACAACGACCCTCGGAAGGGAATTCGGTCCCGCTATAGCGGATTGCGGGTCCGCCCGAAGGCCTCAGGGCACCGCTAGCGCCCCACCTAGCACGGCGAACACATCATACGCCATCGACCCGGCAGAGAGCAAGAGGCAAGCGGAGAAAACGGCGGAGTGCGCGACCCAAATATCTGGCATGAGTGAATGTCAGTCATGCCCAGGAACTGCAAAACTCCCCGCGCCGCCCGTTACCTGACGCTTGAGCGGGAACAAAATGGGTTTGTTTCGCAGTTTTTTTTGGCCGAGCCCCGCCCGACGTTGATTTCCGTAAGCGTATTACATAAAACCTTTTATGGGATTATGCTTCACAACATGCAACCTGGACGGGACCATCCAATAAACTCCCGGTAAGGAAATAACGGTAACAGTTTTAAGAGGATATACTTACGCACCGCCCCCCGAAATGTCAGTCACAGAGCAGAACCGGGTTTGCCCGGGGACGCCGATCCCGATCGGCCTTTCCCGAGGATGCCAATCAGGAGACTGGCGCTGCCAGCTACACTACGAACCCAGTCGCCTCCGCCGCAACATCGCAAGCCCGCCAAGGGCCAGCAGGGCCAGCGAGGCGGGTTCGGGGATTGGAGCCGCGTCTTTATATGGATGATCGCCAGGCAAATTGCTTTCCAGCCCCCACTTCCATGCCAGGTATCCTTCCATCTTGTCCACAGTGTCTTGTGTTGGAGCAGCAGTGTCGAGCATCACGAATTCGCAGAGGTCCGCGTCCAGAAGTCCCTGCCCCACTACGTTCCCGATCCGGCCGCCGCCAGCCATCGCTGACAGTCCACTGGCGACATGGCTGCCGGAAGTTCCCTCCAATTTCGCGTTGGCATAAACGAATTTCTCACCACCTTCATCCCACCCAAATCGCAAGAAATTGTATTCGCCTGAGTTGTAGTTTGCCGTGATGGCTGGCCCCCAATCGTTACTCCATCGGTTGAGTCTGTAACTGGAGTCACTACTAAAACCAATGTGCAAACTCGCATCCCCTGCGCTTCCGTTGGCAGCCCCGTAAATGTTTTTGTAACTGTCGTTTTTCAACACGACAAACGCCACGTGGTCCGCATCGACCGCCATCCAGTCGAGCCCGGTCCCGAGATCAAGATACTGGCTCCCGTCAAATCGAATGACATTCAACCCGTTCTGTTCGGCAAGTACATAGTCCGGTTCAATTCCGGCTCCCGCTGTAGCATCTCGCCCATTCCCACTCTTATCATTCCACTGACTTACGGCGCCAGCAGTTTCCGTAACCGTGGTGGCATCGGCAGCGTCAAGCCATATGGCGGTTGTAATCTCCGCAGGGGTCCAGAGCGGCTCCGCGCTGGCCGAGGTGGCCAGGACAAGCGATGCCATTGCTACAGCGGCAAGGGTCAAAACTCTCGAAAACCTACTGCATCGCATGGTTACTCCCTCCATCCAAGACTCGAGATGGTCACAAACTCACACAAGAATAAGTATAATCGATCTCGGAGGTTTTGTCAAGAAAAGCTCCGACAGAAGTCATGTGATGTGTGCGACATAAACCGGGGGCAGCCGATCATGCGGCGCGTTGAAGCTTCCAGTAGACGTTCCATTGCCAGTTGTGATCCAGAACAGCCAGAACCATCATCGACTCGGCATTGCCGGCAGGCTCTCAGGCCCGAAGGGCCGATAGAGTTTGGCCGGAGGGTGACCGCAGGGAACCCCCGGAACACAATCATCTTAACCAACAGAACCCCGGCAGGGGTGGCACAAAAGCTGGCCAGATGGAGTGCAATTGGCGGATCGCGCAATGGATGCCGCCGTGTCGCCCCGTCGGGACTTTTTTGTGTGGGGGCCATGCACCGGGGGTTCCCTGTGG
>Ga0272444_10002348_pt1 | contig 17532 bp, 30 predicted proteins | sample SSMForm13_FD_201033 | JGI IMG/M metagenome (GOLD analysis project Ga0272444, IMG submission 201033) | Marine sediment archaeal communities from Little Sippewissett salt marsh, Falmouth, MA, United States - SSM-Form-13 | ecosystem: Environmental > Aquatic > Marine > Wetlands > Sediment ... | reverse complement strand
GCTTATATCCTCAAAAGTGTTCTGTGATAAAAAGACCATTAAAAGTCTTTTCATTTGTAAGTATTTTACCTTGTTCTTCAGTTACGCCGATGCCGGTCACTCTGTTGTGCAAACTTTGCATAGTTTAAAGGTCTGTTGCCGCGCCTTCGGCGCGGCTCATGTATTCATCCACAGCCCTTTCTATGTCAATGTCCAATTCCCCGTAAGGATCACGCTCATCATGATAATTCCACTTAATCTCAGAAGTATAGTGCTTAATACTCTCTAAGATTCGTTTCCTTAAACTAGGCTTTGGTCTAGGAAAATGATATGGAAGTCCATTACATGCTATTACCCATCCTGTTAGGAAGAAGCGGACGCTTTCCCTAGTCATTGGTAACTCCGTCTGTAAATGGGATTCCTCGGTGGCCTTGCAATAGTAAGAACGAAGCTCACCCAAATAGAAAGCCAAAAGTCCCAGTAGCCATCTTGGTAAGTGGCAAGGACTCCTAGCCTTGGTGCCATACCTATTTTACTAAAGGTTGGTATATGTACTTTTAAGTCTAATGTCCAATCTTTAGGAAGCGGAATTTGAACTGACTTAATCATCCTCACTCACACAAAAGAAAGGAATACCGTTGGTAATCTTGTCCCACTCCTCATCAGTAATATGCAAGGGATCTTCTACCTGAACCCAATTATTAGCTAAAGGATCAAGGAAGAATTGGGAAAAGGGATCCATTTCTTTTACCAAGGAAAAGTAGGTAGACATCCCATTATCAAAGGTGTCAAGTCTAAAGATTGGCCCCCTCGGTACGATTTCTGTGGGGGCCCACAGGCTTCCTTCTTTGCGCAAGTATTCTTTGCGGGGTGTAAGGATCTTTCCTTCGCAAAGTCTGTTGAATACTTCCTGTGGAATATTCTTCAGATCTTCTACAACAACTGCGTCGCTAACGCACCGATTATTCGTAGAATCGTACAGGTAGATATCATTGTTGTAACCTTCTAGGATTACAAAGGTTCTACCGGTAGACTCTTCGATGAAGCTTTGATGTACTTGAAGATTGACCTTATTTCCCGCGCCTTCGGCGCGGGTCTCTTCAGGCACATGTGGTTGTACATAGTGTTGCTTATAGAAGTTTACATAGAAGCGCCGGTCCTTTTCAGGCCTTTCAATGCTCCTACGGTCTTTCAGAAAGCGACGCTCTTCTGGAAATTGGACTTCAGGGTGTTCAATGCCTTCCACTCCGTATTCAAGGGGGTAGCACGTTTCATCCCAATCCGCTTGTTTCTGCTTGTAGGCCTCTTCCCAAGCTTCTTCTCTGTTAGTGAAGACTTTGCTTTTTCCGAAGTAGTCCAAAATCATATCAACATCAAAAGGGTAGCCTTTCGTAATGTTGAAGTAGATGTTGTCAATGGCGCTGCCATAAGCAACGCGCCACTCGCCCTTAGTATGAAGGACGTAAATTCCGTTGTCTGCGCTCATTGTTTGTTCCTTTCCATGAAATTTGTATATTTGGGAAACCACCCCTTGAACTGTTCCGTCTTGAAGTAGTACTGGCGAAGGATGAAGAACATAGCTTCATCCAAGGATTGGCCTCCAATGTCTCCTCTGCTTAACCAGCGGAAGATCCAGGCCATATTTACTTTAAGGGCGTCGTGTTCAAGGATTGCTCTGTCCATGTTTGGGCTGTAGCTCCAATTGTCCACCCGGACTATTTTATGGGACTCAACCTCTTTACCCCAGATTTCTACATAAAGTCTTGCCTGTGGGGTAATTCTTGCCTTTAAGGTTATGTTCTTAAAAGCGCGCCCTCCCGCTTGAACTTCATCCTCCGGATGTGGGCACATGCTGTATTCAATTGTGATCATTCTTCTTCCTCGTTTGTACTTCTTCTGCTATAATCTTGCCGAAGTGAAGCCTGTAAGTTTGCGTAGTTTGGAAGCCATTTCTTGATGTGGTCCGTAGGGAAGTAGAACTTTGTTAGCATAAGGTGCGTGGCAACTTCGAAGCCTCTTCCACTTAAGTCCCCGTTTCCAAGCCACTCCAAGGTCCACCAATCTTGTATTGCCGGCCCGTCACCTTTAAGAATAGCCTCGTCAAGGTTAATGTCGTGACTCCAAGCGTCAAGGCAGCGCTCCCAACCATTGCGGTTAATTCCCCAGATTTCAACGTTAAGTATAGCGGTTGACCTGTAACTATGCGCCCAGGCTCTCAGGGTGACTTCCAGGGTCTCCCCCTTATACTCAATCGTTTCATTGAAGGTGGGGTGAATACCGTACCTTGTTTTAATCATCTTCTTCTCTCGGTACGGCTCCTCGGTAGAAATCAGCATATTCCTTTAAGGACTTTGTGTTTTTGAAGGTCCAGCCATTAAGTCCGAAGATGCTATCATCTTCGAATTTCCAGCCTACCAGAATTCCATCAAAGTCACTGTTTACTGGGGTAGCGCCAAAGCCTTTGCACAAAGCTGAAATAACGTTGGCTTCATTTAGCAGACTTCCCTTTGGGCAAAGAATGCTTACCACCTTTTCAAGCACCTGACTTATAGTATCCGTTCTTGAAAGGCTTTCACTTTCCATGTTTTCTCCCTAGGTAAACTTTACGCCAGCTTTTAAAGTCCTTAATGCCCGTCTTTTCTCTTTCATGGGCAATAATCATTGAAAAGCCAATACCCACTAGGCAGCCTCCTATGATGCCTGCGGCGCTCCCTCCACCACCTAGTAGCGTTACAGCCAAAGCCGAAAGAAGTAAGTCTGACAGCAGCCCAAAGGCCGCTATCAGACTCTTAATGGCTTCGGACAACTTAATCCACAAGATGGTGAAGAAGATGAAGCCCGCTAGACCTAAAAGGCCGCCTATCGGATGTACGTAGAACGCTACTACTAGTATTCCTAAGAATGCCAGAATAGCTAATACTCTAGCCACGTGGGGCCACTGTGAAGCCTTGGTAACTTTTGCGGGCCTTCTTAACAGCATCGCTTAAAGTCTTCCCGGGCCACACTCGTTCGATCTTACGAAGCTTTTTTCTCAGGTGGTCAATAGCGTCCGAATTGTCCATGATCTTGCCATAGATGTCAGCCAGGTCAGTTTCCTTTCCCGCCTCAAATACGGCTCTCAGGGCATCGTTCTTTTTGACCAGTGAATTGATCTTGTCCCGAAGGTCCAGGAATTCTCTGAACTTGGACATAAGGCGTTCATAACGCGCCCTACGCACATTAAGCTCACGGACTTGTCCTGGTGAAACGGTAATTGTGCCAGCTTCCGTAGGTAATTCCTTACCTACCATAAATTCGCTTAACAGGGCCACGATAGCCTCCTTTACATTTTAGCTTTCTTCCACGAACTCCTCTTCCTGCCACTCGCTATTGGCGGCAGCTTCGGCGTCCTCTTCACTGACCAGGGGCCGAAGGGTATCCTGGATGTCCTTGGCTACTTTTTGGACATCAACAGCCTTACCTTCTTCCGCTTGGTGCAAAGCTTTCTTCACTCGCGCTTGAAGCGCCGTCAGCGTGATTCCAACACTCAGAAGGCCCTTCCCCTTTGCGATGCGAATGGTTCTGTTGACGACTGTCAGCATGTCCTCAATCGCATTACAGGTATCCTTATCGCGCTTGGGTGAAGCCTTGGGGGGTGAATCAGCCTTGAACAGTTGAACCGTGTTGCCCTCGTGGTCAACGCCAGTAATGCTCAGGCCAGACAGGGGCGTGCGCCACCCTTCCGTAACGCCATCGCTAACGCCACGGGCCACACGTGCGCCACTCTTGACCACTCCATTGGTCACAGCGGCAGCGATAGCTCCAACAGCCTCAGTAGCCGTTCCAAGCGCTTGCGGTACGGTTAGGGGCAGGTTACGCATGCTGCTCTTAGCACGCTTGAAAAGGTCCCGCATGCTGTTGGTGTTGACTTGAATCAGGGGTTCTTTTTTAGCACTCATTTCTCGTTCCTTTAAGTTGTGGGGATTATTCCCCGTTTCTGGTTCTGCGTGGATTCACCCGATTAGGGCGAAACTGACGTAACCAATTTGCTTCATGAAGCAGTTCAGGGTCATTTTCCTCTAAACTGTCATGTTCGTCAACCTCGTCATGGGTGTGTTTTTCACCATTGACGGTATTGAAAGGCCAGTATTTACTACTCATTCTTCATTCTCCGGCGTCTTTCTTTTGCTGCTCTAAGGATGCGTCTGGCATCCCTTGCGTTCTCCTCAGCCTCACTCTTACCATGACGGTAATAGTGGTAGTCCCGAATTCCTTCCTGTAGGTCTGCGGGACCTAGGACACGCTTACCTTTAGCAAAAGCCTGCTCAGTAGCGTGAACGCGGGCCATTACGTCTCTCATCTCAAGCTCCTATGGCTTTTCGTGCCAAGCTGTTGGCTATTTCGTTACCTTGCACTCCAGAATGTCCATGAACCTGTATAAATTCAAGTTCAATTTCTTCCTTGAAGGCAAGCATTCTCTCCCGGTAATCCTGGGTTATGGGAAGTTTAGCTTTCCACTCCCCTGTAACCCAGCATTTGATGCCGGAATAATCGTGAACAATGCGAAGCTTCTTTCTTCCAAGCTCGATAGCTTTTCTGACTGCTCGCATCGTAGCGGCTAATTCTCCAGCTACATTTCTGGAAGGAAGGGCGTAAGGCTTTGTAACCTTGCCACACGCTTGGTGGTGAATGTATCCCGCTGAAGAAATTAGGGCATATCCCCACCCAACCTTACCATCTTTATAGCTCCCGTCAACGAAAGCTATCATAATTCAACTGGAACGCGAAGGAAGTAGGTCGCCACAATGCGGTCTTTCGTGAGTTTCGCAAAGCCATACTTATTCTTAAGCGTTAGCTCCCCGGACCCCTCTACGCTATAACACAATAGATCCGGCAGAGGGGGCCTAGACACTTTCGGAAGGGCCTCTTCCAGTTGATGCAAGTATTTGTTGAAAGCTTCGTGGGTTGCATTGCATGTAATTACTACTTCCCAACCAAAGCATTTCTTTTCTATTGAAAAGGAGTATTCGATGTCTTCCTCGTCAATAGAAGCCATAAAGAAATCAGTTTCTTCGATGCGGAAGTCAGCTTCCAACATTTTCGAAACGATTTCTTTGATTGGGCCAGAAATCTTCATTTTGAGACCACAGCCCTCAGTTTTTACCGTTAAGTCCATTCAACCTCCTAAAGGTTTAGTTCAACCCGAACCTCATCTGGTCTAATTACAGTGAGGGTACAGGTCCTGGTTTTGAAAACAGATCCGGGTGCGACGCTTTCGCACTCAGACATCTTATTCTAACGTTGATTTGCATCTTAACGTTCTTTGCGTTAGTGTGCAAAAATTCTGTTAAAGTACAGTAGTGGAAGTAAAATAGCAAAGACTTCCACTTTACCGGGCTGCATCCCGGGACACAAAACATCCTCAGGGGAAGGAGGAACCCCAAGGATGGCTATTTTATTTACCTTCGATGGACTTCGCCTCCAAGTCAGCGAGGTACATGTTCAAGTTATCCATGGCCTCCCTGATATGGAAAGCTGCACTATTGGCATTCATGTCGTTTGATGCCAATGAATCACGCTCCCCATTTACAGGCCTTGGGGGGAGGTAAAGATGGGCTATTGCCGTATTCAAAGAATGAATTACGGCGCTAATTCCCGTGAATTTTTCAGATTGTTGCCCAATAGCAACTCCCGTAAGGGTTGCGTTGAGCATAGTCTCGGAGTTTTCTTCTGCGGTCTTGACAGCTTGCTGTTGATATTCCCACTCAACAGCTTCCGCTATCTTCAGACCTGCAAGGAAGCCTTCTCGATAGGCCCTCATAAGGCATCCTCTGAAGAATCCCTCCAATGTTGGCCCATTAAGAGCGTAGACCTCAGCCTCCGCCATTAATCCGTCCGTTGCGTCCGAAATCATTTTGTTTGGCATGTTAGCCTCCAACTTTTTGTGTTTGTCTGGTTAGTGGGCCCGGGGAGACTCGAACTCCCATATAACTGCTTATGAGACAGGTGCGTAACCTTTACGCTACGAGCCCTCACTATAGGGCTTGGCAGGTCAACTACTCCCTACACCTCCAAATCACATAGTATCGACCTTACTACATGATCCTTTCTTGACCCTGTGTTGGTTTTAATAGGAGACCAAGCCCTAGTCTGGATGACTGGATTTGAACCAGCGACCTCTCGCTCCCAAAGCGAGCGCTCTACCACTGAGCTACATCCAGGCCCCTGCTCTATGACAGTTCTTTCTCAAATTTCCAGAGCAGGTATTCCGCTTCTTCAGGACATTCAGCAATAGCTGCCCTGACATTAATGGCGGCGAAGATCACTTTTTCTACCGCTTCCTTGAAGGCATTATCCGTGCCATCTTCATCAGTGGAAACCTTCAACCATCTCTTGCAAAGATCACGCTCACGCGCTGTCTCTTCTGCGGAGAATTGCATTCTTCCGCTGGTTGGGTTTGTCCAAATAGTGGCGCCATCTTCCACCTTTTGCGTCGCATCGTATGCCCAAACCTTCCCGTCTTTGAAGGCTATGCAATAAACGGTGCGATGGCAATACCTAAAGCAATCTGGGGGCATGATAGCCTCCTATTAATTGTTACGTTCGTTTAGCCACTTTTGACAAGCGGCCTTGAGTTGTTCCCCCTCATCCTTATCGAAGCCAGAGCCATAAACTCTTATATCTCCGAGAAGGTCATCATGATAAGGCGGGGAGGCCCTTTCGTGGGCCTCAACCCAGACCTTATTTCTGCTAATCTGATAGCAAACGAAGAAAGCTTGTTCTTTCATTGCATTTTCAGGGTGGTATTTCCATCCTCCTGAGTCTGCAGAAAGAACGTTTGTCCGCACTTGCAGACGATGTTCACTCCCTTGGTAGGGGTTGGAACGAAGGCCGCCTGAATGTGGGCGTTCGAGTGGGAGCACCCCACTTTTTGGATGGCATCACAGACATCACAAAGCCAAACCTTTCTGGTGGTATCATCCACCTGAGCCTGATTTCCGATGTCACCACGAAGCTCCCTCAGCACAGCTAGCAGCCCCTTCTTTTCCTCCGCCTGTTGTTGAAGAATGGTGTAGATGGTCCCACACCAATTCTCCAGGTCAGCCTGGGATGCTCCATAGTGCAGACTTTGGCACATGTCAGCGTGCACTTCCTCAAGGGTCCGCAACGGCGACGGGGCACATTCTTTCCAATCGAGCACCTCACGAATGGCGATTCGCCAACGGGCAGTGTCCGAATCCTCATAGGTGTTGTAAGCTCTGTCCAAATCTTGATAAAGATCCTCAAGGGCCTTATCAGCCTCCGCACCTACAAGGTGGAGGGCCGCACCAAGGTCATCTCTCCAGAAGAAGAGGTCGCAATTCAGTGGCTTGCCCGCTTTTTGCCACGCTGCGTCAACCTCTCCGTAAATCTGTTCCAACTTCTGTCTCGGCGTCATGTTACGCCTCCTTCTTTGTTTGTTGTTGTTGTTTCCAGATTACTCCGGAACTTCCTGGTCGATCACCCACTCTTCAACGAAGTCGGGGTGTTTGGGATCTTCCATTGGATTCGAGCCTTTCGCGATTAAGGCATCAGACTCTTCCGAGTACACGGAATGAATCTCGTAGTGGCCCGTGCGAACTCCATGCCAATCCTCCTCTTTGGCATAGATTTCCGGAATCCAGTAGAATAAAACGAAAATAGACATGTTATGCCTCCCTCTTTGATCTTGGGGACTTTCCCCAATTGCGCCACCAGTGGGACTCGAACCCACACTTGCTTCCTGTTACAGAAGACTTATTCCAGACCCTTGGAAGGGCGACCATCTGGTGGTGGCGGGAGCGTTACTCCATCAGCTAAACTCACAGAAGGTGAAGTCATACCCCTCTTCGTCCAGTTCCTGCCGAATTTCGGGCGGTAGCGGATAGGAGCAGTGGTATGTCTGGTTGTTGAGGAGTCCCCTACCGCGAAGCCCCTCCACTATTTGGGTGAGTTCTTCCAGTGAAACGGGGCATCCCCCCTCATCCACGATTGGAAGTTCGGGGTGATCCTGGATGAACTCTTGCCATTCCTTCCAGGATGTAATGTGAAGGGGTCTCCCACCCATCTCTTTCTCGAGATTGATGGAACCATATCTCACGATGTAGGTCCCTCCTTCTCCCTCATACCCCTGAAATTGGAACTCCCATCCAGCGGAGAGTTTCCCAATGTGAATGTCAGGCTCCTCGTGCCCACAGGTGGGGCATATGGGAGTCCTCAAGTAGTAATTGGTGCCCATGTTGTCTCCTTTATTTTAGGGCTGTTGGTTTGTGGAACCTCTGGGGATCGAACCCAGGACCTACAGATTAAAAGTCTGTTGCTCTACCAGCTGAGCTAAGGTTCCGTGGCAGCCTTATGGAAGCTGCCGGTAGGGGATTACTCCCCTAAGTTTCCTTTCGGTGTGAGAAGGGTCAGCAGGGCATCCTCGTCCTTTCTGGAGTGAAAGATTTCCTCCAAGAGCGCTGTGTGTTCTTCGCTTAGCTCGAATGGTGGTTCGTGTGGGCTTGCGAGAGGATTAAGATACCACAGAAGGGTCATGAGACACTCCATAGGAATTTCTACAACCCGTTCCGCTCTTTGCCGCAAGAGTTCAGCTTGGATTTGGTCTTCCTTCTTGCGCAATTTGCGCTTCTTCCACACGCAAACGGCGGCCTCAACGGGTGAGAGGTTGACCGTGATGTCATCCGGAATCGCGTTCAAAATCTCTTGGAATGTCCCCAAGTTTTCGGGAACAAGGGTTAGGAGGGTTTTCCAGGACAGCACCTTCCGAGTCAGAGTCTTCGCCTTTTCAAGCTCCCTCTTCTGCTTGCGGTAGAGTTCGAAGACCTTACTCAAGGCGAAGTCAGTGATGGTTGCCACGGAGCGGAGCCGCTTTATCAGCGGGATGACCGTCAGACTCCCATCATTCACTCCAGCAAGGATCTCCTCAGCCTCCACCTTAGCTCTCCGCAGCCCCACAGCACAGTTGTCAATGTCACTTTCGGTGAAGCCTTCGGCGCTTTCAGAAATCCTGAGAATTTCTTGCATCTCCAGCATATTCCGAATGCCAGTGGCCTCCTCATAGGAGAAGGTACAGACAGCCCCTTTCGGAACAGCCCCATCAGGCGGACCTTCCCCAGGCTCAGCGCGTTGAATGCGGATCTTCCCTAAGGCGCCTTTAATCACGTGAAACAGGTTCATAGAACCTCCTTCTAAAAAATGTGGGAAACTTTTAAGGTAGTTTTCCCGAGACCTAAGCGATGTGATCATTCAGCCTCTTCCAGGCGAGCCCTCAACTCCTTGATCTCCTCCTTCTGCTGGAGGTAGAGGAGCAGGAGTTCATCAAATGCGAACTTGCTGGCTCGGGAGATCCTCCTCAGCTTTTTCATTAAAGGGATCTTCGTCAACGAGCCGCTGCTGAGACCTTCCATGATCTCCTCGGCTTCGATCTTAGCATCCCTAAGGTGAAGATACTGACCATCGACCGTCCTGCTGCTGAAGGCTTTTCCAGTGCGCACGAGTTTGATCACGTCCCCCATGCGATGCATATCCCGCAAAATGACCGCCTCCTCATAGGGAAAGGCATAGACACCACCCTTAGGGATAGCCCCCTCAGGCGGCCACTCTTCGTAGGAGGATTCCTTCCTTCGCATGTAGACGTTTCCGTCACCACCACAGACGACGTAGAACAGGTTCATAGAACCTCCTTGTAAAGGTTGTGGGTGCTTTGAAGGTAGCCCCTAAACCTCTTGTTGCAGCCGCTGAATTATCAGGCCCCTTTCAAGGTAGCCTTCGTAAAGGCGTTTGAAGGTGCTCTTGGGCCCCCGGTTGATGTCCCGAAGGCGTTTCATCAGCCACAGTTTCCGATCAGGTGAGACCTCCCCACCCAAGCGTCCGATGATCTCCTCGGCCACTTCCTTTAAATCTGTGAAGGGGATAAAGGCGTCCCCGAATTCCTTTTCCGTGAATGGTTCCACAGAAACCTCCTTGTAAAGGTTGTGGGTTTTACAGGCCACCCACAGAAGCCTATTCGCAGTGCTGCCTGAACTTAAACAGGCCCCGCTTCATTCCCTCGCCCCCCATGGACTCAGCGAGTAAACTGATGATATTGCGAAGCCTTTGCGCCTCCAGGCGGTCACGATTAATCAGGGACACCAGATCAAAGATGTCCACGTTGTGTTCTGAAGCCCACTCTTGGAGGTAGCTCAAGGGCAAGCTCAGTTCGTTGTAGGGAATGTCAGGCATAATGCCTCCTCGTGGTAAAGATTTTAAGACAGGAAGTAGCCCCCTCGCTGGCGAATCAGGGACTCCACCTTCCACCTTCCGTGGACGCGAACGAGATCAAAGACCTCGCTCTTCTTTTTAAGGTCGCCGCCCACCAAGGTGATGGTCACTCCTTTATGGAGATCGCCATCCTCCTCGCCGGCGGCGATGATGGACCACACTTCCCTCGGGGAGGAAAGCAGGTCAGTGATAATGATGAACATGTGTTGTTCTCCTTAAATGTGATAACAGCCCGCTTCTTCATCAAAGCAGGCACGAATGTCTCTATCCGTCCCAAGAATAGGGCGGATGTCCTCATCTGAAGCCTTCAGATGGTAGCCATCCTCAGCAAGGATCGCGGCACGAAGGCCTCCACTGTGCTCCCCACCCCACCAGATTGTGTAAAGGTCCATGTTAGACCCTCCAGTTAAACCCAGGGACCATCCCCAGGCAATCCCTTAATGGTCAGGTCAGTGACAGGGCTGGGACCTACCTTCACCTTAACGTTCAGAAGGGGGTGGCGCCCCCTCAGCTTAGCACAGTGCACACTGCAGAAAGGTGTGAATGTTCTCATAGTCCCACTCAGTGATCCACGTCGCCTCCAGTTCAAAGCAGGAGAGAGTCCCCTTGCCCTCATCCAAGTTCTTCTTGATGTCCAGCAGGGTCAGGCCTTCTAAGGCTTCACTCATCACCAAGTCGAGCGTCAGCGTCTCCCAGACGCCCACAATGCGACCGTTGGTCAGGACCAGCACGGAGACGTTAGTCTCGCTGTGCCAGTGATGCCTCTTCACTTCCGGAAAGATGGTGTAGCGCACACCATTGACGATCTTGTCAGGGTAGCGGTCCTTGACTTGATCCCAGGGACTCTGGGGCATGCCATGGAAGGTGGACGGATCGAATGCGGCCATAATAGCCCTCCAAAGTTTGCGTCAAACGCTGACGCTGCGTGGGAACGAATTGCTCCCAAGAACCCCTCCTACTGGCGGAGCGCTAGCGACGCCAGCGTGTACCCCCACGGAATGGGGTTGGTCCGTAGGGTGAAGGGCAGATCAGATGCTACCCTCCCACTGCCCCCTCTTTCGCCCTGAGCGCCAGCGAAGGGCGCGCATACGCCCACGGAATGCCTTTATTTGCGAACTGGAACACCTTATAGGCACGGTATCAGCTTTTCAACCGTTCTCCAGTCAACCTCTATGGCTGGATACCACAGAGGGTTTTTGCTGGTCTATATTTTAAGTGCGGACCAGCAACGCACTGGGTGGCTAGCCCTTCTTGCCAATTAACCTCACTGTGAATTCATTGCGGGAAAGTTCCCAATCCACCACTTCCATGATGTCATCCTCGGAAGCATCTTTCTCAAGGATACTCCCAATAGGACCTTCATCATCGAGGAGGTAGAGGGACTTTCCACTCCGCTTAACCACTGCTCCTCCCTCTACCGCAAGGAGTACTCGGTCACTCCAAGCGATAACTTCCTCGGGAGAGGCGCCTCGTTGCTTGAGGCCAGCGCCAACGGTGATGATCACCACGTCAGCAGCCTCCTCCTCCTCAGAGAAACCTTCACCATCTGTGATGAAGGTTCCACACTCCGAGGAGTGTAAGGAGTGGAGAAGTCCCGCTTTCTCCATCATCCGCATGGAGTAGTGGGCCGTTCCATGGAGATACCCCGCCTCAGTAGCGGAGTCATCAATCCAAAGAACGGCGTCAGCATAATTAAGAGCCCCATCATAAATGAGACTCCACATCATCCGGACGACCTGAAGCGGCCTTCGCGAGGAGGCTACCATCTGATTGACAGTAGCCTTAAGCTTCCGATATTCCTCCCGGATTTGCTCGTCAAGGAGTTCGTGGTCCTCCTTGGTTTCACAGTCCTTGAGGAGATTAGCGCGAAGCCCCTCAATCTCCCTGACTCCCTTCCGCCAAGTAGAGATAATTCCAACCGCAATGCTTCGCACTACAGAAGGAATATCATCCACACGGAGAAGTGAGGAGGGGATTCCTGCGTAGGAATCATCAACCTCTTGTGCCACAAGCTCCTCCGTCCGCTCGAAGTAGCCTTTGACACTTTCTACCAAATCATCCATTTCTGAATGATAGGTAGAAATAAGATTTCGAACTCCTCGAGGAACTCGATCCAGAAGGAATTCTGGTACAGGTATCCTCTCCTTGGCGAGGAATTTCCAGAACGCCCTCCTCTTCCGACGCTGAGACTCCACAGCCGGGGAGTTTCCCAACTTGCTCTCAGCGTCGATTATAATTTCGAGTTCTTCCATGTGCTCGAGGATGAACTTAGCCTGTTCTGGGGTAAGCAGGCTAAAGGTGAATAGGATCGCCGCAGCGACCATGTTATGGTTGCTGCCAGCGGCGATCTCGCCTGCCAACTTCTCGAGGTTGGCTTGGGCCTGTTTGACCCCTCTCCTATCATAGGGACGGGTCTTGCGGACCACTCCTATGATAGTATCGGCCACAATGTCAGTGGCCACACTGAGAACCTCCTCCACCTCCGGCTCAGAGGGTCGCCCCTCCTTTACCGAGAGTTCCTCAGGACGAATATCCCAAGTTCTCTCAGGAACCCAAGATGAGTTGGGGTCGAGAATCTTCACAGACCACTCTCCCACTTGATTGGGATTGCGGTATATGAAGACCTTCCCACCCGGCATTGGAATCAGGACGAAGGAATCATCCTGGTCAGCACCACCATGCCGGAGAAACATCCCCTCCGCGTCATCGCCGGAGACCCAAAGATTTGGGCCATCAACCTTAACGACGCCTGCAGGAAGCGAGAGATCTACAACAGCATACACTCGCCGGGCCGCAATGATGGGAATTCTGAACCACTCCATCTGACGCCTCCTCTTCAGCGTCATATTCCACACAGCCTTTCGGAAGTATGGGATGGTGCGGTAATCCCCACCCCTGCGCTGGTACTCCTGGAAAGAGTACTTGCAGGAGGAGGGATCAGCCAAGAGGTCAACTTTCGCCAACCCCTTACCCAGTTCACCTGCGCGCCACTGGTCAAGGATATGGCGGAAGCCGTGGGCCGCCATAATCCCAATAATGTGGCGTAGGCTGGGCCAGAATGAAATCATGGATTGCAAGTCCATCATAACATCCTCACTCGCCTTAACGGGATCAAGCCCAATATAGAAGCGACCGCCGGGCCACTTCACTTCGGGCTTGAACGGGCTTTCCCCACCTCCATAGTAGAAGGTGATGTCAGTCCCGTCCACCCCCCTCTCCTCGATGAGGGCATGGCCTTTCAGAAGGCCGTACTCGCAGAGGAGAGTGACGGAGCAGCGCTCAATGTACTTTCGCACACCCAGGCGTCGTGCAAAGCGCCTGGAAATGACGACCTCACAGCCATCACTGTGAACCTTCTTGGGGAGGTTCACGCGACCCCATGAAATATTCTTCCACCCCAGTACCCTGGAATGGGTATCAGGGCGAAGGAAAAGGCGCTTGAGGCGTTTTGCGGTCTTGATGACATTACTGCCATCAACCTCCAGACCACACTTGTCCCGAAGGAATGCCTCAATTCCTTCGTTGAATCCCTTGACATAGACGATACGAGTACCATCTTTGCCAGGGATAACCAAGGAGGGACGAACTCCCCAGACATCATCCGGGAAGTCCAGTGCTGTCCTAAGCTTCTCCCCCACATTCTCCTTGATGGAGACAATGCGGAAGTTAAGCTTTTCGCCCTGGGAAGCAGTTACCCACTTCAACCAAGGCAGGAGTGTGTCAGGCACCCATTCCGACACGGTAGTGTCTCGGAGGTTGCCGACAATCTCTACCATTCTGCGACCCTCCGTAGTCGCAGTATCAACCTCTCCAGAAGGCAGCCTTTCAGCAACCTCCGAGAGGTTTTCGAGGTGTCTTATAAGACGCTTTCGCGCCTTGCGAGACAATTCCTCCTTTGGCATTTCTGCCTCCCTCATTATTCCACCAGCGAAACCTGCCAACCAGACAGCCTCCGTAGGTGAGAAGTTTCCCGTCAGCACGGGCAAGCTCAACGCCACTACTATCCATAGCAGCGCTAAACTTGCCCGCATCCCTATCCAGTAGGGCACGAGATTCACAAAATGAACCCCTGTACCTAACTTGGGGATAGGGTGCTGAACAGCCCAAGGCTGATTCCTTTCCTCCTCCATCAGGCCGGTGTACAACCTGATGGCTCCAACCACCAGGGACACCATGGCCTGCATCATCCATGCTATGCAAGGTTCGGTTGCCAGGCGAACCAGGATAGCATAGAAGAAATCTTCAACCACGAGGGTGTTGTCAAGCACCCAGGGAATGAAGACTTCGAGAACCTGACCCATATCCAAGGTCACGCCGGTGAAGAACCGGATGACCAAGGTCAAGGCCAGCATCAAGAATTGGTTCATGTGAACCTCCAACTTTGGGGAAAGCTCCCCGTTGTGAATACTGCACCTGTGTCAAAGTGCAGCGCTTTTTCCCACTCCTTTTTCGCTTCGTTGAAAAGGAAGGTTTGAAAAAAAAGAGTAGGGAAGGTCTGCCTCATCAGGCGTGGTAGACCAATTCCACGCTACCCTATAGGTTTCGGCTTGGTTCAGTGAGAATAATATATTCCCTCTATTCCAGCATCACCATCCCCCCTATTGGGGGTGGCCCATTTATATTCCGGGGAAGCCACCATTCCCGGACATTATCAATCATAGCACACCTCCATTAACTATGCGTATAACATTACCAATATACGCTTTGGTTGACCTACCTCATCAGTTGCAGGGGGTCAATCCTGCAAGAGCCCCCTGTGAAGGGGGCTTTCGGTTACAGAAGATGGCAGGTGTAGCCATCCTCACAAAGTTCCCACCCCTCTCCGGGGGTGACAACTTCGTAGCAATCCTCGAAGCCGTTTCCGGCCTTGTTGTACCCCTGTTGGGCGCCATGAGCACCACACTCATAGCAGTCCCAATCTGAACCACCGTTCATGTAGGTGGTTCCTTCAACCAGATTGAAGTGTTTACACACCATCTCTCATCTCCTTCCCGGAATACCGTCCGGTAGCGGTTGTTGCAAGATCGTGCAACGCGATAGCCCTGACAGGGCTTCACTCTTAGCATTACCCAGGGTCGCTGCGTGGAAGCGGTGATATTGACCCCAGGCTGATCTATTGTAAGCCACGGATATCAGCCACACGTGGCGGGACTCTAGGATAAGCCCCTCAACCCGAAGGGAAGGGGCTTATTGACTAGCCGTGAACATTCTCCCAATCTTCTATCTCCTCCTGGGAGTAGAAGGGGGAAGGGAATGCTCCCTTCAGGGGTCTTATTTGCCCCCTCTTCAACCCGAGGCCAATGGCCTCTTCAACCCTCTCCCATTCCCCAGCTTCCTGGTATTCCTCCAGGAACGGGAAGACTTCCTCTGGTACCCAGTACCCACGACCTGGGGAGATGTAGAACTGTTTTACCAGTTCCTTCTTCTGAAGAGACACCTCGCGGGTGCTCTTGTAACGTGGGAACTTTCGGCGACCACGCTTCGGCCTAGGAGAGGGCCACTCCTTTTGGCACCTTCTCGCACCCAGCCTGTTCTCAATGAGGAGCCCCCACTCCTCAAAATCCTCCTCATCCAACACCCGCTCCTGGCGAGTGTCTTGTTCCGCCTCGCATTGTGGGCAGAGACCGGCTTCGAGCTGTGCACACTCAAAGCCAAGGTCGCCCTCAGGATCTAGCATGTGCTCAGCCGTGTGGCCGCACGTATGCTGGATCGTGAATGGGCGAAACGCCTCCTCTTGGAGGAGGTCTTCTTGGTGCCACCTACAGGCAGCAACATCTATCTCATGATAGAGTGCATTCCGGACAGTGGTCCCTGCCCTATCCGCTATAGAGCAGATAGTGTGATCCAAGTCCCCATCCCATGGGTCACACATGGTGAGGGACTTCTTTGCCCAACGCACGTCGGGGTGAAGGGAGACCAAGAAGGTCTCAACCTTCTCCCACAGGACACCAGCCAAGCAAATGAGGCCAGTGCCAATGAGGGCCACCCCCGTAAGCAGGGAGTCCGGGGACACCCAAGCCAACAGGAAGGAAATCATAGCCAGCGTACCAGCCATTACGAGCAGTCCACGTTTCATCGTGAACCTCCTTAAAAAAAACGATGCAATTGTAGGCTTGCACCTTGCCTTGGGGCGTAGGAGGGGAATTGAACCCCTCACGCACAGAGTGCGGAACGCCAGTTCCTACGCCTGTAGTTTTACAGGATTACAAAGCCTCCTTTCTGAATTATCAAGGATTCCACCCTCAATCCACGATCCTTGAGGAGGAGGACCACACCCTCAAGAATCTCCTCATTCATCCCCACCAAGTGGATGGTGGAACCAAGTGCGATGCAGTGATCAAGCGCACCTTCTGCGATTGCTTCCCACACAGCTTCTGGTGAGGAAAGAAGATCCGTCAGAATTACAAATTTCATTTCTCTACTCCTTCTTGAACATGTACACATTATAGCCTGTGTGTACTCAGGCATAGGGCGGAAGAAGGGAATTGAACCCTTACCCACTAAAGTGGGGATCACCAGATCCATCCGCCTGGGGGTCTACATTCTGTCAATTACCTCCGTAGCTTGGGGAAGGATTACTCCTTCTACCCAGTCCTCGAAACATCCTTTGGCCGCTTCACATGCAGCCAAAGCATCGAGAGCGTCCTCCTCAGAGTCGAATTCATCGACTACTAAGGTATAAGCCCTTGTGTTGGGTGAGAACTCACCCGCCTCTTCGATCCAATGAGCATCACGCCCGCGGTCGAAGCAAAGGTAGAAGCTCATGGCTTCCTCCTTTTAAAACATGTGTGTAGTATTGTCCATACACACTTGGACAGGGGCATTAGTAAGAGCAGGCCAGCCTCGTGCAGGCTCCCCATGTATGGCCCTGATAGCCTACTTCTATACCCCAGGCTATCCTATGGGGTGGAGTTACTACTTACTGAACACCTTAATGGTGCCAATAAGTAGCGCCATGTAAAGTAAGGTATGCCCCAAAAACAGGACAACCTCCTTTACCTCTCCCGTAAACGCCGTCAAATTGTAGTTATCTGCAACCCAGACGTTCGTAGTGATGGTTATGAACCATACTACGATTACGAGGAGCACCTTGAAGGCGCACTTTGTATCTTCCATCTCCTTCTCCTTGTCTCTGGATATTGTTTGAAGCTCAAGAGACTCCAGATAATCTTCAAGAGCTTGTGAGAATAGGGGGTGGGCGTGGAAAGAGTCACCAACCACTCCATATATAACATTAGGGTCCTAATCAGCATTTCACTTTCCCCCTCCCTATAGCTTTTTCTATCTCTCATA
>Ga0272444_10002347_pt1 | contig 17539 bp, 18 predicted proteins | sample SSMForm13_FD_201033 | JGI IMG/M metagenome (GOLD analysis project Ga0272444, IMG submission 201033) | Marine sediment archaeal communities from Little Sippewissett salt marsh, Falmouth, MA, United States - SSM-Form-13 | ecosystem: Environmental > Aquatic > Marine > Wetlands > Sediment ... | reverse complement strand
CTTGCGGACAGACTACCCGAGCGGCGACTTCAATGCGCGCGTGATCCACGCCGAGTACACGTACTCGGGGAACAACCACGGCGTGGCCGTCCACGGCGAGTCCGTTCCGGCCGACGGATACGGATCGGGCGGCGTCTTCCTGGGCGGCTACTCGGGCGTCCAGGCAGGCGTGAACCCCACGGGGACGGGCGGGGACCACTACTACGGCGTCCTGGGCTCGGTGAACCACGCGACCTCGGGTTCCGCAATCAACCACGGAGTGCACGGGATGGCCCGTGACAGCGATGCGAACTACGGCGTGTCTGCGGAGGCACGCAACGGCCTCTGGTGCTACGGGGTGAAGACGGAGGCCTCCGGCGGCGATTGGAATCACGGTGTGAACGCCTACGCGGTGGGCGGGCTCTGGGCGTACGGGATCTACGCGAGAGCGGACTCAGGCGATCCCTACACGGCAGCGGGCGTGTTCTCTGGTGACGTGGATGTCAACGGCACGCTGTATAAGAGCGCCGGCTCTTTCAGGATCGACCACCCGCTCGATCCCGAGAACAAGTACCTCTGTCACTCGTTCGTCGAGAGTCCGGACATGATGAACGTCTACAACGGGAACGTGGTCCTCGACGGCGGTGGTGAGGCCTGGATCGAGATGCCCGAGTGGTTCGAGGCACTGAACAGGGACTTCCGGTACCAGCTGACGTGCATCGGTGGCTTCGCGCCGGTGCACGTTGCCGAGGAGATCTCGGGGAACCGGTTCCAGATCGCGGGTGGCGAGCCCGGGATGAAGGTCTCGTGGCAGGTGACGGGGATCAGACAGGATCGGTTCGCCGAGGCCAACCGGATCCAGGTGGAGGTCGATAAGTTGCCGCTGGAGGCCGGCAAGTACATCCACCCCGAGCTCTACGGAAGGCCCCGCGAGGACGCGGTCGACTACGTCCCGCGGCGGCCGCGCGATCCGAAGTTGCGCGGGTTGGCGGTCGGGAAAGAGGCACCGTAGCGGATCCAAGCGGGGCGAAATCGACCTGATACTAGGGGGCTCCGGATGTTCCTCCGGAGTCCCGTCTTTTTGGCTTGACTCCTGCACATACGTGCAGTAATATGGTGCACGGATGGGCAGGGTGGCAGGAAGGCCCCGCCCGCTCGAGAGCCACCACCGGCCGAGGTGTCAGGGCCGCGCGTTGGGCGTGTCTCGTGGGATGATAAACGGTCAGCTCGCGCGCCCAGTCTCTCCAAACTGCGCGGCCCGCCTCGGCCTTCAAAGAAGGGCTTCCCGGGAGCTCGCGGACGTCCGGTGACCATCGCACCTGTCGTTCGTGCCGACCGGGGGAGGTCCCCGCACGCAGGAGATGAGACCATGAGAGACGACCTCTCGCCAGTCCAGCGGAAGATCCTCGAGTTCATTACGGAGACGATCCGGGACCACGACCGCTCGCCGACGATCCGCGAGATCGGGGAGGTGTTCGGGATCGCTTCGACGAACGGGGTCCGGTATCACCTCTCGGCTCTCGAGGACAAGGGTTACATCAAGAGGGAGAAGGGCATCTCGAGGGGGATCGAGTGGCGCGAGCATCACGCGCGAACGGAGGCACGGAGTACCAGCCACGAGATCCCCCTCCTGGGACAGGTCGCCGCGGGCCGCCCGATCCTCGCCGTCGAGAACATCGACGGTGTGATCGCGGTCGACGAGATGCTGACGCGGAGCGAGGAGTGCTTCGCGCTCCGGGTGAGCGGCGACAGCATGAAGGGCGCCGGGATCTTCGACGGCGACGTGGTAATCGTGAACCCGGATCCGACCGCGAAGAGCGGCGACATCGTCGTCGCGCTCCTGGATGACGAGGCGACGGTCAAGCGGTACGTCCGCGAAAAGGGGCGCGTCGTGCTGAGGCCGGCGAACGTCGAGTATGACGACATCGTGGTTGATAAGCGAAGCGGCGACGCCCGGGTCCTCGGCAAGGTCGTCGGGCTCATGCGGAGGTTCTAGAGATAGGAGGTGGCAGATGAGAAAGGCGGTCGCTCTTGCGGTGATCCTCGTGGCGATGCTGGTGGTCCCGGCGTGTGCCGAAGATCCGGAGGGATCCGGGGGACAACAGGCAGCCGAGATCCCAGGTTCCAACGTGATGCCGCTCCCCGAGCCCGTGCGGTCGGGCGTCATCTCGATCGAGTACGTGATCGATCGTAGGCGATCGGTCCGGGAGTTCAACGACGATCAGGTGGCGATCAAGGATCTCGGCCAGCTCCTCTGGGCGGCGCAGGGCATCACGGGCGAGGACGGGTTCAAACGCGCGGCGCCGTCGGCGGGCGCGAAGTACCCGATGGAGATCTTCGTCGTCGCGGGCGAGGTGACGTGGCTCGGTCCGGGCGTCTATCGCTATCGGCCGGAGTCGCACGACCTCGACCTCGTGAAGAAGGGGGACTTCCGTCAGGCGCTCTCCGATGAGGCGCTGTCGCAGGAGTGGGTCGCGAACGCGCCCCTCTCCATCGTCATCACCGGCGTCTACGAGAGGACGATGGAGAAGTACGGGGAGCGCGGCATCCGGTACGTCCACATCGAGGCGGGCGCGGTCGCCGAGAACATCTACCTTCAGGCGGCGGCCCTGCATCTGGGAACGGCGTACGTCGGGGCGTTCTCCGACGAGGGCGTGCAGGCGATCCTCGGGGTGGACGACGTGGCGCCCCTGGGGATCCTGCCGGTGGGAGCACCCAGATGAGACAGCGCGTGTCGCCGGGCGAGCTCTGCCGGGTCAAGGCACCGAAGCCGATGGACAGGGAGCCCCCGCGCTCTTACGAGACGGGGCCGGACGGGATGGTGCGCGACATCAACGAGCCGATCGCCGTTCTCACGAGGTTCAGCAAGGGTCAGATCGACCCCCTGCGCTTCAAGTGGAATCAGCGCGTCTACGACATCGAGCGGGTGAGCGGGAAGTGGGAGGAGCGCGAGGGGCAGTACAAGCTCTACTACTTCGCGGTGGTCACGAGGGAAGAGGACTACTACGAGCTCATCTACAACACGCGAACGATGGGCTGGACGCTCTCGCGGACGGACTTGGAGACGTAGCGCGGCGGGCGGCGGGCGCGTGAGCCCCGTCGGACGCAGTACCCCCGATCCGCGCGGGGCGATCGTAGCGGAGGCGACGTTCCTCCCCTCCGATCGCCGCGTGCAGTCAGGAAGAAGGCTAGAGGGGGCGGACATCGCTGGGTTTCGCTGGCTTGAGGCAAGCCGTTTGGCGATGAGCGCGTTGGCGTCCTCTATGTCCGATTGGCGGGCCCCCTTGCTTCGAGGTGATCGCCCCCACTGCGATCACTCCATGGAGCACCGCCCTACAGGGAACTAGGAAGGCAGGCCCGACATGAAGAAGTACCACCACCTGGGCATCCCGACGACGACGCCTCAATCGGGAGAGACGTATCTCGAGGAGTACAAGGCGTTCTGCACCGATCATGAGAGCAACCCCTACGGCATCCAGTGGATGCGGTTCGAGGAGGATTGCCCGCTGCCCGAGCTGGTGAAGACCGTTCCGCACGTGGCGTTCGAAGTCGATGATCTCGGAGCCGCGCTCGCCGGCCACGAGATCCTGATCGAGCCGAACAGTCCATCTGCGGGCGTGGTGGTCGCGTTCGTCGTCTGCGACGGCGCGCCGGTCGAGTTCCTCGAGTTCCTGGATGGTGACGCATGAAGCGCTGCTGGGACATCAAGAGCTGTCCGTTCAGCGGGACCGATCCCGCGGACTCCAAGTGTCCCGCCTACGCCGCACAGACGGCCTGCTGGGACTACGACTGGATGAGCTTCTACCAGGGGATGCCCGACGGTTCGGAGAAGGACGAGTGGAAGCGCGCGATGCTCGAGTGGTGCGCGAGCTGCGCGGTACGAAGCAAGCACAAGGAGAAGATCGACGCGTTCATGGAGAAGCTGCGGTCCACATAGGGGCGGCGACCAGCCGCGGAGGTTCGTCATGGAGCCTGAGATCATCGAGTCGGGACAGATGACGATCGTCGGCATGACGTTCTACGGAGACCCGTTCAAGGACGTCAAGGACTGGTCCTCCGAGAACGAGATCGGGAAGATCTGGGCGCGCTTCAGCAAGGTCTGGGACGCCCGGAAAGCGGAGATCGCGAACGTCCTCGACCACGACGCGGGCTACGAGGTCCACTACGAGCCCGAGGAGTACAAGGAGACGAAGAACTTCTACGTGACGGTCGGCGTCGAGGTGAGCGAGGTCGGCGTGGTCCCGCTCGAGCTTTCATTCAAGGTGCTTCCCGCGACGACGTACGCCGTGTTCAAGCTCAAGGGCAAGGAGATCGCGTCGAACTGGCCCGACCGGATCTACAAGGAATGGATGCCGGGCTCCGGCTACGAGGAGGCGCACAAGTTCCTCATCGAGTGCTACGGCCCGACGTTCAAGGGGCCGGACGATCCGGAATCCGAACTCGTGATCCGCGTTCCCGTCAGGCGTAAGGCCGGATAGGCGGAAGGAGTCCTCGCGCGTGGCACCCGAGCGACCGAACCTGGAACTGGCCATCCGCGCCGCCCGCCGGTACGGGGTCGACGACCCCGAGCTCACGCCCCTCAAAGGCGGCCACTTCGCGGACGTCTACGGGTTTGCGAAGGGCGGCGTCGAGTGCGTCCTTAGGGTGATCCCGCCGAATGACGAGATCGACGCCCGGGCCGCCGCGTCGATCCTCGAGTGGATGGGCCATCTCTCCGAGCACGGAGGTCCCGTCATCCGTCCACTCCGATCCGAAGCGGGCGCGTATCTCGAACTCCTGGAGCATGGCTCCGCCACCTACATCGCGACCGCGTGTGAGAAGGCGCCGGGCGTCCTCGGGGAAGAGCTCCCCGCGGAGGCGTGGAGCGACGCGCTCATCGAGGAGCTCGGACGGGCCACCGGACAGATGCACGCGATCGCCCGGACGTACGTCCCGACCGACGGATCGCTCAAGAGGCCTGCCTGGGATGAGATCGGCAACTGCTTCAACCCGGCTGGTCTCCTGGACGCATCGCAGTCCGGTGTCACGGCACGACTCGCGGAGGTCATGGATCGCGTGAACGCCCTCCCGCGAACCGAGGAAGACTACGGGCTGATCCACGCCGACCTCCACGGCGGGAACTTCTTCGTCGACGTCGATCGCGTTGCCGTCACCGTCTTCGATTTCGACGACTGCTGCTACGGCTGGTATGCGATGGACGTCGCGATGGCGCTCTTCGACACGCTCGTGGTCTATCCGCGCTCCGACGAACCCGCCTCCGCGCGCGGGTTCATGAGAACGTACCTCGCGGGGTACAATAGAGAGCACCGCTTGTCACACTTCTGGATCGAACGGATCCCCGACTTCCTCAAGCTCCTCGAGATTGGGGTCTACACGCTGGTCTATCGACAGTACGACCCGGCCGACACCGAGTCGTGGGTCGGGAAGTTCATGCCGAACCGCAGGGAGCGAATCGAGCAGGACGTTCCCTACGTCGATCTCCCGTTCGGGGAGATCCTCGAAGAAGGAGATCAACCGTGATCCAGATGGAGGAGAAGGACGATGTCGCTCCGCTCTGTCCGCACTGCGAGACGGAGATCCGCAGGGTGTGGTATCAGCGGATTCCCGGGATCGCCGGGAAGCGGTACCTCTACTACTGCGCGAACTGCCGGAAGACCATCGGGGTCTCGCACCGCAAGGGGTTCTGGATGGGGTAGGCGCGCGCCTGGGCGCCTAAGCTTGTTCGCCCGACTCGGTGTCGAACATAACGAGGAGGGCCGGACGAGCTAAACCACCCAGGCAAGGAGAGAACCGTGGCAGACGAGGGACTGACCGTCAGCTTCCGGACCGTCGGCGACATGCTCATCGCGGGCATCCGGTTCGAGGGGCGCTACGAGGAGATCGCGGGCTACCTTGAGAAGCTCGAGAGAGCGGTGGGATCGCGCGCCAACGGGGATCCGATGGCCATCTATCACGGGCGGGGCCGGATCGAGGTCGCGTTCCCCGTGCGTGAACCCGTGGAGGGCGCGGGGGTGGCGAGCCGCACGCTCGAGGGCGCCGTGATGCTCACGCACCCGCATCGGGGCCGGTACGCATCCCAGGATGCGGGGGAGAAGCTCGGCGAGATGTGGGGGAAGCTCTGGCGGTACACCGTCGAGCACCACATCGGCGTCACGGAAGAGCCGTGGCGCGAGGTCTACATCGAGGACGACGCGGACGATCCGGGCTTGTATACGGCCGAGCTTCAGATCCCCATGCTCCTTCCGAAGTGGATCGCGCGCCTTCGGAACGGCCTCGGGCGCCACGCCGGCGAGGAGGTCGTGCGGCACGTGCTCGCGGGGAGCGAGGAGTTGTCGCCGTCGTCTGAGTCGTCTGCGAAGGTCGCATGGATGAAGGGCGCGATGGCGCGCCTCGACGAATCCGTTCCGGATGACGACGTGCGTCGCGAGATCGTGGGCGGATGCGCGCACGTCTACCCCGAGGACGTCATCGCGAAGCTCAAGGCGGACTATGAGCGCCTGGGCAGCATCGACGCGCTTCTTGAGGCGATGCGGGAGGACCCGGGCTACGAGGGCGCGCCGTACTACCGCGAACCTGGCCGCGAGGAGAACGTCATCTTCATCGACAAGGTCCCGCAGGAGCGGGAGAAGTTCGAGGCCGCGACCGACCCGAGGGTCAAGCGTGCCGCCGCGTGCCACTGCCCGGTTATCAAGGCGGCGATCCTCGCGGACGAGACGATCTCGCCGACCTTCTGTCACTGCGCCACGGGCTGGTTCCGGCCGGTTTGGGAGACGCTCCTCGGGAAGGCGGTCAAGGTCGTCTGCGAGGAGTCGGTCCTCCAGGGGCACGATCGCTGCCATTTCGCGATCCACCTTTCGGAGGACGCGCGGTGACGTCGGCGACGCGGTAGCAGCAGATCGCCGGACGCGCGCCCACACCCGGCGTGCGGGTGAATCGTTGCGCAGAGCAGAGCGGTCGAGGAACAAGAACGGAGGGAGCCCATGCCCGAGCTACCTGAGATCGCGTCGCGAGCGCGCGAGATGAAGAGAGCGCTCATGGGGAAGACGATCACCGGCATAGAGATCCTCCAACCCAAGTGCCTGAACGTCTCGATCAAGAAGCTCAAGGGTGCGCTCGAGGGCGCGCGGTTCGAGGACATCACCTACCACGGGAAATGGATCTTCGCCAGGACGACCAAGGGGTACCTCCTGCTCAACTTGGGAATGGGCGGGGACATGCTCCTCGTGGACCGGAAGTCCCTGCCGGAGAAACACCAGGCGGTGTTCGACTTCGACGACGGGCGCTCGCTCTCGATCCGGTTCTGGTGGTTCGGCTACATCCACTACGCGGCTGACGGGAAGCTCGACAAGCACACGATGACCGCGAAGCTCGGGCCGAACGCGATCGACGTCCCGAAGGAGCAGTTCCGGGAGATGCTCCGCGGGCGGAAGGGCTCGGTCAAGTCGTTCCTCCTGAACCAGGAGCGGATCGCCGGGATCGGAAACGCCTACATCCACGACATCCTCTTCCTCGCCCGGCTCCATCCGAATCGCAAGATCGACACCCTCTCGGACGGTGAGATCGATGGGCTCTGGCAGGCGATCCAGGACGGGCTCGTTCCCAGCATGAAGAAGGGCGGCGCGTTCTACGAGCGGAACCTGCGTGGGAAGCACGGCGGGTTTTTCTTCGACGACATCCTGATCGGCTACCGCGAGGGGCAGCCGTGTCCGGGCTGCCGCGGGAAGATCGTGAAGATCAAAACCGGGTCGACGAGCACGTTCATCTGTCCGAAGTGCCAGCCGTTGAGACCGGCCAAGAAGAAGCCGGCGGGCGCCGCGAAGCCGAGGAAGCCCGCGGGGAAGCGGAAGGTCGTGAAGAAGAAGGCGACGAAGCCGAGAGCCAAGAAAGCAGCGCGTCCAAAGAAGCGCGCGGCGACGAAGAAGGCGACGACGAAGCGGAAGCCCGCGAAGCCCCGCAAGGTCAAGACGGCCAAGAAGACCAAGCGCCGCGGGACCAGGCGGACCGTCACGGAGCGGCGGAGGGAGCGGAAGCTCTAGGAGTAGGGACCGATGCTAGGACGGCACAAGGAAGAAGCGCGCCCCGGCACGAAGGCGAACGAGCGCATCGTCTTCCACATCGACATGGACGCGTTCTTCGCGTCGGTCGAGGTGATGTGCCGCCCGAAGCTCCGCGGGAAACCCGTGATCGTGTGCGGGAAGCCGACGACGCGGAGCGTTGCGGCCGCGGCCTCCTACGAGGCGAGGGAGTACGGCATCCGGTCGGGCATGTCGACGGTCGAGTGTTTTCGCCGGTGTCCGCACGTCGTCGCGGTCGAGGGGAACCCCGGGCAGTACATCTACGTCTCGCTCGAGCTTCTCCGAATCTACAAGGAGTTCTCGACGATCGTCGAGCCGTACTCGATCGACGAGGCGTTCGTCGAGATGACCGGCACGGAGTGCACATGGGAGAACTGCGAAGAGGTCGCGGGCAGGATCAAGGACAGGCTGCGCGAGCGGTTCCCCGATCTCACCGCGTCGATCGGGGTCGGTCCCAACAAGCTCGTCGCCAAGATGTGCTCGGGGTTCCGAAAGCCCGACGGGCTCTCGGTCATCCGCCCGGGTGAGTTCGCGGACACCTTCGGGAAGCGCCCGGTCACCGACATCTGGGGCGTGGGCGACAAGACCCAGATCGCGCTCTTGATCATGGGCGTCGAGACGATCGAGGAACTCTCGAATTTCCCCGTCGCGATGCTCCGCCGCCGCTTCGGGATCATGGGCGAGATCCTCCACATGATGGCGCGCGGGCGGGACGACACCCCGGTCACGCCCTACTTCGAGGGCATGCCCGTCAAGTCGATGGGCCACGAGCACACGCTTCCGGCGGACGTCTGGGACATCGCGGAGGCCGAGGACGTGCTCCTCAGGCTCTCCGATCAGGTCGCGCGACGCATGCGGAAGAAGCGCTATCTGGGGAACGTCATCTCGATGCGGCTTCGGTTCACCGACTTCGAGACGATCGGGCGGCAGCAGAAGATCAAGTTCTACACCGACGAGGAACGGGTGATCTACCGGGTCGCGAGGGACCTCATGCACCGGCATTGGCGCCCGGGGCACGCGATCCGGCTCGTGGGGGTCAACTGCTCGGGGCTCGTCAAGGTCCCCGAGGTGATGCAGGTCGACCTCTTCCGGCAGAAGCACGAGGACTCGCACAGGAAACTCTTGGCGGCGATCGACGCGATCCGCGACAAGTTCGGAGAGCACGCGATCACGCGCGCCCGACTCGTCTCGCACAACAAGAGGATGTGGGGAACGAGCCGCCGCGTGTCGGAGCCGAGGTTCCAGAAGATGTCGGTCGGATCGACCGAGCGGCAGTATCACTCGATCATGGCGGGCTTCCACGACAACAAGTCGAACGTCGACACGGTGCCGCTCCCGCCGGAGCTCTCGTCGAGCCCGTTCGACATGCTCAGGCACCAGGACGTCGAGGACCGAAAGACCTCGGGAGGTGACTAGGGGTGGGGACGACCATCTGGAGCTGGAACGAACCCTCGCACCCGCGTCCGCCCGCCCGCCGGAAGCGGGCGAGGCGGGACGACGGCCAGGGGGATCTCTTCCCCGACATTGGTCCCGCGAAGAACGGGCCCCTGGCCGACGCCCGGGGCGCCTACGACAGCAGGCCGGCGCCGCCGAACGTCAGGAAGCTCGGGAAGCGGGGCCGCATCCGGATCGGGACGTCCGGGTACAGCTTCGCCGACTGGGTCGGGACGTTCTATCCGGCGGGGACGCCGCGGAGCCGCATGCTCGATGAGTACATCCACCACTTCGACGTCGTCGAGATCAACTCGAGCTACTATCGCGTTCCCGACCCCCGGATGTTCGCCCGGATGGAGGAGAAGACGCCGCCGGGGTTCGAGTTCGTCGTCAAGCTCTACAAGGGCATGACGCACGAGATCGAGGACGACGACTCGATGTACCGTGCGTTCGCCGACTCCGTCGTCCCGCTCAAGGACGCCGACAAGTTCAGCGGCTTCCTCGCGCAGTTCCCGTGGAAGTTCAAGAAGTCCAATGACGCCGAGGCGCACCTCAAGGCGCTTCGCGAGCGCCTCGGCGACGAACCGCTCTTCGTCGAGTTCCGTCACGACTCCTGGATCGAGAGGGGGACGTTCGACTTCCTTCGGGAGCTGGGGATCGGCTACTGCGCGGTGGATGAGCCGAGCCTCAAGGGGCTCGTCCCTCCGGTCGTCGCCGCGACGACCGACGCGGGGTACGTCCGGTTCCACGGACGGAACGCGAAGAACTGGTGGGGCAGGGGCGGAGGCGACCGCTACGACTACGATTACGGCGCCAAGGAGCTCTCAGAGTGGTCCGAGAAGCTCCTCAAGCTGGAAGAGAAGGTCAAGAAGGTCTATGCTTTCTTCAACAACTGCCACGCCGGGCACGCCGCTCGGAACGCCGAGCTCATGATCGAGATGCTGGGGGAGGAGCTCGGCCCACGTTGAGGAATGCGTCGAGGCCCCGCCGTCGCGCCGCAGCCGAACGGGACTGGGGAGGCATATGGCCAACGTCGATCTCAAGCTCCTGGGGCACTGCGGGATTTACTGCGGCACGTGCGACATCTACGAGGCGTGCAAGACCGGGAACGTCGAAGCGCAGCAGGCCATCGCCGACTGGCTCAGGCAGCATTACAACGCCGAGTGCACCGCGGCGGAGATCCGCTGTAGCGGCTGTCACGGGCCGATCGAGGAGCACTGGAGCGAAGGCTGCAAGGTCCGGCGGTGCGCGTCGAAGCGGAAGATCACGATCTGCGTCGACTGCGACGAGTTCGAGACCTGCGAGACGCTCGAGACGTTCTATCGCGGGGGGGATTACGAGTCGGCCCGGAAGACGCTCAAGCGCATCAAGAAGGTCGGCCTCGAGCGGTGGGTCAAGGAGATGGAGGCCGAGCTCGAGCGTCGGGCGCGGCGCAAGAAGTAGGCGCGATCAGGAGCGGCGGTGAAGCAACGGGTCCGACTGCCGGTGAGCTACGCGATGGCCCCGTCTTCCTTCGGTGAGCTGGCCGTGGCGTGGGGCCTGATCCGCGGGTGCCCGAAGGTGTTCTGGATCTTCCTTCCGGACCGGAGACGTTCGATCGCCAAGCGGGTGCGCGAGCGGTTCGAAGGTGCCCGCCCCGGCTCCTACCCGCCGATCGACAGGCTCGCGAACAGGATCGAGCGGTTCCTCTCCGGCATGCCCTGCGAGTTCGATCTCGGGATCCTCCATTTCCCACTGGTCTCCTCGTTCCAGGAGCGTGTGCTCCGGGCCGAGTACGGGATTCCGCGGGGATCGGTGAGCACCTATGGCCGCGTGGCGCGGCACCTGGGCGCACCCGAGGCCGCTCGGGCCGTCGGCCGCGCGCTCGCGACCAATCCGTTCCCCATCGTGATCCCCTGCCACCGGGCGATCCGGTCCGACGGGAGCCTCGGCGGGTACCGGGGCGGCGTCCGCATGAAGCGGGCCCTACTCGAGATGGAGGGCGTGACGATCACCCCGGTGGGCCGGGTGGCCCCGGACACGCCGTTCCACTACTAAGCGGTTCAAGCGATTCGCCGGAGGGCGCGTGGCGCCGTTCGACTCTCAGATCACGTTCTGCTACACGCGCGACCTCGGTGAGACCGCGCGCTTCTACGAAGAGCACTTCGGGCTTCCGCTCGTGCTTGATCAGGGAGGGTGCCGGATCTACCGCGTGGCGGAAGGCGCCTACGTCGGCTTCTGCGGGCGGGAGGGCGCGCCGCGGCCGGTGGGCGTGATCCTCACGTTCGTCACCGACGACGTCGACGGCTGGTACGACCGACTGAGCGACGCGGGCGTCCTCTTCGAGAAGGAGCCGGCGTTCAATCCCGACTACCGCATCTACCACTGCTTCCTCCGTGACCCGAACGGCTACCTCCTCGAGATCCAACGTTTCGAGGATCCGAGGTGGACGTCTCATCGTGTGAGCGACTCCGAAGATGACGATCACTGACTTCCTCGAGAAGATCCAGCACGACGACTACTACCGCGGGCAGATCTGCCACGTCGAGACGGTCCCGGCGCGTGAGGCGCTTCACGGCGAGCTGGCCCGCCCGATGCCGGACGCCCTCAGACAGGCGCTCGCGAGCACCGGGATCGAGCGGCTCTACTCCCATCAGGTCGACGCGATCGAGGCCGTGCGCCGGGGTGAGAACGTCGTCGTGGTGACCGGAACGGCATCGGGGAAGACGCTCTGCTACAACGTCCCGGTCATCGAGAACCTGCTCAAGGACCCCGACGCGAAGGCGCTCTATCTCTTCCCGACCAAGGCCCTCGCCCAGGACCAGCTCAAGGCGCTCCTCCGGCTAGCCGAGCTGGACGACGACCTCCTGGGCCTGGTCCGGGCGGGCACGTACGACGGAGACACGACCCGCCACACCCGCCGGAAGCTCCGGGACGAGGGGAACATCATCCTCTCGAACCCGGACATGCTCCACGCGGCGGTCCTCCCGTACCACGCCAAGTGGAATCGGTTCATCCGGAACCTCAAGTACGTCGTCGTCGACGAGATCCACACGTATCGCGGGATCTTCGGGTCGAACGTGGCGAACGTGCTCCGGCGGTTCCGCCGCGTGTGCGAGCACTACGGCGCGGACCCGCAGTTCGTATGCTCGAGCGCGACGATCGCCAATCCCGAGGAGCTCGCCGAGCGCCTCGTCGGCCGGCCGTTCACCGTCGTCGATGACGACGGAAGTCCGCGCGGCAAGAAGCACTTCGTGCTCTGGAACCCCCCGTTTCTCGACATCGGGCGGATGGAGCGTCGAAGCTCCAACGTCGAGGGCCACTGGCTCATGGCCGAGCTCATCGCCTCGGGCTTTCAGACGATCGCCTTCGGGCGGGCGCGGGTCGTGGCGGAGCTCCTCTATCGCTACGCGAAGGAGAGCCTGAGGCGTCTCAAGCCGGAGTACGCGGAGAAGATCAAGCCGTACCGGGGCGGGTATCTTCCCACGGAGCGCCGGGAGATCGAGCGCCAGCTCTTCTCTGGCGACCTCATGGGCGTCGCGAGCACGAACGCCCTCGAGCTTGGGATCGATGTCGGGAGCCTCGACGCGGCCGTGATCGTCGGGTTCCCGGGAACGATCGCGAGCACGTGGCAGCAGGCCGGGCGCGCGGGCAGGGTATCGGACGAGTCGCTCGCGGTCCTCGTGGGCTACAACGACCCGATCGACCAGTACCTCATGCGGCACGGCGAGTACTTCTTCCGACAGTCGCCAGAGAACGCGGTCATCGATCCCGAGAACAAGTACATCCTGGCCAAGCACCTCCGGTGCGCGGCGTTCGAGCTTCCGATCACCGAGATGGACGAGGCCCTCTTCGGCGAGATGACCGAGCCGATCCTGCACCTCCTGGAGGAGTTCAACGAGGTGAAGGAGCTGGACGGCCGCTTCTACTGGTCGTCGACCGACGCTCCGGCCAGGAAGGTGAGCCTCAGGACGCTCTCGGACGACACCTACTCGATCGTCGATGTCGCAAAGGATAACGCGGTGATCGGAGTCGTCGACAGCGTGAGCGCGCTCGAGCTCGTCTACCCCGAGGCGATCTACCTGCACGAGGGCGAGACCTTCTTCGTGCGGGAGCTCGATCTCGAGCAGAAGGTCGCGTACGTCGAGAAGAAGGAGGTCGACTACTACACGCAGCCGGTGCTCGAGTCGTCGATCCGCGCGGGCGAGGTGCGCGAGCGGAAGGTGTGGCGCGGAAGCGAGGTCGTCTTCGGCGACGCGACGGTCACCTGGCTCACGTCCGCCTTCAAGAAGATCAAGTTCTATCAGATGGACTCGATCGGCTGGTGCAATCTCGATCTGCCGTCGTTCCACCTCGAGACGAAGGCGCTCTGGCTCATCCCCGAGAAGGACCTCATGGACGAGGTCCGGAAAGTGGGGCGGAATCCCGTCGAGGGGTTGGTCGGCATCCGCAACGTGGCCATCTCGGTCCTTCCGCTGTTTTCCATGTGCGACCGGCGTGACATTGGGGGTATAGTAGAGAGCAGCAACACGGGCAGCCCGACGATGTTCCTCTACGATCGGTTCGAGGGCGGGCTCGGCTTCGCCGAGACCGGCTACCACCGGATCGAGGACCTCCTCCGTGGCTGCCTGGAGCTCGTGCGGGAGTGCGACTGCGAGGACGGGTGTCCCTCGTGCGTCGGCCTCCCGATCCTGCGGCCGCCGATCCAGCAGGATCCGGACGCCGGCGGGAGCTGGCCGATCCCCGACAAGGAATCCGCGAGGCTCCTCCTCGAGGCGCTGCTCTCCGCCGAGTGATCCCCACGACGCGCGGGACACCTCAACCAAGAGGGCAATCCATGGAGTGGATGAGCTTCGACGTCCGGCCCGGTGTCACCGTGAGGGCGGCGGTGGTCGGATTCGCCGAGGCCAACTGCTACGTCCTCGCCTGCGACGAGTCGCGCGAGGCCGGGATCATCGATCCGGGCACGCAGGGGAAGGACGAGGCCTCCGCGATTGCGGCGGAGATCGAACGCCTCGGCGCGAGCGTCCGCTACATCATCAACACCCACGGGCATCCCGATCACATATCCGGAAACGACTTCTTGAAGGCGGCCGTCGGGGGCGAAGTGCTCATTCACGAACTCGACGCCTTCAAGCTCACCGACCCCATGCGGAACGCGTCCCGGATGTTCGGGTTCGACGTCCGTGTCAAGCCGGCCGACCGGCTCCTCGAGGACGGGGAGACCATCGCAGTCGGGAAGGTCGAACTCAAGGTCCTCCATACGCCCGGCCACAGCGCGGGCGGGATCGCGCTCCTCGGCGACGGCTACGTCTTCACGGGAGACACCCTCTTCGCGGGCTCGATCGGTCGGAGCGACCTCCCGTGCAGCAGTGACGAGAACACGATCGCGTACGACGTGCTCCTCGACTCGATCAGGGGCAGGCTCCTGACGCTTCCGGAGGAGACGATCGTGCTGACAGGCCACGGCCCTCCGACGACGATCGGGGAAGAGAAGCGGAGCAATCCCTTCCTGAGGTGATTCTCCCGTCGCCCTCGGTGCCGTGGGTCCCCCGGGAATCCGGGAGCCGCCCGTGCAGCTTCTCCACAGCGTGATCCAGCTTACCCCCAGACACATCTTCCGCACCGCGCGGTCGGCGGTCGCGACGAGCGAGAGCGTGATCGTCACGCTCGCCGACGGCTCGTTGACGGGCGTCGGGGAGGCCGCGCCGTCGAGGTTCTACGGCGAGACGACGGAGACGGTCATCAAGTACATTGAGCGGATGCGGCCGGCGGTCGAGTCTGCCGCGAACGAGTCCGAGCTCATGGCGGAACTCGTGTCGCGGGGCGGCCGCCGCGATCCGGCGGCACGGGCGTCGCTCGAGATCGCCGCGCACGACATGATGGGCAAGCGATGCGGTGTCCCGCTCTACAGCCACTTCGGCCTCGACCGGGATGCGACCCCGGCCACGACGATGTCGATTGGGCTCGATGAGCCCAAGGTCATGCTCGAGAAGGCGCTCGAGGCGGAGGGTTTCCCGCTTCTCAAGATCAAGCTCGACCGTGAGAGCGACCTGTCGATCGTCGAGCGGATCAAGGAGTCGACGGGCGCTCGAGTCACCGTGGATGCGAACTGCGCATGGACGCGCGACGAGGCCGTCGAGAAGCTCGCCGAGCTTGCGCGGATCGGGATCGAGTTCGCCGAGCAGCCGGTGGCGGCGGACGACGTCGAGGGGCTGTCGTACGTCAGGGATCGGACGAGCGTACCCATCTTCGCCGACGAGTCCTGCCCGACGAGCGAGGACGTTCCCCTGGTCGCGGACGCTGTCGACGGGATCGTCATCAAGCTCATGAAGTGCGGCGGCCTGATCGAGGCGGTGAAGATGGCCCGGATGGCGAAGGAGCGGGGGCTCAGGACGCTCATCGGCTGCATGATGGAGACGTCGCTCTCCCTCACCGCCGCGGCGCACGTCTCGCCGCTCTGCGATTATGCGGACCTGGACAGCGGGCTGCTTCTCGTTCGCGACCCGTACGTTGGGATGACGATCGAACGCGGGCGGATGATCCTGCCCGACAAGCCAGGCCTCGGCGTCGAGCCGCGCGGAGAGTGACGAGTCGAGCCGTGAGGCTTCGGGCTCGAGGGGCGCGAGGAAACTCGGGCGCTGATGCCCGGAAGCCGGAGGATGCAGGGAGGACTCGAGTCGTGAGGCTGGGACACGGACGTCCGCCCGGAAGGTGGCTCTGTGCGATCACCTTGACGGCCGCGGTTGTCGCGACCGGCTGTTCGTCGCGGGAGGAGTACGTCGGGCGGCGGATCGGCGAGGCCAGGGATTCTGCCCAGGTGCGGGACTACGAGAGTGCCCAGGGCGTGCTGGACGAAGCGCTCTCCTGCACGGACGGCGACGTCGGCCTGCTCATGGAGAAGGCTGGCATCCACATGAGGGCGCACGAGTTCGGGGACGCGGCGCTCTGGTACACGCGCGCCAGCGACGCCGACCCCTCTTCGTGGAAAGCGTTCGCCGGGCGCTGGGAGGCCGAGCTTGAGGCGGCGCCGGACGATACGGCGGTCGCGGACCGCATCCGCGTCGAGGCCGACATGCTCCTTGCGGCGGCGCCCGAGAGCCTCATGAACCTGACGGCCGTGGTCCGCGCCTATCAGCTCATCGAGGTCGAAGCCGAGGAGATCGAGGATCGCCTGACCGAGTTGTATCCGGACAGCGAGTTCGGGAGCGATCTCATCAAGGATGACCTCGACTGGATCGGCGTCGAGCGCGACGACGCCACCCGCCTCGAGATGGCCGACGCGTTTCTGGACGCCTACCCGGTGACCCGATGGCGGACGAAAGCACTACGTCTCAAGCTCATCACACTGAAGCGACTCGACCGCTTCGACGACGTTCTGGACGTGGGGCGAGCGTGGGCGACCGAGCACCCGGACGACCCCGAGGTGCTGAACACCGTCGCCGCGGCGTTCGTCGCGTGCGCAATCGCTCCGGACGAGGCGGCGGGGCTCGCGAGGCGGGCGGTGGAGCTGGAGTCCGCATCGTGCGACCGCGAGGATCTTCCGGAGTACACGATCACCGCCGCGCGGGCGCTCGTCCTCGCCGGGGACTTCGCTTCGGCGAGAGGTGCGGCGGAGGAAGCGCTCGTGGTGCTCCGGATCGGCGCCGACGACGAGGAGACGGGGGCGGCCTACCACTTCACGCTGGGACAGGCGTTCGAGGGGCTCGGGCTCGACGACCGGGCGTTCGACGAGTACCTCGAGGCGGTCCTGGTCGGCGGCAGGCAGAACCGGTGGCCGGCTCGGGCGGACACCGCACTCGCGGCGCTCTTCGACCGAGCGTTCGCGTCTCGGGCGGGGGCCGCCGGGCTCGTTGATTACGCGAGGACGCGGGTGCGCTACGGCGGTCCCGTCTTCACCGACGTGACGGCCGAGGCCGGACTCGAGGGCCGACCGGAGTCGCGGATCGCGTGGGGCGACTACGACGGGGACGGGTACGACGACCTCCTGTTCTCGGGAAGGGTGCTTCTCAGGAACAACGGCGGAAGCAGCTTCGTGGACGTGACCGAGGCGGCGGGGATCGGGGGAACGG
>Ga0272444_10002345_pt1 | contig 17541 bp, 18 predicted proteins | sample SSMForm13_FD_201033 | JGI IMG/M metagenome (GOLD analysis project Ga0272444, IMG submission 201033) | Marine sediment archaeal communities from Little Sippewissett salt marsh, Falmouth, MA, United States - SSM-Form-13 | ecosystem: Environmental > Aquatic > Marine > Wetlands > Sediment ... | reverse complement strand
GAGCAGTAGCTATCCGCAACTGCACCGAGCAGTAGCTATCCGCAACTGCACTGAGCAGTAGCTATCCGCAACTGCACCGAGCAGTAGCTATCCGCAACTGCACCGAGCAGTAGCTATCCGCAACTGCACCGAGCGCCATCTGTGGTTGTGAGGTCTTCAAGGCCGCGCTTTCGATTTGTGGCAGCCGGAAGATCGGGGACGGCTCCGATTCCTAGGTTTCGGTTGGCCGGAGCGCTGCCGACACCGGGAACTCGAGAGACAGCATGACGTCGATCAACTGCTCCACAGAGGGGATCCGACCGGCTCGTGCATACACGACCAACCCGGTCTCATCCACGAGGGCCAGAAACGGGTACGTCGTGACTTGGCGGCCATCATCCGAATCCGCGGGCTGGAAGGCACGAGAGACGGACCGGTATTCGTCGTAGAGCACCAGTGCCTGCACGCCGTAGCTTGCCACCAATTCGCGAGCGGCCTCCCAAGATGTCCCTCCGCAAACGGTGACCAATGGAACGTCGGCCCCGTGTTCGGCGTCATATGCATCAAGCAAGGGGAGCTCGCGCTTGCAGATGCCGCAGCTTGTCGACCAGAAGTAGAGAATGTAGGGCTTGTTCAGGTTCGCCGATTGCACGACCGTTCCGTCGAGGTCCGGCAGTTCGAAACTCGGTGCCGATCGACCGACGATCGGGAACGGGCTCGACGCGATCACGCGTTCCTTCTCGGACATCTGCGTCCAGAACGTCCATTGGATTGCCAACAAGATCCCGACAACGGCTCCGGCAACCAACCACCACGACGACTTGGTCATGGACGCATTGATACCGTGCCGGGCGTCGTGTTGCAAGCAGCCTGCGATGAACCGCGACGAAACACTTGACTGCCCCGTAGAATAGGCGCATGAAAAGATTCATGCTTCTCCTGCTACTGCTAGCCGTGATGCTGTTCGTGTCGGGCTGCGATCTGTTGTGCCTGTTGCTGGGGGTGTGCTACTAGGGGAACGGTGCTGGCCGTCGTCCGGAGCCACCCCGGCAAGCCGACGGCGTAGTCTACCTGTGGGCAAGAACAAGAGACGTGGCGCGCACTTGCCCGAACGAGATGCCCCCATCGCCGCACGGCACGGCCTCATTGACGTGGAAGCGGAGACCGGCCCGCATCAACGGTCGGCGCAGTGCCTGGGTGATCGCCTCATTGACGGCAACACCGCCGCTGAAACAGACATCTCGGATTCCCGTCTCTTCCGCCACGCGCAGGGCGGCCTCACCGAATCGGGATCCAAGCCAAACCTCGGCGGACAAGGCGACGTCGGCGGGGCGAACAGCTTGTGCTCGAGCGGGCTTCGTGAGTTCCCGGAACGCTGACGGAGCGTCGATCAACATGAGCCCACCATCGTCCAGGATCCCGGCCTCCAGAGGGAATGCGTTGCCGTGTACCGCAGCTGCCTCAAGCTTCATCGCCGGCTCTCCCTCGTAGGTTCGAACACGGCAAGCCCCGAGTGACGCGGAGACCGCATCCAGGAACCGCCCAGCGCTTGTCGACGCCGGACAGTGAACTCCCCGTGAGATCTGCTGAACGATCGCGCTAGCTTCCAGCGGATCCGTGTCATGCTCGATGAGGAACCTCTCGATGTCATCGAACGCTTCGCCAGTTTGCCGTAGATACCCGGCCGCAACACGAAGCGGGAACCGTGCCGCGAGGTCTCCCCCGGGTAGCGGTGAAGGGGCAAGCGAGGCGACACGGAGGATGTTGCTCGCGCGGTAGGTGAACAGCTCCCCCCCCCATGCCGAGGCGTCGTGGCCGTAGCCGTACCCGTCAAGGATCACACCGATCGCCTCGTTCAGCCTGTGCTCAGCGATAACCGAGGCGAAGTGTGCTTCGTGGTGTTGGATCCGATGGAGCGGCGCATCAAAACGCGTCGCCAACTCCTGCCCAACCTGCCCGGTGAGGAACGCCGGGTGGAGGTCACAAGCGACGGCCTCTAGGTGCGCCGTCCCGGTGAGTTTCAATAGGTGTTCGATGGCTTCATGGAGGAAAGCGAACGTCTCGGGATTGTCGACGGTCCCGATGTACTGGGAGGCGACAATCCTCTCCGAGTTGCCGATTGCAATGGTGACGTCCGAGTCAGCTCCGAGAGCGAGGACACGGCGTTCCCGCACCGAAGGCTCGCGCCCCGAACCGGAACGGACGGCGCCGACGACGATCGGAGCGGGAACATATCCCCGCGAACGGCGGATCAGGCGAGGACGGCCATCGACCACACGGAGCACGGAGTCATCACATCGATGAGCGATGCGCCGGTTATGAAGCAGCGCGGCATCGGCGATTCCACGCAGATCCCGGCGGATATGCTCGTCGTCGATCTGCATCGGTCGCCCGGGAAGATTGGCGCTGGTCATCACCAACGGCCCGTCAACACGCTCAAGCAGGAGATGATGCAGCCCCGAGTAGGGGAGCATCACGCCTACGGTATGAAGTCCCGGCGCGATCCCGGCCGGCAAGCTGACGCTGCGACGCAGCAGAACGATCGGCCGACGCGGGTGCTTGAGTTCGATCCAGTCTCTCTCGGTCGGATCGGCGACGGTCTCGACGTCGGATTCGAGAGACATCAGGGCAAACGGTTGCTGTGGGCGTCCAAGGCGGAGGCGCAGCGCGTCGACGCCGGCCTTGACCGATGCCGCACACGCCAGATGTGTTCCCCCGATCCCCTTGATCGCAACGATTCGCCCGGCGGTCAGCGCGCGTGCTGCTTCATCGAGCGCTTCGGCATCCGACGAGATGGCGCGGTCTGGCGGGTGTGACCAGGACTCCCAGGTCAGGCGAGGTCCGCAATCAGGGCAAGCGATCGTCTGAGCGTGGAACCTGCGGTTGCCCGGATCCGTGTACTCCGCTGCGCACGGGGCACACATAGGGAACGCAAGCATCGTCGTTTGCGGGCGATCGTAGGGAAGATCCTCGATCACGGTGAATCTCGGGCCACAGTTTGTGCATGTGGTGGCCCAGTAGCCGTGATAGCGAGACGGTCCGCGTATGTCCTCCACGCAGGCATCGCAGACAGCCACATCCGGCGGCAAGGAGCCTGCCCGAGCCTTGCCTCCGTTCGCCCCCCCCGACGGAAGAATCGTGAAGGAGCGGCTGTCTATTGCCGAGATTGGCGGGAGCTTTTCGCCATTCAAGGAGTCGATTCTGGCAAGCGGAGGAAGCTCGCCCTGCAGCCTTGACGAGAAACGATCAAGCACATCTCGGGGGCCAGCGATGATGATCTCCACCCCGGCATCACCCAAGTTCCGCACCGATCCCGTCAAACCAAGCGATGTGGCGAGACGGAACACGAACGGGCGGAACCCGACGCCTTGAACGACTCCCTGTGCGAGCAGACGTCGCCGCTCATGCATCAGATGCCCCGTCTTCCCGGGGCGCGTCCTGCTCGTCGACGCTCAACCGGTCGACCAGCAGCTCGCGGCCGCCGGTGATCTCGACGTCCTTGCCGCATTGGGGACACGAGAGCACAGGAACCGCCAGATGGAATCGCGGGTCGGATAGCGTCTCGGGGCGGCCCTGGAATCCGCAGTGCTGGCAGTGGACCGCCGCGGGAACTTGCTCGATCTCCAGCGTCGCGCCCTCGAGCAACGTTCCGGTCGATGCAATGGAGAACGCCTCTTTCAGTGCGTGATCGGACAAGATCCTAAGCTCGCCCTTGCGAAGCACCACCGCGATGATCCTGCCCGAAATACCCTCCGCATGAGGAAGCACGGCGGCGATTAGCTCGGCAGCTACGGAGTACTCGTGCACGGGATCTCCAGAGCGGTCATCAGGTCGTCGATTCCTTCTGCGCTGCTTGCGTTGGTGAGAAGGACGCGCCCGTGCGGGTTCAGCACGAGGTAATCTCTGACGAGAACCTGTGGATCGACGTTGACCGCCGAAGCGAGGTCGATCTTGTTGATCACAAGAACATCATTCTGGGTGAAGATCTTCGGGTGCTTCCGGACGATGTCATCGCCTTCGGTCACAGAGATGACAACTGCGTCAACTGCTGTTCCCAACGGGAAATCGACCGGGCAGATCAGATTACCGACGTTTTCGATGAACAGCACATCCAGGCTCTCAAGCGGTATTTGATCGAGTGCGTGGCTGACGCGATGTGCGTCAAGGTGGCAGTCATCGCATGTGTTGAGGTTGACCGAGACCGCACCGTGCGAGAGAAACCGGCGATGATCATCGTCCCCGGCCGAGTCCCCGGCGATTGCACCGTAGCGTACATCGCACGACGACAACCGCTCCATGATCCTCTCGATCAGCGACGTCTTGCCGCTTCCGATCGCGCCCATGAAACCGACGGCATGAACCGACTGCTCGGCCAGCCGCTTGCGAACCTGCTCGGCCAACTCCAACTGCCTGGCCAGGATCTGTTCGCCAGAGAATCGAATATCATGCATAAGAAACGAATGATATGCGGTGCTCAGGGGCGCAGCAACCGGCTCCGAGCGAAACCGTTCGTTGGATCGGATGTAGATGAAGCGGTGGACGTGGCTTGAGTGGTTGCGGGGCTACTGCAGGGGGTGTACAGTCGGCGTTAGCCGAAGCCGCGAAGGAGGCTGTGTTGAGAAGGTCAATCTGGATCACACTTACGATGGTTGCCGCAATGTCTCTGGCGCTTGTCTCGGCGCCTCGCATTGAGGCGGTCACGGTCTATGAATTCGGAGAAGTCTTGGTCGGTGATGTGGTCACGCATGGGTTCGTGCTCACGAATGCCGGTGACGAGCCGTTGGTGATCAGCAAAGTGACGGCGACATGCGGGTGCACGACCGTCAATGACATCACTGGCAGTCAACTGGCCCCGGGCGAATCGATCGAATTGATCGCCAGGTTCACGACGTACGGATCCGGGATGTTCACGAAGAACGTCAACGTCTTCTGCAACGATCCAACGCTGACGAACGGGATGCTCACGCTCAGACTGGTGGGCACCGTTCGCACCCCCGGGGAGTATGGTTTGCCGGCCAATGATCTTCTCTACCAGTACTATTACCTGCTGATCGACGTGCGGGATCCAGCCGCCTACGATCAGGCCCATCTCCTCGGCGCAATCTCCGTCACCTCAGAGCAGCTTCTCGGAACGCTGCAAGCGTTGCGGGCCGGGGTTCCAGTGTTCCTGTACGATGATGACGGGATGGGAGCTATAGCTGCTGCCGAGGCCCTGGCCGCAGCCGGGTTCACGCAGGTCTACGCCCTGCGCGGCGGGCTTGACGCATGGCGGCGGGCCTACGGCGATGACATGCTGATCGGCGAGGGATCGGCGCCCATCCCCGAAGCTTCGCCAGAACCCGCAGGGAGCCTGCAATTCCTCGATCCGGTCTACCTTTCCAGCAATTACGCACTGATCGTGGATATCCGCTCGGCAGAGGCGTTTGACGAGAACCATCTTGTGGGCGCGATCCGCATTGAGGAAGACGCCGCGTTGGCCTGGATCGAATCGATCCCCGATACCGTCGTTGTGGTCTTCTACGATGAAGCCGGCGACCAAGCCGCATCGCTCGCCGAAGCCGTGCTTCAGGCGGGACGCACTCGTGTTTACAGTCTTGTCGGGGGGTTCGATACGTGGATCACGCAGTGGGATACGTACATGACCACCGAGCTACTCGCAACGGAAGGCGAGCAAGCCTCGACGGCTCTTTAGGTCCCGTGCACAACGGCGGCAGCCTCTGGTTGCCGCCACTTCGTTTGGTTCTCCGCGAGGAAGGTGGAGGACGACCTTAGGTGCGCTGCGTGCGCAAGAGCGAATCGAGGAAGCCAGATCACATGATCCGCAATCGCATTCTTGGCTGTACCGCCGTTCTGATGCTGCTGGCGCTGATCACGAGCCAATCGTTGGCGACAGATCTCGTGTTGTTCTACGAGGAAGGGTGTGTCCATTGCGCCCGGGTTGAAGAGGACCTGGTCGAGCTTCGAGCGGAGTTTCCAGAGCTTCACGTCGAGGAGTACGAGATCCACTCCGACGGCGCGATGGATCTTCTGGGACCGTTGCTTGCGGTATACGAGGCGGAAATCGGGTCGGTTCCAATCCTGTTCATCGCCGACACGGCGATGGTGCACGCAACGTTCTATGAGCCGGGAGTCGAACCGATCGCGATGTCCGAGTTGGGCGCGGGCTTGCGATTGCGCCAGGTGATCGAGGCTGCGATCGAAGCGCAGGCAGCCTCCCCCTGGGACAAACTCCCCGAAACGCCCACGCAGGTGGTTGTGTACCAGGAGCCGGACTCGGAGTACTCGGACGCTCTGGCAACGCTTCTTCTGGATCTCAGAGCACGTCTTCCGCTCCTTGATGTCCGCCTTCTTGTGGCCGGGGATAGTGAGGACGAACGCCTCTACACGGGGCTGATCAGGCAATACGACGTTGACCGCGGCGAGATCGCGTTGTTCCTTGGGGAGACGGCTGTGGTCGACGCAATCTGGCATGACCGCGGCGGCGAGGAACGTGCGTTCGAGTGGAGTCCCGAGGATCGTGCGGCGTTCGTGGCGATGGCCGGCGAGGAAGTCGAGGCGGGGACAGGATCCCCGCTTGACCGTCTGGAAACACTCGGACGCGTCACGCTGTGGGCGGTGATCGGCGCGGCGGCTCTTGACTCGATCAATCCCTGCGACTTCGCCGTGTTGATCCTTCTGCTCGGGACGCTGCTTGTGATCGGACGGAAAGGCAAAGTGCTCCTGTCGGGGATCGCGTTTTCCGCAGGGATCTACATCGCGTACTTCGTGATGGGGTTTGTGGTCTACAGCGTGCTTGGGATGACGCTTGGCACGCGTGCATTCCGTGAACCGTTCATCCTTGCCGTGTCTTCCATCGCGATCCTTGTCGGGTTGTGGCAGATGAAGGACCTGCTTTGGTACGGCCGCTTCATCTCGATCGAAGTCCCCGAGCGATGGAAGCCCGCTGTGAAGAAGATCACCTCATCGGCCGTCACGATTCCAGGCGCGTTCGTCGCAGGGATCGTCGATTCTCTGTTTCTTGCTCCGTGCACATCGGGGCCGTATCTCGCCATTCTGTCGCTGCTGTCACAGACAACAAGCCGGCTGCAGGGGATCGGTCTTCTGCTGATCTACAACCTGGTGTTCATCCTCCCGCTGTTGGCGATCACTGTTCTTGTCCACCTGGGATTCACCACCACAGCACGTGCGGAGAGATGGCGAACCGCTAGGATGGGCAAGCTGCATTTCATGAGCGGCGTGGTCATGGTCCTGATCGGTGTTGCGATGATCATCGGTGTCAAGGTAGGCTACATCTAGTCCTGGATTGAGCCAGACGAAGCGAAGCGAGGCACGAGATGAGAAGACCAAGCATGCGAACCTGGGCGATGATGCTCGTCATTGTCTCCATCGGATGGAGCGTGGCTGCGCAGCAGCCCCACCCGACGGTGCTCTACTTCCACCAGGAGGGCTGCCCCGAGTGCGAGACGATCCGGGAAGTTCTCGATGAAATGCAGCAGGAACACCCGGAGTTGACCGTGGGGTCGTACGAGATCACCCAGCCCGGCAATCTGGATCTGCTCGAAGACCTTGCGGCACGGTTCGGCGTCTATATGCTCTCGGTCCCGATCGTCTTTGTTGGGCAGGATACCATCGTTGTCGGGGCGGAGCTTGGCGACCGGCTCGACCTCCGGGCGGCGATTGACGCGTGCGCTACCAAAGAGTGCCCGTCGCTGCTCGACACGCCATCCTCAGAGCGTCTCAGGACCGATCTATGGATCCTTGCCGCGATGACGGCGTTGTTCAGTCTTCTGTACCTCTTTCAGGGAAACTGATTCCATTGGCTGTCTCACCCGTGTCTCTCTAGAGGGGCAAGCATCTCCTGTACCGTATCGAGGGGAGGGTGCGGACTGCCACGTCAACCTATCATGAATACAGTGAGCTTCTCGACGTTGAGCAACGAGCAACTGCTTGCCCGACTACGTTCGACCGACGGGACGAGCGAAACGGCCAGCCGGGAGCGTAGTGAGCTCCGAGAGGTGCTCGTCAACAAGAACGTCGGGTTGGTCAAGTCGATCGCTTGTGGCTTCTTGAACTCCGGAGAAAGCTTCGAGGATCTTGTCCAAGCGGGCTACATCGGGCTGATCAACGCCGTCGCCAACTTCGACCTGGCTCGGAACACCCGCTTCTCCACATATGCAACCCACTTGATCAGGGGCGAGATCCGGCACTACATTCGAGACAAGCACACCACCGTGAGAATCCCGCAGTGGGTGCAAACGATGAACCGCCGCGTGACCCAGGCGGAAGAGGAGTTCTTCCAACGTGTCGGTCGGCCTCCGACGATAGCCGAGCTGGCGAATCGAATGGACCTGAACGAGGACCAGCTGAGCGAATTGCTGCGAGGGCGCAACTCGATGACCTACATCTCGATCGATCGTGACCGACGCCAAGAGGATCCCAACCCGTCTCCGCCACGCCTGGAGCGTCTACGTCCGCAGGACGAGGACCTCTCGTTTGACATGAGGGCAAGGATCGCGGTTGCGATCGAAAGTCTCGCTGACCTGCAGCGGCAGGTGATCGAAGGGCTGTTCTACCAGGGGCGCACACAAAGCCAAGTGGGCGATTCTCTGGGGATCTCGCAGCGGCAGGTCTCACGGATGAAGGAGAAAACGCTTCGCGAGCTGCAGCAGAAGCTCCAGCACGGATCGAAGCCGGGCGCAACTGAAGAGCCGTCGGATTAGGCAGAATGTCTACGTAGGAGTTGAGGCTTGTGAACGGAACGGACCCGTACGACCTTCTGATGCTGATCAGCCACGCCACGGAGAGGCTTCGTGCGGGCGTACTGCTCATCGAGGGAGAGAAGCGGAGCGAAGGGATCGAGGAACTTGCTGGTGTTGTCTCCGACATCGATGCCTATCTTGGCTCCGTCTCGAAGGATCCTCTCCTCCGGATCGCTTCGATCGATCCTGCGGCCTTCTCCTCACGGCTGAGTCTGGTGCGAACCGACATTCAGTCCGTGGTCGAGGCGCTTTCAGGACAAGCATGAAGCGACGTGTCGCGGTCGTCACCGGCGGGACGGGGGGGCTCGGCGCAGCCACTGCGCGGCGCCTCGTCAGGGATGGATTCCACGTCATCATCATTCATCGCGGGTCGAAGCAGGGGCGCTCGAGTAGGGACTCCGAGGCCGACTCGCGTCCCGCGCCTCCAGGCGAACGCGAACACCTCGTGCACATTCATGGTGATGTCACCCAAGAGAGAGACGTTAGAAGGCTTGTTCATGAAGCGGCCTCCCATGGGGAGATCCGGGCATGGGTGAACGCGGTGGGCGAATTCGAGCAGATGCCGGTGGACCTGGCGTCGATCGAGGTGTGGGAGCGGATGTTCCGCAGCAACCTGCTGAGTGCCGTGCTCTGCTGTCGTGAGGTCATCCCGGCGATGCGGCTGCACGGAGGATCGATCGTCAACATAGGCGTTGCGCGGGCGGGTGCCGTGCGAGCGACGCCAAACACACTGCCCTACACCGTCGCCAAGAACGGGTTGGTCGCGCTTTCGCTCACGTTGGCCAAGACGGAAGGTCCGCACAATATCCGTGTGAATGTCGTCAACCCAGGCTTCGTCGTGGGCGGAGAGCACAGTCCTGCATCGGCTGCGGCGAAGATCCCGCTGGGGCGGCTTGGGAGGGCGGATGAAGTTGCAGACGCAGTAGCGTTCTTGGTTTCCGAAGAGGCAGCCTACATTACCGGAGCTGTCCTCGCGGTGGATGGCGGTGTGTTCCTCTAGCGAGCGAAACGAAACCCGGGCCAAGCCATGCGGGTTGACCCGGGTCACGCTTTGACGGATCTCAACAAGATCCGGGTTGCTCTTCGCTCCTAGTCTACGACCACCGCGTTGATCGCACCGGTCGCCGGATCAATCGTGATCCGAGTCGTCTGATCCGGGAGAACCTGTACGGTTCGTTCGATCGGGTTCGGGGTTGTCCGGATCACGATCCGGTACTCGCCGACATCAAGATCGTCCGGACCGGCATCTCCAACGGTCCCCGAGTAGATCTCTTCGCCTTGCTCGTTGTAGATGCTGTAGCTCAACTGGAGCGACTCTTGGAGCGCGGCCAGAAGCTCGGCACCCGTCGATGCTGCGCGGTACGTGCCGTTGCCTACATCAGCCATCGCCATCAACTCATCACGGGCCTGTGGATCGTCGGCCAGATCAAAGCCAATGACGTAGATCTCGAGGTTCGGAACGGAACGCGCCAGCTCTTGAGCTGCGGCTGCCGGCGTCCCGCCGCACGTGTCACGCCCATCACTCACCACGACGAGCAACGCACCGCCGTAGATTCCTCGAAGATCCTCGCGGGCCTCGAGTAGGTTGAACGCAAGCGGCGTACGACCGCTTGATTCAACCGTTGCGATCTGCTGCTCGAGCTGAATCCGATCGAGAGGCTCCACCGGGAACACCTGGCGCGTCGTATCGCACTTGCCTCCGAAGACACGCAAACCGACCGATGCATCACTCGGGATGTTCGGAAGCAGATCGATCAGGATCGACTTGGCGATGTCGATCTTGGTTGAGCCTTCGAACGCATCACCCATGCTCGATGACGTATCGAGGATGATCAGGATCGAGGAACGAGATCCCACCAACGACAGCTGAAGCCGACCGCTGCTTGAGAACTCGAACGTGCCCGCGAACTCGGTGACCGTGCTTTGCACGATTGCGATTCCCATGGCGCCCACGGCATCGATGGAAGGTCCGGGGCAAGGGGACGAGTCTTCGTCGGCGGGAACATCGCTCAAGCGGACGAAACGGAACTGCTGAAGAGGGCTGACATAGGGACCGATGTCGATTGCACCCGGATAGCCGGTGACCTCGCCAACCTGAATGTAGGTGCTGCCGTTCTCGCTGATCTCGACGCGGCAAGGATTCTCATTCGTGGCATAGATAAACAGGTCGTTGCCTGGCTGATCGACGAGTCGGTTGTCGACGAATTCCAGGATTAGGTAGGCACGATCATCGAGCTCGCTGAGACGAAAACCGAGCGACACGGCGCATGGATCACAGCTTCCGCAGGGTTTGCAGCAATCGGAACCGCAGTCGGGTGGACCGAGTGCGGCTTCGGGATCATTGAAAGCGCATCGAACACAACTGCCTTCCACGTAGGCCACAGCACGATCTGCGAAAGCGACATCACCCAACGGGAACGTTACACCAGCGTAGGTTGTGGCCTGAGCCACGACCGCAGAAACGAAGAAAACGCTCATCAGACAGGCAAACGCGAGCCAACCGATGAAGCGAGGGGCCCGTCTCATGAAACCACCTCCCAAGACTCAAGCGACGCAACCGCCCTGTCGATTCTTGCTGTATGTCATTCTGTGTCGTTACCACAGGGCCTCGTCATCATAAGGCGATTCCAGACGAGAGACAAGTCGAGTGTGCTGCTGCCGGCCTACCTCGAGTTCTATTGCGCAAGACTCAGGGCTGGGCTAACATGAGATCGATTGCCGAGGTGGCGGAATTGGCAGACGCGCATGGTTGAGGGCCATGTGAACATTATGTTCGTGCGGGTTCAAGTCCCGCCCTCGGCACCAAACGAAGTATCGGAGCTTTGACCTCGCTTCCAAAGAACCTGAGCAGGTTACTCATGCGAATCATTCTGGATGTCATGGGGGGGGATCAGCTCCCTGGTACGTTGATACGAGGTGGGATCGAGGCCGGGCGGAGGTTCGACCTGGATGTTGTCTTCGTCGGCGAGCCATCAGCACTTCGATCCTCGTTGAAGCAGCAGCATATCGCTGAGGGGTCAAAGTTCTCCGTTCTTGCTTCTGATTCCGTGATTCGCATGGATGATCCTCCTGTCTCCGCAGTTCGCAAGAAGCGGGGATCATCGATGATGCTCGGACTGTGTGCGCTTCGCGATGGCGACGGAGATGCCTTGGTCTCTCCCGGAAATACGGGTGCGGCTGTCGCCGGGAGCTTGTTCACGCTCGGGAGAATCCCGGGGATTCCCCGTCCCGGACTGGTTGCGCACCTGCCAGCAGTCGACGGTGACGACTTCGCAATCATCGATGTGGGGGCTACGGTGGATTGCCGTCCGGAGCACCTTGTCCACTTCGCCACGATGGGAACGATCTATGCACGGGATATCATGGGGATACCTCGCCCCACAGTGGGTCTCCTGAGCATCGGAGAGGAAAAGGGGAAAGGCAATCGGGTGGCGTCGAAGGCACACGCTCTGCTACAGGATGCCCCGATTGAGTTTGTCGGCAACGTGGAATCGCATCAGCTGTTGAACGCTCGACCTGTCGACGTGGTTGTCTGTGATGGGTTCGCCGGTAACGTCTTCCTCAAGGCCACCGAAGGGGGAGTCGGCGCGATCGTCTCGCTACTGAAGGCAGGACTCAGATCCAGTCGGCGCGCCAAGTTCGGCGCGATGCTCCTGCGGCCAGCGCTCAGGGAGCTTGTTGGCAAGCTCGACTACCAAAGCCGGGGAGGCGCTCCGCTGCTCGGCGTGAACGGCGTGGTGATTGTGGCGCACGGCCGCTCGAACGCCGAAGCAATCATCGGAGCCATCGACATCGCCCGACTGGCTGTATCCTCGGGTATGGGAACTCATCTTGCGGAATCGGTCGAAGGGAAGGCTGCGTGACTGTATATGCACGGATCTTGGGCACGGGAAGCCGGCTCCCCAGCAGAGCCGTAAGCAACGCCGATTTGGAGCGAATGGTCGACACCTCGGACGAGTGGATCGTCCAAAGGACCGGCATCCGGTCGCGATTCATCCTTGGTGAGGATGAACAGGTAGCGGGATTGGGCGTCGCGGCCGCGGAGGAAGCCCTGCGTGCGGCGGGGCGAAGCGCCGAGGACATAGACCTTCTGATCGTCGCCACGAACTTCCCCGAGATGATCCTTCCAGGAACATCCCCGTTCATTGCGGCGGGCATCGGGCTTAGGGACAGTCCATTCTTCGACATCAAGGCCGGTTGCTCCGGCTTCGTCTACGGAATGGCCGTGGCGGACGGCCTCCTGCGTTCCGGGGTCAGTAGGTGCTTGCTGCTCGTCGGCATCGAGGCGCTGTCACGGATGACTGACTGGACGGACAGGAAGACATGTGTGCTGTTCGGCGATGGCGCAGGTGCCGTGGTAATGGAACGTGCCGACGGAGGACAGGGCGGAATCCTCGGTGCGTCGATCCATGGGGATCACGACAAGGCGATGCTGCTACACATGCCCGCGGGCGGAACGCGAACTCCGGCCAGCCACGAGACGGTCGATCAGAAGCAGCACGTCATCAAGATGGAGGGAGCGGGGGTGTATCGGAGCGCGGTGTCGATGATGGCGCGAGCTTCTCTGGAAGCCCTTGATGTCGCGGGACTCACCCTGGATGAGGTAGATTGGCTCATTCCGCACCAGGCGAACCTACGGATCATCGAGTCTCTTGTCAGGCGAACCGGGATCAACGAAGAACGCGTGATCGTGAACCTGGATCGCGTGGCCAACACGTCCACGGCTTCCATCCCGATCGCGTTGGACGAGGCGGTTCGAGACGGACGGATCGGAAACGGTGATCGCGTTCTGTTGACGGCGTTCGGCGCGGGTGCGTGTTTTGGGGCGGTTGTTGCCCAGATGTAAGCTGTGACCCGGGAGGGCAGCGATGAGCTTTGTCCCCGGATGGGTTTTCCCCGGTCAAGGAACCGTCCCGAGCACAAGATGGGACGATACGGCGCTTGCCCGACGCCTGTCGGATGCGTCGACCGACGCCGGGCTTGACCTCTTGGCTCTTTTCGACGGGCCGGCCTCGGAAGAGCGACTGCAAACCCGCGTTGCGCAACCGCTGATCCTCATTGACTGCGTCGTGAAAGCAAGCAAGCTGCGGCAAGCAGGCGTCGGTTGCAGGGTAGTTGCCGGACACAGTTTGGGCGAGTACGCGGCGCTCGTGGCCGCCGATGTTCTTGATCCGTTGGATGCGTTGCGGATTGTCATGCGACGTGGCGAGCTGATGGATCGCATCGCGGGCGGCATGATGGCGATCGTGAAGCTGGATACCGCCGCAGCGGAGGAACTGTGCCATGAGAGCGGTGGGGATGTGGTCGTCGCGAATCGAAACAGCCCGCAGCAAACCGTGGTTTCCGGACGGCTTGATGCGTTGACGGAGATGGCCGAACGAGTCGAGCAGATCGGCGGCAGGGCAATCCGCCTTGGCGTGTCGGGGCCGTTTCACTCGCCACTGATGAGCGACGCTGAAGCACAACTGCGTCCGATGATCGAGGCTTGCCGGTTCGAGGATCCCATGGTTCCGGTTGTGTCTTCGGTGACCGGGGAAGTTGTACGAAACGGAGGGCGTCTCAAGGAGCTTCTTTCTTCTCAGATCACTGCAAGCGTCGAGTGGATGGCGGTTCTTGACTCGCTTGCCGGAGAAGGGGTTACCCACGTCGTTGAAGTGGGACCGGGGACGGTCCTTGCAGGGATCGGCAAACGCAACCCTGTGGAACTTGCGTACCTCAGCTACGAGGAGGCAGAGAGATGGGCGAATTCGAGCAGCGAGTCGCCGTAGTCACCGGCGGAACCCGCGGGATCGGAAGAGCGATCGTGGAGAAGCTCTGCACCGATGGATGCTCGACATGGGTATGGGCTCGCAATGAAGAGGCGGGGATGGCCCTCGCCGCGGCGCTGTCGGGGTGCCACTACGCACGAGTGGACGTATCGAATTCGGAGAGCATTGAGGCAGGAGCGGAGCTTGTCCTGAAGCAGGAAGGACGCGTGGATTTCCTGGTCTGCAACGCGGGGATCACGCGAGATCAGTTGATGCTTCGGTTGAAGGAGCCGCTGTGGGACGATGTTCTCAACGTCAACCTCAAGGGCGCCTACTTGTGTATCCGCGCGCTTCTCCGACCGCTTCTTCGCGCACCGGCAGGCGCGATTGTCTGTATGGGATCTGTTGTTGCAGAGATGGGGAACGTAGGGCAAGTGAACTATGCTGCTGCAAAGGCTGGACTCGAGGGGATGGCTCGCTGTCTCGCCAAAGAGGTTGGAGGCCGCGGGCTTCGGGTGAACGTGTTGGCGCCGGGGTTCGTAGCGACGGACATGACAGCGGAGCTGAGCGAGGAGTGGAGCCGGAAATTGCTCGACAGGATCCCGCTCGGGCGCATCGCCGAACCATCAGAAATCGCCGAGGTTGCTGCGTTCTTGCTTTCGCATCGGGCTTCTTATATAACTGGGCAAGTCATTGGTGTGAATGGGGGATTATTCCCCTAGCAATGCGAAACAGAAGGGGGAGGTAACGGCGTATGAGCGAGATTGCGGATCGAGTGAGATCTGTAATATCCGACCAGCTCATGGTCGAGCTTGAGGAGGTTTCGGATGAGTCTTCGTTCGTCGAGGACCTCGGAGCCGACTCGTTGGACACAGTCGAGCTGATCATGGAGTTTGAGGACGAGTTCGGAGTCGAGATTTCCGACGAGGATGCGGAGAAGATTTCCACTGTGGGGGAAGCGATCGCCTACCTTGAGAAACTCGTCGACAGCAAGAGCGAATAGCCTGATAAGAACTGGCTTTCGGGGGACAGCTGATGTTGTGCTGTCCCTTTTCGCATTACGGGTACGTTTCTGGAGTGCTGCACGAGAAAAGGAATCCGGACGAGGTGATGCAGATGCGGCAGGGAGAACGTCGTGGCGGTGTAGGGCAGGAAAGCATCAACCCCTACTACGAGGGAGCCAAGTACCCTGAGCCCACGGTTTGCCCGCGTTGCGGGCTCACGTACCACATCGGGCGATGGCAAGTCGCGGAAGAGCCTCCGGCCAAGCCCGCGCAGAAACACCATTGTCCGGCTTGTCGTCGAGCGATCGATCGATATCCTGCCGGGTGGGTGTACCTGTCCGGAAGCTATATGGAAGAGCATCATGACGAGATCCTACGGATCGCACGCAACCAGGAGGCTGCGGCTGCAGCTTCACGTCCACTCCAGCGGATCCTCTGGATCGAGCAGCGGTCAGGTCGTGTCGAGATCGCCACGTCCAACCGACACCTTGCCGAGCGGATCGGCAAGGCGATCGAAGGGGCCTGCAAGGGGACCCTTCAGGTCAAGCGGGCACCGAATGCGCCCTTGGCGAGGGTGTACTGGGAACGAAGCAACTCGTAGCGGGTGGAGCGATTCCAACGAGTGCGCATTGCCGACGGCTGGTCTTGGTCGGCGATGCGCATGTTGCTGTGAGCGAAAGGCGGGACGAACAGCCATGAACGTGCCGGGCGAGATCGATCTCACGAGGGCGCTTCACGTCAGCACTGCTGCCGCAGAGGCGTGCGCTGATCTGCTCAGGAATGGGCTCGGACGACCCGGGGAGGTTCGGACGAAGGGGAGCACAACCGACTTCGTCACAGACATCGACCACGCCGCCGAGGCGATCGTCCTTGACCACTTGCTGAAGGCAACCCCCTCGTTCAGCGTGCTCAGCGAAGAGGCGGGAGAGATGCGACGCGATCCTGATTGGATGTGGATTGTGGATCCGATCGATGGTACGACGAACTTCGTACGGGGCATCCCGCACGTTTCCACCTCCATCGCCCTTGCTCATCGCGGACAGCCGGTCGTTGCATGTATCCACGATCCGATCCGAGAAGAAACCTACACCGCAGTTCGCGGTGCCGGGGCATGGAGGAATGGGGAGAAGATCAGCGTCTCCTCCACGGAATCCCTTACCGGCGCGGTTCTTGTCGTGGGCTTCTCAAGGGTTCGCGATCGCGCTGCGCGCATGGTCGCCGGAACTCGGGCACTGCTTGACTCTGCGGGGATCCTACGCACAACGGGCTCAGCATGCTTGGACCAGGCGTTTGTCGCCTGTGGTCGGGTCGACGGCATGTGGTATGCCGGCCTATCGATGTGGGACGTCGCTGCCGGGACGCTGTTGGTGACGGAGGCCGGTGGCTGCGTATCCTCACCGTCCGGAGCTCATCTTGAGGATCCCGAGGAAGGTGTCGTCGTATCCAACAGCAACCTGCACCCCGCGATCCTGCACGCGGTCGGAGGGTGTCCTTGAGCGTGATTCCGGACGACAGCGGTCTTCACCGCTACCGGGACCTGATCTGTGACTGGGAATCGTTCGCGGAATCCTTGGATTCCCCGCCGCCAGCGAGCCTGCGGGTCCGCACCAGGAAGATCGGTCCCGAAGAGCTTGCACACAGGCTTTCCGAGCAGGGGATTGCCTCTCATCCTTGGGAATGGGACCCTGGGATCCTTGTCACCAAGCACGAATCGGTCGGCGCTACGCTGGAGCACTGGCTGGGGTTCTACTACGTACAAGAGCTGACCCAGACTGTTCCTGTTCGCGTTCTGGAGCCGCAGCCGGGTGAACGTGTTCTGGACTTGTGTGCTGCACCTGGCGGCAAGACTACGCAAATCGCGGAACGGATGGGGAATCGCGGGATGCTCATCGTGAACGAACCGTCCGGCAGGCGGCAGCCGGCGTTGCTAGCGAACATGAACCGGCTTGAGGTTGTCAACGCAGTCGTGTTGGCGCGCCGCGGGGAGGAGTTCCCTTTGGGCCAGACGTTCGATCGTGTGCTGGTTGACGCTCCGTGCTCAGGCGAGGGGAC
>Ga0272444_10002344_pt1 | contig 17543 bp, 9 predicted proteins | sample SSMForm13_FD_201033 | JGI IMG/M metagenome (GOLD analysis project Ga0272444, IMG submission 201033) | Marine sediment archaeal communities from Little Sippewissett salt marsh, Falmouth, MA, United States - SSM-Form-13 | ecosystem: Environmental > Aquatic > Marine > Wetlands > Sediment ... | reverse complement strand
ACGTTCCGCGCCGAGCGGTGTCCATGAGCATCCGCCAAATCCTCGCCAGCCAGTGCATTATCTGCACCGTGCCCGACAGGCGAAAGGCCCCCGCCGTCCGGGATACTCTCGAAGGCCAGGTGAGCAACATGACGCCCGCGTCGGTCCTCAACACACACGACGACTGCCATCTCTTCCTCGACGAGCCCGCCGCGTCGATGCTCCGCGACCCATAGGAAGAGTCGAACATAAACCGTCGAGTCACCCGCAAACAGAGAAAGGTCACAGGTCTTAGCTCTTAGGTCATAGGGCGCATGGCGTCCCCAAACGCGGTGGGACCGCCTTTTCCCTAAGACCTATGAGCTACGACCTAGGACCTTCTTCCCGGAGTAAACACATGCACTTGCCCGGATTCGTGGACTTGCAGGTTAACGGCCATCTCGGCTGCGACTTCAGTTCGCCGAGTATGTCGGCCGAGCAACTTCGCGCCGTGTGCGACAAACTTCTCGCCGCAGGCACGGCTGCCTTTCTGCCCACGATGATCACCGCACCAATGACGGTCTACGAGCGAAATCTGCCCATCCTCGCCAAGGCGATCGACAGCAAGCTTTTTCGCGGCAGGCTGCTGGGGATACACCTGGAAGGGCCGTTCCTTACGCCCAAGCCAGGGCCCATCGGGGCCCACAGACCCGAACACACGCTCGCACCGGAAGTGGACGTTCTGGGTCGGCTGGTGGACCTGGCTGGCGGCTTTGTGCGAATGCTCACGCTATCGCCCGAGTTGCCAGGGGCCGAAAAGCTGATCGCCTGGGCGGTCGGGCGAGGAATATGCGTAAGTTGTGGCCACACCATGGCGACGGCGGACGACCTCGCCCGCGCCACCGATGCGGGCGCGACCGCCTTCACGCACCTGGGCAACGGTCTGGGGCAGGTTGTGCCCCGCCACGCGAACCCAATCTGGGCAGCCCTGGCTGAAGACCGCCTGGCCGCCACGATCATAACCGACGGGCATCATCTTCCACCGCCGGTCATCAAGTCGTTCCTCCGCGCCAAAGGCGTCGAGCGAACCATCGTCATCAGCGATGCCGCCCCGCTTGCCGGCATGGCGCCGGGCAGGTACCGCGCGCTGGGCAACGAGGTGGTGCTTGAACCCGACGGCAAACTGCACAACCCGTCAAAGAACTGTCTCGTGGGCTCGTCGTCGACCATGCTCCAGTGCATGACCCACCTGGCCTCGCTGGATATCCTCAGCGCCGCGGAACTGCGCGCCGTCGGCCTGGATAACCCCCTGCGTCTCCTGGGCCTGTCCCCCACAGACCTCCGCCCCGCCGGCAGCGTCCAATACGACCCTGCCTCCCTTCGATTCAAGAAATCCGTCCCGGCGCGCCGGGACAATCCACAATCCGCAATCGATTAGATTTGCCCGCCAGGGAATTGAATCCGACTCTTCCTGTAACGGGCCAGGGAGGCCCTGCATGCAGTTACCATATGTCCGCACCCTCGCCGGATACGGACAGCAGGAGATTCCATACATGAAACGCTCTTTTGTCGCTATCGGGGCAATGCTCTGCGTCACTGTCATCACCGCAACCGCCCAGGCCGACATGATCGATGATCCGTTCAACTATTTCAACGTCTACAGCCTCGGCGATATCGGTAGCGAAGCCTCGCCGTATCACAGTGACTTCCAGGGCCGGGCAGGTGCGGCAGGGAACGTGGCGTTCTCGTCGTTTTCCCTGCTGAACCAGCCGAACCAGACGGGGCCGGCACTGCACGTGGGCGGTTCCGCCAGGCTTACCGGCGCGTACCTCGGGGACGTCGAGGCCGGCGGTGACATCGCCCTTGGCGGCGTCGGCATTTCCGGCAACGTCACTGCCGGAGGATATATCGTCCAGTTCGGCGGGGGCTCAGTCGGAGGCAATGCCCATGCCGGGCTCGGAGTTGCCCTCAACGAAACGCTTACCGTTTACGGCGATACGCAAACGGGCATGCAGTACGCCCCCACAACCGATCACCAGGCCATCAGCGATTACTTCCGAAACACCTCCGCCGACATCGGAGCCATGTCGGCGACCGGTTCTTACACTGAAGAATGGGGACATCTGACCTTCACTGGCACCGAAGGCGTCAACGTGGTCAACATCGCAGCCGAGGATCTCCAGGCCGCGTGGAAGTTCACCATCGATGCGCCCACCGACGCGATAGTATACGTCAACGTCCCAGACACCGACGTCACACTGGACTGGACGGCGTGGAACTACGAGGGCGGCATCCTGGCGGAGGATGTCCTTCTGAACATGTCCAACGCCGAGTATTTGGAGCTATCGAGCACAAACGCAGTAAACATACTCGCGCCTCTGGCGGCGACGGACTTCGATTCCGGCCTGATCGCAGGTACGTTGATCGTCGGCGACCTCCAGGGCGGTGGACAAGTCAATAACGGAAGTTTCGGCCACGGAGGAAGTATACCCGAACCTGCCAGTATCCTGTTGCTGGCCGGAGGGACGTGGGCGGCCCTGCTGCGAAGGCGACGGCCGGGCCCGTCCCAAAGATGATACCACTTAAGAACCCGTGCATTCTCTGGCCGGCGCTATTAGACTCATTGAGGACGTAGAATATCTGTTTTGGCGCGGGTCTGGATCGTACGCGGGGGCGGTTCTCCCCGCGTGGAGAAGACCATGAGAACCGCACGGGCTTTGGCTGTTGTGCTGGTGCTGGGTATTGCCGGGCACTGCCATGCAGGGCAGTGGATTTCCGCCCAATTGCCTCACGGCCGAACACCGTTTGGACCGGTATCGCTGTACTGGTTCCGCGTCGCGAGAAACCCCATCATCTACCGTCGAATCATCGACGTGCCCAGGGGCGCCAACCGCACCACCGCTGCCATTCGCTCGACGGGGTATCTGTACATCTGCGTTGATGGCGAGCAGGTATACGCATGGGGGCTCGCTAAGGACAACGCCGAAAGGCCACATCCCACCGGCGACCCGAAGCGAATCCATTATGTTGATCTCAGCGAATACCTCACACCCGGCAGGCACGTACTGACCGTCAGTGCCCCAGCCGGCACCAGCGCCGTCGGTGGCTTCGTGCTGGATGGCGGAATCTACGCCGCAGGCGAACGCGTCGCGCCGCTGGTCAGCGACGAGTTATGGTCGGCAGTGGCGTTCAGGCCGACGGAAATCGTCGAGGACTCGCCCGTGATGCGTCTGGGCTACGACGGTCTGGAACGACCGGGCATCTGCACTGGCGCCTTGAAGGTCCGAACGGTTGGCTCGCCATGGTCGGCCGATGATGACAAACTCGCAACTACGCACTTCAGGGCCCGACTCAATCGGATAAAGCGTGAGGCAGACGATGCTGCCTGGCGACTCGGATTGCTCGCCGACAGGGGAATCTACATTTCAGACGACTCAGCCCACACCTGGTGTGGCCCGGGACGACCTGGAATCGCGCCGCTGGCCGAGAAGGCAAACCAGGCGCGGGCCCAGGCCGGCAAACTGCGCAGGAAAACGGAAGGCTTGGCCGAACTCAAAGTGACCGGCGTTCGCCACCTTGCGAGCGCAACAGCCGACCTGGATCGCCTCGACAGGGAAGTCGCCGCCATTAACCAGACGGCAACGGACCTCTGCTCGCAAGCCGGCGCCGCCGATGCACAAACCGCCGCCAGGCTCCTTGCCGCAAGCGGCTGGCAGGACAGCAACCACCCACTGGCCCCGCTCAATGAAAGTCGCCATGACCGCCTGGGCTGGCTTCCGCTGAATGAACTTTCCGACAGCAACCTCACCCGATGGGCCGTGACGGTGAACCCAGCCGACGGGCCCAAGACTGCGGCAGTCCTGGCCACGCCGCTCTCGCCGTGCGTTGTCCTGACCCCGGTCGGCGGAGACCTGCACATCCGCCATAAAGGCAAGGCCGAGGTTGCGCTTCCCGGCGGACAATGGGTCGGCAGCTACGACGCGGAACGAACAGGCAGGCTCAGGGCGAACTGGGTGCTGCTGTGGCTCGCCCCGAAAACTCCCGACGCGCCGGAAAGGCCCATACTGCTTGTCTTCGAGAAAAACCCCGCCGCTATCGAGTGCGCCATCGGCGTCACCAGTTTCAAGCTGGGCTGGCAAAGCCGGGTCATCGCCGTGCGTCCCTGGGCCAAGGCCATGCCGCCCAAGGCCGACCAGGCCGGCATCGCGAAGGTGGCTGGGTTCTGGTCACGCGCCGCCCTGGCCGTCCCGGTTAACTACCTCGGCGTCACCAAGGTTCTGGAAAAGGCCAGGCCCTGGCGAAACATCTCCACCGACAACCTCCCACCCGGGCCGCTGCTGGGCCAGCGAGTCGTCTACGATTACCTCATAACCAAGGACCAGTGGAAAACCAAGCCGCTCAAGCTCGCCCCCCTGCCAGCCCTGTGCAGCCTCGCCATGGACTGCAAATACCATACGCTCGAGTTGGAAGACCCCAAGGCCGTCCAGGTAATCCAGGATGGCGGCCTGGCTGGACCATACCGCGCCGTCGTCGGCGCCGAGCGTGTCGGCTACAAGTACCGCGTCGAGCCCTGGCCGAGGATGGTGGGCTTTACGAGCTGGATGTTTGGCCGGGCCGACACCGGCGTGCCGGGCAACAGGCGCGAGATGGAAATCATCGCCGCGACCGGCGCGAACAGCTATCGCCCGCAGCACAACTTCGCCTCCGAACCGGCAGAGGGGTTCGGGCCGAGCGAAAAACGCACGCGACTCGCCGCCCTGGCCGACTTCTGCCGCGATGCGGGTGTCAACTACACCAACAACATCGACCAGTCGCTCGGCCCGCGTAACCGGGGCCTTCTCAAAAAGGACTACGACAAGTGGGTGCAAACCGTGCTGCTGCCCCACTACGACAAGCTCACGGCCCAGCTTGGCGGGCGGGAGTTCTGGCAGGTTTCCTACGACCTCGTCAACGAACCCTTCGACCACCAGGCCGCCAGGTACAACCCCGCGATGAAGCAGCTTACCGCCCACATCCGAAAGACCGACCGCAGGCATCTGCTCTACGTCGAACCGTGCCAGAGCTGGGGTGCCATCGAGCAGCTTCGGCTCGTCGAGCCGACCGGCGACCCGCTCACCATGTACAGCTTCCACGATTACACCTTCGGCCTGAAGACCGCTGCGGACCGCTGGCCCTCGGCCAGGGAAGACATGTCCACGATCTGCCGCAAGTGGTGGCCTGCTATTGAGTTTGCTATCCGAAACGGCGTGGGGCTGCACTGTGGCGAGTTCGGCGGCTTCGCCGGGCCCAGTGACGACAATCCCAGCCAGATCACGCTCCTGAAGGACTTTTTCCGGATCTTCGATCAATTCGGCATGCACCATCATTACTACACAGGCCGGAGCATCCATCAGCGCCAACTCGACGGCAGCCTGCGGGCAAACAACGTTGTAAGAACCTACCGCCGGTACACCCAACGCAAAGATCTGAACCTCTACTACGAGCCCCGGCCCCAGTGAATCCCGCTTTGGGGGTCGGGCTTTCGCCGGCAATTCGACAGGCAAATCGACGGGGGCTGGAAATTATCACGCCGGGGCGATAACCTTTCTCGTCTTACGCCGCAGACGCGGCTGACCCTACAGAGTGCATTGCTAGGAGTTGAACATGCTTACGCTTAACTGGAAGAACGCGACGGACGCAGCCATCGGAGCCGAACACGGCGTTACGAAGGCAGACCTGTCGGGTATATCGCGGACAATGGGCAAGGCCCTCAGGACAGTTATCGCCCAGACCACCGGCGGCAAACTTGGCTATGCGAACCTGCCCACGCACAAGACCTATCCCAATGCGGTCAAGGTGCTGGCTGACAAGTTCCGACCCGCCACCACGGACCTCGTCGTCCTGGGCATCGGCGGGAGCGCTCTGGGCAATATCGCCCTCCAGGCCGCACTCAACCCAGCCACGTACAACCTGCTGCCCGACGCCAAGCGAGGTGGGCCTCGCCTGTTCGTGCTGGACAACGTGGACCCCGCCATGGTCGGCGACGTGCTGGACTTCATCGGCCCGCGCCTGGCGACGACATGCGTCAACGTCATCAGCAAATCCGGCGAGACGGCGGAGACGGCCAGCCAGTTCATGATCTTCCGCCAGGCGCTCAAGGACAAGCTCGGCGCGAGCTTCGCCTCGCGGATCGTCGCAACCACCGACGCCAAACAGGGCACGCTGCACGACATCGCCAAAGCGGACGGATACGCCACGCTCGAAGTCCCCGGCGACGTCGGCGGGCGGTTCAGCGTGCTCTCGCCGGTCGGGCTGTTCAGTGCGGCCATGTGCGGAATCGACATCGACCAACTTCTCGCCGGCGCTGCCGCTATGAGCAAACGCACCGAGAACCCCAAGTGGCGTGAGAATCCCGCCGCCGTCCTGGCCGCCATCAAACACCTCGCCACAGCCAAGGGCAAGATCATGCACGTGATGATGCCCTACTCCAACCGCCTGTACCTGCTGGCTGACTGGTACCGCCAACTCTGGGCGGAATCCCTCGGCAAGCAGCACGACCGCAAGGGCAAGGAAGTATTCGCCGGCCCGACGCCGATCAAGGCCCTCGGCACGACCGATCAGCACAGCCAGGTCCAGCTCTACCGCGAGGGTCCCAACGACAAACTGACAGTCTTCCTGGAAGTCGAAAAGCAAGCTCGCGAACTGGCCGTGCCGGACGCCTTCGGCGAGGTCCCAGGCCTGGCCTACCTCCGTAATGCCGACCTGGGAACACTGCTCAACGCCGAAAAAATCGCCACCGAGTACGCCATGGCCTGTTCACAGAGGCCCAGCGTCACGATCCGATTCAACGAGATCACGCCGCACACCGTCGGCGAGTTCATCTACCTATACGAGTTCACCACGAGCCTGGCAGGCGAGTTGCTGAATATCAACGCCTACGACCAGCCAGCCGTCGAACTCGGCAAAAAGGCCACCTTCGCCCTCATGGGCCGGGCTGGCTACGAAGAAACAGCTAAGGAAATCGCCCCCTTCGCCGAGATCGACGAGAAATACGTGGTGTGAGAAAAGCCACTCCGAGAACCGGGCGGCGACTCCTGATAGGAGAAATAAGATGAACGGCACCCCGGACATGACGAGCGTAAAACCAGGTTCCCTGTCAAAAGGTCTGGACCACATGAAGCACAATATCATCTTCCTCGCAACCCTCGCCGCACTCGTAATCGCCGCCGGATCGGCATCGGCCCGGGCGGCCGATCGCCACTGGACCGGTGACGGAACCTGGGACACCTCCGCCGCCTGCTGGGCTGCATCTGCAGACGGCCCCCACGACACCACCTGGACCTGCAACGACATCGCCATCTTCGGAGGCAAGCCGGGCACTGTCACGCTGGGCGAGGACATCGCACTGAAGCACCTGAAGTTCATCGCCACCAGATCCGGCTATGTTATCGCGGGCAAAACCTTGAAGTTTGGTCCCAACGGATCCATCACCCAATCGGTCGGGGCACCGACCAACGTGCAGCACATCATCACCTCGGCAATCACCGGCGCTCCGTCGGTGCACATCGCCACCAACACGAATTATCAGGGCCTGACGTTTGCCCCGACCGACGGAACGATGACGCTGGGGACATGCCTTGTTCCCTGTGAAGACGGCACGAGCGACAAGGCCGGGCTGACACTCGACGGCACGACAAAAGGCAACTCGCTGGGCGAGGTGAAGTACTATCGAGGCCGACGATATGGCACGCTCTGGAAGAACGGGCCCGGAATATGGTCGGTGGGCAAGGTGAGGATTGGAACGGTCAGGATCAACGCCGGAACCGTGATCTTCAAGGGCTCTGTCGACTGCGACTATCAAGGATTTGTGTTCGACGGCGGGACCCTCTCCGGCACGGGACCGATCAACGAGGACATCGTCGTCCCCGCTAAGGGCGGTATGGCGCCCGGCGCCGGTGCGGGCACGCTCGGCATCGTGGGCAGCCTTGACCTGGCCGCGATGGCCGGCGGGACAGGCAAGCTCGAGTTCGAACTCGACGCCCAGGCCGCCACCAGCGACCGCATCGAAGTCACCGGCACGATGGACATCGGCAAAGGCAAGCTTGGTTTCAGTGATTTCGCCTTCACCGATCTCGGCGGAGTGGAAGCCGGCACCTATATCCTCATCAGCACCACCGGGGGCATCAGCGGAACCCTCGACCGGGCAGACCGCATCGGCAAGATCGGGGGATTGGTCGGCCTGTTGCAGATCAACGGCAAGAACCTGGAATGGGCCACCGATGCCGATGGCGATGGCATGCCCGACACCTTCGAAAAGGCCCATACCAACCCATCTTCGCCGACCGCCCTCAAGCCCGACGACGACCTCGAACACAACGGCGCCGGAGACGGCCTGAGCAACATCAAGGAATATCTATACGGCACCGATCCGCACAACCCGGACAGCGACAAGGACGGCCTCGAGGACGGCCCCGAGGTCAAGGGCGCCGAATCCCGCCCCCCGACCGACCCGACCATGGCGGATACCGACGGCGACGGTCTTAGCGACCAGGCCGAAACCAACACCGGCACCTGGGCCGGCACATCCGACACCGGGACCAATCCCACCGTCATCGACAGCGATGGCGACGGGTTGACCGATACGGTCGAGACCTGCACGGGCAAGTTCGTCGATGCCGACAATACCGGCACGAACCCGACCCAGCGCAACACCGACGGCGACAACGCGGAAGACTGGTACGAGGTCGCCGCCTCATTCACCAACCCCAACGATGCAAAGGACAAGCCCCGCATTGCTTATCCGCTGCCCGATCCCGATCCCAGGGACAGGGGCAACGCGAAAAAGCCGGTCAAGGTCTACATCATGTCCGGGCAGTCCAACATGTACGGCCTGGGCAGGGTCGCCGGCGAGGAGCCGGGCACACTCGAAACCATCACAGGGAAGCAGAACAGGTTCCCAAATCTGGTCAATGAGAAAAGGGGCGGCTGGACTGTGCGCAACGACGTGTTCTATCGTGGCGTGATCTCCGATATCGGCGCCGGCCCGCTCACACCGGATGTGTCGGGCAGCAGCTTCGGCCCGGAGTTGGGCTTCGGCTACGTGATGGGACACTACCACGATGAGCCGGTCCTGCTCATCAAGACCAGCATCGGCAACCGCAGCCTCAGTTGGGATTTCCTCCCGCCGGGCAGCAAATCGTTCGACCGAAAGGAAGAGGATGGGGAATATACGTACGCCGGCTATGGCGAGTCACCCGGCCGGTGGAAAAAAGGCGTCGGCCCCAGTCCGTTCGTGTGGTACGCCGGCAAGCAATACGATGACTGCTTCCTGAATGAGGCAGACATGGGAGCGCCCGTCTGGACGGATGCCACGACCTACCCGAAAGGCTCCCAGGTCCGTCATAATGGAGTGGTTTACGTCTGCAAATCGGAGCATACCTCAAGCTCTTCCTCCAAGCCCGGGACCGGCAGCGAGTACTCCAAACACTGGGAAGTCTACAAGGTCTTCAACGTGACCGACATCCTCGACCACTTTTCCACCGAGTACCCGCAATGGGGAGGCCATGGCTTCGAGATCGCCGGCTTCGTCTGGTGGCAGGGACACAAAGACGGCGGAGAGCAGGGAACCGGCAAGGCGGGAATCGCGGCCCTGCGCTATGAGCAGAACCTGGTGAACCTGATCAAGGCCCTCCGCAAGTATTACGAAACCCGCTACCCCAAAAACACCGTTCGTAACGCTCCCTTCGTGGTCGCCACCGTTGGTTTCGGCGGCGGCAAATGGGATGCCGGAAGCAGCGCCGCCGTGATCCACCAAGCCCAGATGGCCGTGGGCGACCCCGCTCGACACCCGAAGTTCGCTGGCGGAGTGGCTTCGGTCGACACTACGAAATACTGGCGGAGCGCCGAAGAGTCCCCGAAAGAGCAGGGCTTCCACTACAACCACAACGCCGAGACCTACATGCTCGTCGCCGACGCCCTCGGCCGGGCCATGATCGGCTTGCAGAACGCGGCCCCGCCGGCAAAGACAGATCGCCGCCGGTAATCAAGTTCGAATGTGAACTGCTGAAAACCAACGCATTCGATCTGCCGGGCGACAGTTGCGGACTGGAGAGACATGATGAACGACACACCGGAATCGGCGGCTGCGCGGGCCGACAGGGCGGAGCGCATGGCGTGGTGGCACGAGGCGAAGTTCGGGATGTTCGTCCACTGGGGCTGCTACAGCGTGCTGGGGCGCGGCGAGCAGATCCTGGTTCGCGACATGATGCCGCTGGATGAGTACGCCCAACTGGCGGACCGTTTTCAGCCGGCGGCCGACTGGGCGGACCGGATCGCCGACCAAGCCGTCCGCGCCGGCGCCCGATACGTCGTGCTGACCACCCGCCACCACGATGGGTACTGCCTGTTTGAAACGGAGACCGACCCCTTCAACGCCGCCAGGACCGGACCGGGGCGAGACCTGATCGCCGAATACGTTTCGGCACTGCGCAAGCGCGGCCTGCGTGTGGGGTTCTACTACTCGATCATCAACTGGCGATGGCGCGGCCTGTGGGACCCGAAGGGCCACCCCGATGACCTGCCGAAAATCGTGGATGAGATCCACCAGCAAGTCCGCGAACTGATGACCCACTACGGGAAGATCGACATCCTCTGGTACGACGTCCCGCAGGTTCCGGGCGGCAACACGCCGGGCGCCCACGGCTATCAGACCCAGCCGGTCGCGCAATCATCGGCGGAGTTCTATCGATCCGAAGAACTCAACGCCATGGCCCGCCGGTTGCAGCCGGATATCCTCATCAACAACCGCGCCGGCACGGATGAGGATTTCGGTACGCCCGAGCAGAGAATCGAGCCGGAAGACGGAGGCCGGGCGTGGGAAGCGTGCATGACGATCAACTACGCGCCGAACTGGGGCAACATCCATCACTCGATCGCCGACAAGACCGCAGGGCAGATCCTCTACAACCTGGTTCGGGCGGTGCGGATCGGCGGGAACTTCCTGTTCAACATCGGACCCGACGCCCACGGCCACGTCCTGCCGCGCGACCGCGAGGCACTCGACCGCGTCGGCAAGTGGCTCACCCGGCACGGTGAGGCGATCTACGGCACGAGCCCTGAGGGCATCTACCCCACGCCCAACCAGGGACCGGGCTACCACTACGGCATGTTCACGTGCAAGGGCAACGTCGCGTACTTCACCCTCTTCTACTACCCGGGCGAGTACGTGGTCCTGTCCAAAATCGGCCCGGCCGTGCGGTCGGCGGAGCTGATGACCACGGGCGAGCCCCTGACAGTCGAGCCGCTGCCCAACGCGCGATGGAAGATCTCCGGCCTGCCCGCCTCGCCTCCGGGCGACCTGGCGCCGGCGATCAAGATCGAGTTCGAAGCCCCGCCCTACTGCCTGGCGTTCGCCGACTCGCGCTGGCTGGATGGCGACTACGAAGCCAAGCGCGAAACGCGGTAACGCCGCCCTTGCCGAGCCACGGACCGGCGCCCAGCCTCACGAGCTGGAAAGGGAGTCCAGGACCTTTCTCAGAGTCTGCGGAGGATATCCCAGTAGGCTCCGCGGGCACCGGCGGCGATGGCGTCGGCGAGCGCGGAGTTGTCGTTGTAGTTGTGATCGCCGCCACCGCCTACTTCCTCGGCCGGGGGAAAGAATCGCTCGTCGCCAGCGATGAGGTCGCGTATCACCCGGGCCGGCTCGTCGCCCAGGTCGGGCGAGATGTAGAACGTCGGGGCAAGCAAATCCACGCGACCTTTGTATCGCCGACGGATGCCGGAATTGACCTCCATCGGCCCCATCGCGGCGATCTGTCGCGCCGCAGCCGTGCCGGGGTAGATTCGCAGACCCAGCGCCGCGCCCACGCAGTCGGGCGAGAACTGCCTGAGTTGCTCGATGCTCTCGCGGGCTGTCTCGGGCGTCTCGCCTGGACCGCCCAGCAGCAGGTCCACCATACTCGCGATGCCGCGCTCGCGACAGAGGTCCATTGACCGGCGAAGGTCCTCGGCCCGGTGCGGCTGATTGTAGGATTCCAGCATGGCGGCGCTGGCGGAGTCGCCGGTAAAGTTGATGCCCACGCATCCGGCACCCGCCATCGCATCCGCCAGCTCTGCGTCAAACGGCGTGACGGCCAGATAGGCGTACCACCGCACCTTGGTGCCCAGGCCGCGCCGAACCATCTCCCGGCAGACCGCCAGCGCGTGCTCATGCGGCAGGTTGAACTCGCAATCGCACGTGTGCAGGACATCCACCCCCTGACTCAGCAGGGCCTCGACTTCGTCGGCGACCTCGACAGGCGGGCGGAGCCGGGGCCGCGGCCCCTTGGCCAACGGATCGGCGCAGTACGTGCACTGCCGCGGACAGCCGCGTTTGGTCTCGAACCCGATCTGCCCGCCCAGTCGGAAGTATGCGGCGTTGTCGAAGACATCCCGGCCAGTCGGCACGCTCAGATCGCCAGGCCAGGCGGGCGGGTTCTCGACATACTTTTCAGCATCGTCCCCACCCGGCCGGTAGATCAATCCCGGCACCTCCGCAAGCCTGCCCTTCCCGTCCAGCGCGCGCCGCAGCGCAACCAGCGCCTGCTCCCCATCGCCACGGATGCCGAAATCCGCCCCCGCCTCCCGCACGATCTGCCGCGCGAAGATCGAGAACCCAACACCGCCCAGGACGATTTTGGCATCGCTCAGCCGGCGGATGTCCGCGACAAGCGCCCGCAATTCGTCCATGAAGCTTCTCGCACTGGGCCAGAAGCAGTCATCCACGTTGCGAAACGACAGCCCCACCAGCCGGTAGCTGCTGCAACTCAGGCAATCGCCAAGAGCGACGGCCGGGGCGTCGGAGAGGCACAGGTCGAGCACATCCGCCGAAATGCCCGCCGCCCGCGCAGCCGAGGCGACGTACTCCAACCCGATCGGCGCGATCGGCGGCGTCATGCGATTGGTGTTGATCAACAGCATGGCGGGATTATACCCGCACCTTCAAACTCAAGCCCCTGCCGAACCCTTGAAATTCGTCGGCTGTGGAATTTGCCGACCACTTTGGTTAGAATGCCGCGCACCGGTTGCGTTTTCCGTGGCCACAACAAGGACACGACACAGAATGATTCATCGCATAGATATTCGATCCAAAGAAGGCTTCGGCGACCCACATGCCGAAGGGGTGCTGTCGCAGATTCGCGAACTCGGCATTGAGGCAGATCGCGTCGAAGGCGTTTGCTCGGCGAGGCTGTTTTTCCTGGCCGGGGATATCTCTTCCGACCAGGCCCGCCAGGTGGCTGAGAATCTGCTGGTCGATCCGGTTACCGAGCAGTACAGCGTCGGCGGCGGCGACGAGCCGGGCCAATGCGTCATCGAAGTGCATCTCAAACCTGGCGTTATGGACCCGGTGGCCAGCTCGACCGAGCAGGCTATTGGCGACATGGGCCTGGCGATTACGTCGGTTCGCACGGGCCGGCGATATGAGCTGGCCGGCGAGGTCGACGACGCGACCCGCGAAACCATCGCCCGGCGACTGCTGGCAAACCCCGTCATCGAGGACATCCACTTCGCCGCCCACACCCCGCCGGAAGTCCATGGCCATAGCTACGAACTCAAGATCGTCGACGTCCCGATCCGCGACCTCGACGACGAGGCACTCGTCAAGCTCTCAGCCGACAATGAAATGTTCCTCAACGTCACGGAAATGAAGTCGATTCAGGAGTATTTCCGCCGCATCGACCGCGAGCCGCGCGATGTCGAACTGGAAATGATCGCCCAGACGTGGTCCGAGCACTGCGTCCACAAGACGTTCCGCAGCGACGTGGTCGTGCGCGACAATGCGGGCAACGAAGTCGAGCGGTTCGAGAACCTCATCAAGTCCACCGTCTTCAAGGTCACCAAGGACCTCGACAAGTCGTGGTGCCTGAATGTCTTCGAGGACAACGCCGGCGTGATCGAGTTCGACGACGACCACGCGGTGTGCTTCAAGGTCGAAACGCACAACCACCCATCCGCCATCGAGCCCTACGGCGGGGCTGCGACGGGCATCGGCGGGGTCGTCCGCGACCCGATGGGCACCGGCCTGGGCGCCGAACCGGTCGCCAACACGGACATCTTCTGCTTCGGCCCGCCGGACATGCCCCTCGATGCCGTGCCCAAGGGCGTGCTGCATCCCAAGCGCGTGATGCGCGGCGTGGTCGGCGGCGTTCGCGATTACGGCAACCGCATGGGCATACCGACGGTCAACGGCGCGGTGTACTTCGACGAGAAATACCTCGGCAACCCGCTGGTCTACTGCGGAACGGTCGGCATGCTACCCATCGACAAGTGCCGCAAGCGCAAACCGGGCGTAGGCGACGCGATCGTCTGCGTCGGCGGGCGCACCGGGCGCGACGGCATCCACGGGGCGACCTTCAGCAGCGGCGAGCTGACGCACCAGCACGAGACGGAGTTCTCGCACGCCGTGCAGATCGGCAACGCGATCACGGAAAAGAAGACGCTCGACACGCTCGTCCAGGCCCGCGACCTCGGGCTCTACTCGTGCATTACCGACTGCGGGGCAGGCGGACTTTCCAGCGCCGTCGGCGAGATGGGCGAAACGACAGGCGCCGAGGTCCACATCGACCGAATCCCGCTGAAATACGCCGGCCTGACCTACGCCGAAACGTGGATCTCCGAGGCCCAGGAGCGGATGGTCCTGGCCGTGCCGCAGGAAAACGTCGAGCGAATACTGAAACTCTTCAGCGACGAGGGCGTCGAGGCGACCGTCATCGGCACCTACGGCACCGAGGGCCGAATGCTGAAGCTCTTCTACGCCGGCCAGCAAGTCGGCGACCTGGAGATGGAGCTGCTCCACGAGGGTTGTCCGCGTCCGACCAAGGAGGCCGTGTACGAGAAGGTCGAGCAGCCAAGCCCCCTGCCCAAGGCCCGCGACAGCTACAACGAAACGCTGCTGGCGATTCTGTCATCCCCCAACGTGGCCAGCAAGGAATGGATCATCCGCCAATACGACCACGAGGTCCAGGGCGGCAGCGCGATCAAGCCGCTGGTCGGTGTCGACGAGAACGGCCCCGGCGATGCAGCCGTTGTCCGACCTGTGCTGGACAGCCGAAAAGGCGTGGTGATCTCGTGCGGCATGAACCCGCGGCTCGGCGACCTGGACCCGTACCAGAGCGCCCTGCACGCGATTGACGAGTCGCTACGAAACGCCGTGGCCGTCGGGGCGAACCTCGACCGCATGGCCATCCTCGACAATTTCTGCTGGGGCAACTGCAACAAGCCCGACCGCATGGGCTCGTTCGTGCAGTCCGCCAAGGGCTGCCGCGACGCGGCGATCAGTTACGGAACACCGTTCGTCTCCGGCAAGGACTCGCTCAACAACGAGTTCCAGACCGACGACGGCCAGACCATCGCCATCCCGGCCACGCTGCTGATCTCGGCAATAAGCGTCATCGACGACGTTTCGCGCTGCGTCACCGCCGACGCCAAGGAACCGGGGAACTTCCTCATGCTGCTCGGACGGACCGGCCCGAAACTCGGCGGCAGCCATTACCTGCTTGTCGAAGATGTGCAAACCGGCAACGATGTCCCGCCGGTTGATCTGGCGACGAATCTCAAGGTCATGCAGGCCATCCAGACCGCCATCGAGGCCGGCGCCGTGCGAAGCTGCCACGACCTCAGCGAGGGCGGCCTGGCCGTCGCTGCCGCGGAAATGGCCTTCTCCGGCGGGCTCGGTGTCGAAATCGACCTCGCCGCCGTGCCGACAACCGACAACGCCGTCGGCGATCAGGCAAGGCTCTTCGCCGAGTCGGCAGGACGATTCCTCGTCGAGGTCGCCCCGGACAATTACGACGCCTTCATGAGAATCATCAAGGACTGCCCCTTCGGCGAGGTCGGCAAGGTGACCGACACCGGACGGGTCGTAATCAAGGGCCAGTCGGGCCCGGCAATCGATATGCCCGCCGCCAACGCCAAGGCGGCGTGGCAGAAGACGTTTGACTGGTAAAAGACAAAGAAGAGAAGAAGAGCTCTCGCTGAGGACGCTGAGAAGAAGAAACATCAGGCAGGGATTACACAGATTACATGATTACACAGATTAAGAAACAAATACGCTGTTATCTGTGTAATCCTCGAATCTGTGTAATCACCCTCTGGAGATGTTTTTGCTCTCCGCAGTGTTTGCGTTCTCTGCGTTGAAACAAGGAATATGAAGATGCCCAAACCAAAGGCACTGGTCTTGAGAGCCGCGGGAACCAATTGCGACCGCGAGTCCGAGTTCGCGCTGCAGCAAGCAGGCTTCGAGGCCGAGCGCATCCATGTGTTCCGGATCATGGAAAACCCAGCCGCACTGGCGGAGTACCAGTTCCTGGTCATCCCGGGCGGGTTCAGCTACGGCGATGACGTCGCAGCCGGGAAAATCCTCGCCAACCAGATGATCCACCGCCTGGCCGAACCGCTCAACCAGTTCGTCGCCGACGGCAAGCTGATGCTGGGAATCTGCAACGGCTTCCAGGTGCTCATCAAGTCCGGCCTGCTTCCGTGGGGTCACGTGGCCCCCGATGCCATGCAGCGCGACGCAACGCTGGCGTGGAACGACAATGGCCGATTCGTGGACCGCTGGATCCACCTCCGCGCCGACAGCGACAAGTGCGTCTTCCTGCCCAAGGGCGAAGTCGTTGCCCTGCCGATAGCCCACGGCGAGGGCAAGTTCGTCCCCGCCAATGACGATGTCCTCGCCAGGCTCCGCGACGGCGATCAACTCGCCCTGCGCTACTGCGACGCCGCCGGCCAGGTCGGTTCTGCCGTCGGCTCCCCGGCGGCTGGTGAATACCCCATCAACCCCAACGGCAGCATCGACGACGTCGCGGGCCTATGCGATCCATCCGGCAGAGTCCTCGGCCTGATGCCACACCCCGAACGCTTCGTAGACATAACCCACCACCCCCAATGGACCCGAGGCAACGTTCAACGCGCCGACGGCCAACTGTTTTTCCAGAGAGCGTACGACTACCTCGCCAAGGCGTAACAAGGCCGCCTGAATACGCTGTGGCCATACCGTCTGCACTGCCAACTTCACCGTCGGCAGAGGCTCCTGTTAACCTCCGTGGTACAGCAACCACTGGGCCGTGAGTTTGACTTTTGGGGCTCGTTTCGATATCGTGAGTGTTTGGTTCGGCGGTAGCAGGCGGTTCAATGGTAGTGCGATGGCGACTTTCACCCTCACAAAATACGGTCGGCGGGAGTGGATTGCCTGTTCGGCAATCGCTTTTGCCCTGCTGGACATAATAGGCGTACTCTCATGGGTGTACACTCCCTGGCTGGCGGTGCTGGCCGGGCCTGTGCTGGTGGTCTGGGGCTGGGCGATATGGTTCTTCCGCGACCCCAACCGCGACGCGCCCGACGAACCGGGCGTCTTTGTCAGCAGCGCCGACGGCGTCGTGGCTGACATTACCCCCGTCGGACCGGACGAGGCACTTGGCGCAGCAGGCACGCGAATCGGCGTCTTCATGAGTATCTTCAACGTCCACGTCAACTGCGTGCCCTGCGACGGGCAGGTTGTCTCGATTGAGCACAATCCTGGCGTCTTCCTGGATGTCCGCAAGCCCGAGGCGGCGTTCAGGAACGAATCC
>Ga0272444_10002342_pt1 | contig 17548 bp, 9 predicted proteins | sample SSMForm13_FD_201033 | JGI IMG/M metagenome (GOLD analysis project Ga0272444, IMG submission 201033) | Marine sediment archaeal communities from Little Sippewissett salt marsh, Falmouth, MA, United States - SSM-Form-13 | ecosystem: Environmental > Aquatic > Marine > Wetlands > Sediment ... | reverse complement strand
CTTCGCGCAGGGCGTACATCGACAGCATGGGAATCGAGTTGATGAAGACATTCACCGCCCGCGAACGGTCGAGATAGTCATACACGGTTTCGACCGTCTTTTCGGTTGGCACGCCGTCAAAGTACTCCAGCGTGCCGATAGAGGTTTTCGCCTTTGCCGGGGCGGTAATCGATGCCGGGATATGGGTGGTCATTTTCATCTTGGGTGGACCGGCCCAGATGGAAGCAGCCAGGGACATTGTCAGAAATATAGTGAGAAATTGTTTCAGTTTCATTTTTTTCTCCTTTTATAAATTATAGGTTTCAGGTTTATCCTTTACGGATACTTCGTGCAGAAAAAATACTGTTACCTGAACACTGACACCTGAACCCTTTTTCCACTATTTGACCAACTCAATTTCGCTCGGGCGCCATTTCTTGTCGTACCAAGGCTTAAGCGGTCCGTAGATCCGCCACAGCATGTTCCAGCCCTTGCCGGGAACCGTCTGGATCCAGTTCATCTTGCCCTTGGGCTTCTCGGGGCCAATGTAGACGTCGTAGGAGCCGTCGGCATTTTTAACCGTGGCCGGATCGATGCTGGTGACCCCTGGGTAGGGATTGTCCGTCTGCAGCAGGGAACGGGTCTGGTTGTCGTAGACCGTGATGTCCCAGAATCGCTTGGCCGGAATTTTAGGTGGAATGTGAATCCGATAGGTCTTGCTGCCATCAAGCGGTTGTCCTTCGGCGTCGCGCAGACCGATCACATACTGTGATCCTGCACCGACGGGCGGCTTGACCATCGCCGGTGTGATACCGGTGGCATAAAAGTGGAAGCGAGTTCGCGAATTGATCAGGCTTACCCCGTCATTGAGGAACTCATAGCTGCCGCCGGCGAAGCCGATCTCCCAGCTCTTGCTACCCGGCCAGAGCACAACGTTATCGTCCCGGTTTCGGAAGAGGATGGTACGCTGGGCTGCGGTGCCCACTGCGGCGGCCTCGGCCAGGATCTTCTTCATGCGGACATCCGGTGCAAAAGGCTTGCCCTTCTGGATACCGATGGAAGCCAGCAGCCCGAGAATCTCCGGATCCTCTGCTGAGCTAAACTCTTCCTGAACCGTCTGGTTGACCTCTTCGAAGAAGGTAACGTCCTGGGCGTGCAGCGTATTGAAATCCTCCATGGCCGTGTTGACCCAGTTCACTTCTTTTGGCGAACTTCCCAAAGGATAGAGGCGGAAGTGGTCTTTCATGTTCTTGACCACAGGGGCGGGCTCGAAATTCGTCATGAAGCCACGCATCGCCAGCCAGTGGCCGTAGGTCTTCGACTTTTTGACGATATAACCGCTTGGAATCTTACCTTCGTAGTCAGGAGGCACCAGCAGGTACTTGCCGCCCTTGCCTTTATCCGGACCGGCGTTGCCGAAATCCGTAACGTAGTGGAACCACGCATCATCAATGATGCCTAAAACGTTGGGCGGGGTTACCATAACCATTGGACCGTCCTTGAGGTCGATCCACATGAAGGTATAAACAACCGTGGTATTCCCTGTTAGGAGCAAGCCTTTGGAGTCCAGGCGACCCTCCCAGATGATCATCGTTTCATTATCTGGGCCCCATTTGCGAATCCCCTTACGAAAACCCTGGAGCGAGGCTGCCGGGGTGGTCATGATCATGACTTCCACGGCGCGCGAGAAATCGAGCTGATCCCAGATCTTCTGTGACGTCTCCTCGGTCGGAAACCCGTCGACGAACTCCAGCGTCCCGAGGCGCGTCTCCATCTTGTCCGGCGTTATGACATTCGCCGGGATGTCGGTGGTAAACTTCATCTTTGGCGGTTTGGCCCAGACATTGGCTGCCAGGCTGGTGGCCAATAGTACGGCCAGGGCCATTGTGATTATGGACTTTGTTTTCATTTTTGCTCTCCTTTTTAAATAACGGTGAGTGCGGCAAATAAAAGTGTGGTGATTCTGAATTGCTTCATTATTCATAGCTCTATTCCGGTGATCATTTTTTGATATCTGCAACCTCAGACTCTGATGGAAATGATTTATCCGAAATCGTACGACGTTCAGGCTCCGCTGTTTTTCTCATCAAGATTTTCGACGGTTAAAATCGGCAGGTGCAGTTCGGCCAGACTGTTCAGTAAACCCGTTAACCCGGATTGATCCATGACCCGACCGGTCAGACAGGTAACGATGGATTGATCCGTTCTTTTCCGAGAAGTGATTCGCATCCCCGCAACCAGATCTGACCAGTTTTCATGTAACTGTCCTTCGACTTCAATTCGATAGGTTGCGGGAGTCCAGGGCTTCAGGTGTTCCTTTCTCTTTTTGTTCGGCATGGTTCAGGGTCCTTTCTCTTTTCAGCAGGGAGGAATGCTTTACTGAATTGTTGCGTTTGATTGTAATCGATCCGGAGAGGGGGCACACTCCCCCAAAAGGGTGGGAAATGGGTAGTTTTGAACGGATATTCGGAAAAATGAATAAGAAAGGGGGGGATAAAGCAAAGAAATATGAATTTATAATGATGAATCTCTAAGGAGGAGACCAGGACAAAGAATACCAAAGCGGAGAAGGGGTGATGCAGTTCAAGATTTTGTTATTGAAACTGAAAGGCGGGAATCTGAAATCCAACAATTTGCAGAAAGCCGAGAAGAAAAGGTTTTTGGACTGAGTGTTATCTCGGTTGTTGAGCTCCTTAATGGTGTGCACCAAGCGGATCTGAGTAAAAGACGTTTGAAGTGAAGTGCTTACGTTGAGAAGGTCATCGAGCTGTTTCAAATCAAAGGCATTTTGAAAGGATTGAGGGGCTTAAAATCGAAATCTTGGATTTTTAGAACATACGTTTTTTGGTCTACAATAGAGATTATACAAAAAACCCGAGATTTTTTGCCCTCTCAACCGCCTGTCTACGATTGTTGACGCCGAGCTTCTGGTAGATGTTTTTCAGGTGCCATTTGATAGTGTCGTTCGAAATGAACAGTTTTTCGGCCATCTCCTTGTTTTGTAGACGCTCGAAAAGCAATTCCAGGACATCAAGCTCCCGTTGGGTCAGCGGCTCGATCATCGGCTGAGAAAAGCTGGACGATCGTAGAGGATGACGGGGAGACCCCATAGGCTGTTCGGCTGCTCTTTTTACAAGTAACTGTTCATCATCCCTGCAAGCGGCCAGAATTTTTTCGATATATTCAACAGCGACGTTCTGCTTGTGCAACCGTTTGAGCAAACCGGGCATCAGCGGACCTGCTTCGATAAACGGACGTATCCATCCGAGAGGTCCGGCCAGGGTAACGACCTCTTCCAGTGCTGTGAGCGCCTCGTCGGAACGTCCTAGCTTGTCCAGGGCTATAGACTGCAGGACCGCGACTTCAATAATCTGACACCTGAATTGGCACGCCTCGCACAGGTCCCGGATAGACTGGAGCAGCTTGGTAGCATTCAACAAGCTCTGCCTGGACCCATCCGCGATCAGCACCCTCGCTTGAGTGATGGAGGGAGGTTCCAGCCACGAGAACACCTCGGCCTCCACCGGTGATTCGTTGACAGACAGGCCCCACTCGACTGCCGACCTCACGTCCCCCCGAAGCATCGAGAGGCGGGCTTTGCAGGATTGGGCCACGGACAGAAGATTACGATCTTGCAGTTCTAAGGCAAACTCCTGTAGCCGACGGCACGACTCCGTCGCTTTGTCGTCCAGCCGCATTAATTGCTGCGTCAGTACCAATCCCGCCAGGGCATCCACTGCCGCCCTGGGTTCCAGCATATAACGCAGATCGACGGCTTGCTCAAAGTAAAGCAATGCAGCCTCGAGTTCTCCGGCGTGCAGATGTGTCCACGCTAAAAAGTAGCAGCTCCAGCCCTCGGCAAGGCCCATTTTGTGCTTCTTCGACACATGATGCAGGCGTTGCGCTTCACCGCGAGTCAGATACAAATCGCCCCAAAGCTGGTAGATGAAGGCTAAACCGGCGATCAATCGTGACAGCAAGTAATTCTCCGACGGTTCGACTTCATCGATCATAGCTTCCAAAGCCCGGACTGCCGAATCCTTCTGGCCGACCATGCAACGAGCCAGCCCGAGAATGAGTTCGGCTTCGCCCAGAAACGGAGACTTCGTATTGGCAAGCAGTGACACCGAATTTTTGAGGTATTGCATACAGCGTTCGGGCTGACCTTCGAAGTATGCAATGTATCCACGTAAGAAGTCGATCTCTGCCGACACGGTCGGCTCTACCGTCTGACTGAGGAGCTGAGACTCGGCCTGGTCGAGGAGCATGGGGACTCGCGCCAACTGATGTTGTAAGGTTTTGATCCACGCCTCAGACAGAAGCAATCCCGGCTGCTTCCGCCTGATGTCCACCGGAAGCATTGCAAGCCATCGCTCAACAACATACCACCGGTCCTCAGTGAACAGGTCGTTCCGGTGTCTCTCAACGATCCCGGCTGCGCGGACGACATCTCCGGACGCCAAGGCATGCTTGATCGATTCCGTGATCAGGCCCTTTCCCTCGAACCACTCGCTGGCCCGGGAATGAAGCTTGGCAGTTTCTTCAGGACGGTAATGTCGTTTTAACTGGTGTTGCAGGAGCTGCTGAAACAGATAGTGGTAGCGAAACCATCGGTTTTTCATGTCCAGGGGGATAAGGAACAGGTTGTTCGTCTGCAACCAGTTGATAAATTCCTCCCCTTCAATATCCCCATCGGCGGACGTCTCGCCCGCCTCACACAAGCCATTGCAAAGGGAAGCGCAGAATCGATTGAGAATGGAGGTGTTCAAAAGAAATTGACGAACGCTGGGTGGCTGGTGATCCAAAACCTCGCTAACCAGGTATTGCAGCACGTAACGGGTGGTTCCCTTCAGTTCCAACAACTTGAGGCCGGGGTCATCTTGCCCGCGCATGGCGAGGACCGCCAGCCGCAAACCGGTCACCCAGCCCTCGGACTTTTCCGCCAGTTCGACGGCAACAGACTCTTCAATTTGCTGCACCATCGCTGCCTGCAAAAATTCCAAAGATTCATCAACCCTAAAGCGGAGATCCCGCATGCGGACTTCGGTCAGCAACCCCTTGCCACGCAGAAACGCTATAGACAGAACCGGATCCCGCCGGCCGATCATAACTATTTGCATGGACCGGGATGGGTGACGCAGTATCATGTTGAAAAAATCGTGAATGGCTTTCTCTTGAATGCAGTGAATATCATCGAGCACAACAATAAACTCCTGCTCGATTTGCTCCAAATCATTGATCAGGGTAGCTGAAAGGACTGATGCCGGCGACAGGTTCGGTGCATTGATCAGGGCAATCGTGTCGCGAACCGCTTCGGGAAAAATGTTTTGAACGGCCGCAACAAAGTAGGAAAGGAATTGGCGCAGGTCATTATCGCTCTCGTCAAGGGACAACCAGGCGCTGGGTCTCTGGCAACCTTCCAGCCAACAACTGACCAGCGTACTTTTACCGTACCCGGCTGGTGCTGAAACCAGCACCAACGGCCGTTGACGGTCCTTCTCCAGCAAATCCAGCAGTTCAAGCCGACGCACATGGTTCGCAGGGACCGGCGGCTGGTGAAATTTAGTGCGAATGAGTGGTAGGCCAACTTTTACTGTCATTTCCTGCCTTTTAAAAACTTCTGAATTTCACTGCTGATTGAATATCAAAGGTGAACTATACTGTCAACACAGGGCATCGCAATCCAATGCAACCCATTGTTATTTTATCGCTTTTTATATTTCGCTGAATGTCCTGCCTACAAATGGGTTAGCATGGATGGGCTTTAACTACGCTATCAGCTGATAACTCAATAACACGAACGGCTGACCTTTGATATCTTACAAATGTCAGATCAACTAAATTGACATGTATCAAATTCGAACTGTAAATATCAAGTCCAGATTATTTTTCAGATATTCCGTTGTTACCTCAGCACCGTAATTCATCGTGATTTATTGATACGATGACATGAAAATAGGGCTTGTCAAAACCTTTATGACCTTGCCCGATGTTACATCAGCCAGATTAAAATGTATCAAATTCTGACTGTAAACATCAAGATTTAGATTGTATTTCAGGTATCTATCCCGCATCCATTTTCAAATTTCCGGGTTAGATGCACCGGTTAGTCTCATCAAAGTATCTTTTAAGTCATCCTCTCGAGTTTTTTGCGTTTATCCAAGCGGTGTTTTACAGCTAAGGAGACGGCAGAAAACTTTAATGAAGTAAGACGCGGGCGCCCCGAGTGTGAGGCGTTTCAAGTAGGGCGATTTCTGCATAATCAATTATCTCCAAAGTTCTACAACCTATTAAAAATAATAGTTATTTAATGGAAAGCGGAGCGCGAAGCCTATACATTCGCATCTTTCTTTTTTGAGCGCAGAGAATTGTCTCAAAAATCCGTGCACATTGAACATATTAGCTTCTCAGAATCTAAACATCCCCCAAAAAGGGGCAAAAATGGGGGAGGGAAGGGAGAAATGGAGTGATGGCTTCCAGTTCGTAGAGCCTACGCCTCGGAGAGAGTCATGGGGACAAGATGGTGGGGGGACAGGATATTCTGACGGAAACGATTAAAAAATGCTTGAAAATTAGAAGTTATGATGCTAATATTCAAGCATGATTAAACGACAAGCCGAAATCATGGTGCGAGAATTATCACAACAGTTCCCGGCGGTCCTTATCCTGGGTCCCAGACAATGCGGTAAAACCACTTTGGCAAAGCACTTTCTTAAGGGTGAATATTTTGATCTCGAAAGGCCGTCTGATCAGCAGGTATTTGTAGACGACATTGAATTTGCACTGAAAAGATTTGAACCGCCTCTCATTATTGATGAGGCCCAGACATTGCCGGAATTATTTCCTGTTCTCAGAGCTATGATTGATCTGGACAGACAACAGACCGGACGCTACACCCTATTGGGGTCTGTGAATCCTGTTCTGGTGAAACATATTTCAGAAAGCCTTGCCGGACGGATCGGTATTGTTGAATTGACGCCATTTCTCTTTTCGGAAATAACTGCTCTGAAGATTGACCTTGATAATTTTTGGTTGAAAGGCGGGTTTCCTGATGCATTAAAAGAAATGAAGGATTCAAAATGGCAAAGGTGGCAGGAAAACTATCTCCGCACGTTTATTGAACGTGACATTCCGCGGTATGGCATAAAGATATCTCCAATACAAATCAGGCGGTTGATGGTTATGCTCGCTCACCAGCACGGCGGCCTATTTAATGCTTCTGACCTTGGACGGTCTCTGGGAGTTTCCTATCACACAATTCAAAATTATCTGGATCTAATGGAAGGGCATTTTATTGTTCGACGCTTATCCCCGTATTTTCCGAACATAAAAAAAAGAATCGTAAAATCTGCCAAAATATACATACGGGATTCGGGAATATTGCATTACCTTTTGGGAATTTCCAGTGAAAGATCCCTGCTGGAATCGCCCAAAAGGGGAAGCAGTTGGGAAGGTTTTATGATTGAGCAACTCATTAGCCTGGAAATGCTGCAAAACGCCGGGAGTCTTTTTTATTTTTACAGAACGCATGCCGGTGCCGAGATCGACCTGATCATTGACCGGAGCTCCGAGAGAATTGGATTTGAATTCAAGTGTTCGGTATCCATTGGTAAAAGTGACTGGGCAAATTTACAAGCCGGCATCGACGAAGGTGTCATTCACAAAGGATTTGTTGTGTATATGGGAGAAAGAAATTTTCCGGTGACAGAAGAGATCAGTGTAGTCCATGGAGAAAAACTGTTGCTCGCAAACCTTTGAACTTTTCACCCCCTTGTCTCCATTTTCCCCGGTTTCCGGTCAGGGCAAATGTTGGTTTCGGGTGTCAGGCTTCAGTGTTCAGGGCTCATGTTGGTTTCGGGTCTATCGGTTCCTGACACCTGACACCCGGCCTCTTACACCCGAGAATCGGTTCTTTCCCATCACTCCATGCCTTTCTCCTGTCACTCCACCAAACCTCCCCGTCATAGAATGCCTAAGGATTTAGCCCTATCAACCGCATCCCGGCGGTTGCTGACGTTGAGCTTCTGGTAGATGTTGTTCAGGTGGCTTTTTACGGTTTCCGTTGAAATGAACAGTTTGTCGGCGATCTCCTTATTCTGGAGCCGCTGCGCCAGAAGATCCAGGATATCGAGCTCACGGTTGGTCAGGGGCTCGACCAGCGGCTGGGATCTCACGGACGGTTTTGCGGCAGGGTTAGACTTGGACACATCCGGCACAACTTCGGTTTCTTCATCTTCGAAAGCAGTCAAGACTTTTCCGACAAAATCAACGGCAACCTTCTTTTTGATCAGACGGTTCAGCAGATCGGCCATGGGCATACCTTGGTCCAGAAAAAAGCGAATACCACCTCCCGGTTCGGCCAAGGACATCGCCTCTGCCATTTTCTCGAGGGAAGCGGACTCATCTGCCTGCCTGTCGAGCAGGTTGGCCTGCAGCGCCAGCACCGGAATAAGAATCAAATAATTGTGGGTGGCTCTGGAAAACTCTTCGAGGTTAGCCAACAGGTCCTGCGCGCGATGCCGACTGTCCGGGGTATCCTCCGTTACCAGCACTCTGGCCAGGGTCATCTCGGGCAGGTAAAAGAAGTAGTGCGCCTTCAGTTGCCTGGGCTTAAAGTCCCGCGCCCAGCCTAAAGCCTCTGATAGTCGCCCTTGCCGAAGAGCCAGCTCCGCTTGCAAGGCTTCTCCAATTATTTGCAGTCTAGTATTTTCTGTTTCCAGGGCATGCTCATTCAATAAATCGGCAACATCGCAAGCCTCATGGGGTTGGTTTAACCCTTGGCAGGATAGTGAAAGAATAGCAGCACCATCGCTGACGGTGTCCGGGTACATGATGTGCCGGTTTTCCATAAACGACGCGAGCGTGCTCTTGGCTGCTTTAAGGTCGTTGAGATGATAGTAACTGCATGCCAGATTGAACTGACCCCAGGAGAAAAATACAAGTAAGCCAGCTCTTTTACTTATTCTCAGAAGCCTATTAGCCGCATTGCGCTGAGCAAGCAAGGCTGACTCCATCATACAAATCTTACCGAGACTATGCAGCATTATCCCCTGCATATAGCCGCCCTGCAAAGCCACGTCGGCCAGAGCTGAATCCATGACAGACACAGCATCCATATATTGACCCTTCATTTGCAGGACCGCGGAGTGTAAGACAAAGGAAAAGCTGCGCATATACCCGTATCTCTCAGGTATCAGATCAATCGCACGCCGGGAGCAGGCGAGCGCCTCATCGGAGTCAATCATTAAATAGCGTTCAAAACTGCGTATGCAATTCAGATAACCCCATAAACAATCGGACATGTTACCTGTATCCGGGTTCTCGCGCAGAAGGGTCTCTGCCCGATTCAGGTTGTCAGCTATCAAATGGGACTGGACTCTAACGCGCCCTATCCAAGCTTTGAAAATAAGCAGCATGGGGGTGTTTTCTACGATCTTATGGGGCAACAGGTGCAGCCATCGTTCCAGATCCGCCACACGCTCTTCGCCGATTAGCGTATGTCCGTGCTGAGAGACAAGCCGTCCTGCGGCATCGAAGTCTCCCCCGGCCAGAGAATGTTGTATGGCCTCTTCGATGAAACCCTGTTCGGCAAACCACTGACCAGCCCGGGAATGGAGGGCGGAGATTTCTTCGGGACTGTGATAGCGCTTTAACTGTTTTTGTAATAGCTGCTGAAACAGATGATGGTATCGGAACCAACGGTTTTCTGCGTCCAGGTTAATGATGAACAGATTTTCCTTTTTAAGTAAATTGATAAAGTCCCATGAACTAATATCCGACTGCCTTGAGTCAACATCCGGCCTGCACACCACATCACACAACGGAGCACAGAAGCGATCCAAAATAGCCGTACTCAAAAGATAATGCCGAATTTCCAGCGATTGGCGCTCAAAAACCTCATTGAAAAGATATTCCGTCACATATTGAATGTCGTCAGGCATTTCAGACAGCATGCCGGCTGCATCACCCCGTTGAAACATTGAAAGTGCCGCCAGGTGTAATCCGGTTATCCAGCCCTCTGTTTTTTCCGTCCATTTTGCGGCTATGGCATCCTCAACCTGATCTCCAAGTACCTGCTCCAGGTACACCTTTGTTTCCGACGTATTAAAGCACAGATCCTGCAAGCGGATTTCAGTCACCAGTCCCCGGGATCGCAAAGAATGTATAGGCAAAAACGGATCCCGCCGTCCGGACAGCGCCAGGTGCATGCCTTTGGGTGGATATCGCAGCAGTTCAGTGAAAAGGTCGTGCACCTGTTTCTCCTGGACCAGGTGAATATCATCAATTGCCAGGATATAGTCCTGATCAATCAGGTTCATTTCATTGAGCAAGCTGGCCACCAATACCTTCATCGGAGGCAGGTTTGAACTGTTTGCCAGGGCCAGGGTCTTTTCCACGGCATCAGGAAACATGGTCCTGATAGCGGACAGAAAGTAAATCAGAAACTGGCGCAGGCTGTTATCGCTTTCATCCGACGAATACCAGGCATTGGGGCAATCGCAGTTTTCCAGCCAAAAGCTTAACAGCATGCTCTTACCGTATCCTGCCGGGGCCGATACCAGTGTGAGTTGCTTATAGAGGCCCTTTTCAAGCTGTTCCAACAGAAGGGTACGACGAACATGGTCCTCGGGGATTGAGGGACGGTGAAGCTTGGTGTTTATGATCGGGGTCATCTGGTCGGCCATCCACCCATGGTGCTCTCCGGTGGCTTCGGCGATTGCCTGAGTCGTTACAAACTCCGAGACCACAATTCCTGTGACGGAAGGACTCAGGTAGATTTCGCCGCGCATTACGGAGCGCACGCCGTTTACCAGCTCTTCCGGAGCGCATTCCTTCAGGATGTATCCAACGGCCCCGGCGCGCAGCATATCTTCGATAAACCGCTTTCCGGAGTGGATGGACAGGGCCACGATTTTGGTCTCGGGAGAATCGGAAACAATTTGCCGGGTGGCGTCGATGCCGTTGAAATTCGGCATGTTGATGTCCATGACCACCACATCCGGTGAAAGGTTTCGAACCCGATGGATGGCCTCTTGCCCGTCACCGGCCTCGCCGACCACTTGGATATCCTGTTCATCTTCGAAAAGGATCCGGAGCCCTTTTCGAAAAACCGGATGATCATCGACCAAAAGCACGGTTGTTGGCATTATTACGTAATCTCCTCGTCAAAATCCGTGGGTGTAGCGGGCATATCGCTCCCGTTTACATGGAGTACTGGAGTGTTGGAGTGCTGGAGTGTTGGGTTACTCTTTTCCATAAACTGCATTGCTTTCCTTGACAACCAGACTGTCAACCCAGTCACCTCGATCACGTTTTCGCTCCAGACTCTCAACGAGCTTCAGAAGTCCGTTCTCAAGCTTGTAGGCCAGGGTATCTAATTTTTCAAACTGAACTTCGGATATCTGTTTTGCTTTTCTATAACCAAAGAGCCCTGAAACAGATTCACCCAGAGAGCCCAGAGAAATGTTCAGGAAATTGAGGTATTCCTTGATCGAACGTCGGCAGTATCCCTCAGCGATATTGCGGTGCACAGAATCGGCTGATGTTATCTGTTGCGAGGATACCCGTTTCAACTCAAAAGGAAAAGACCGAAAGACATCACACGTCAACGTATAGTATTTGATGGCATCTTTCCACACCGTCAACTTCTGGTATCCGCGGTTTCGGTTCTTTCTCATCACTCCATGACTCCATCAATCCAATACATTCCCCCATTACTCCAATATTCCAACACTCCATTCCGTTAAAGCGCCCCCTTCCCCTCTTTGTCATCATCGGATGGTCGCAAAAATTCCTCAGGGGTTAAAACCCTACCGTAAAAAACATTTTTTAAATGCATGTTATCCCATGTGATCATTGTTGATATGAAGGGCAGGTGCTTTTTCGCGACCGAAATCATCAATGCATCACCCATTGATGTCCTTCGCTTAAGCAGATTAAAAATTTCTTTGATTTCAATTCCTGGAAAGTTGGTTTCAAGCATGGGAACAGGTAATACAACAACCCCGTATCTGTCTTGAAAATAGGACCATAATTCGAACAGTTGATTTTCATTTAGATTAAATGAAAGAATTCCACAAAGTTCCAATAGATTGACAATTGTTGTAAAGCCGTTTTTCCGCTCAGCCATGTGATCAAGAAATGCCCGGTTAATCTCGTAATTCGCATCCCTTTTGTATCGCAGGTCAATTACAAAGATATTTGTATCGACCAAAACTAAGTCCTGTTTCGGACCCACTCGGTGGCCTCCTTCCATCCCATAAATTCGGGTTTTGCCCTTTCAAGCGTTTTTTCAATATCTTTCCAGGCTTCGTCAAAGGGTCTCAATTCTTTCAGGGTTTTAGTCTCTTCCGCTGTTGGCTGTGCGATGACGGCGACAGGTTTCCCCCGGAAAGTCACCATCAAGCGTTCGCCCGACCTCACCCTCCGGATAACCTCTCCGGTTTTTTGTTTCAATTGCTTAGCTGTTACGGTGCCCATAAAAAACCTCCAAAGTGATTATTTCAAACAAATAGTAACTATTTCACTCCTGAAAGTCAAGGATAGTCTCAAACTTCCACGGAATACTGGAGTGTTGGAAGTGGCATAAACCAGGAGCTATTAAAAGATCTTTAATTTCAAACAATTGTAGAATTTCCGAGACGTTTTTTATGGTTTCAGGTATCAGGGATCATGTAGGTTTCAGGTGTCAGTGTTCAGGTGTCAGGAAAGAAAAAGAGAACCTCTGAAACCTGAACACTGAAACCCGACACCTTATATTGTGACACCCGACACCTGAAACCTCACTTTCACCGGCTCATTTCCTCTCCACCCCGTCATCATCTGATCGAAGCGGCACCGTCAGGATTGCCTTGCACCCCTTGGGTTGGGACACGATCTCCAAGGCGCCACCCAGATCGCTCATACGCTCTTCAATGCTGAACAGGCCGAAACCGCCCTTCACCCCTTCTGTTTGAGACAGCTCACGCGAATCAAATCCAATGCCGTCATCCTGGACTACAATTTTTAGAGCATCATTGGTGTGTTCCATTAAAATACTTACCTGACTCGCCTGAGCATGTTTAACCACATTGACAAGTAATTCACGCACATTTCGAAACAGGATAGCGCGCACGTTTTCATCCAGCACCTTTGCCTGGCCTCCGTCGATGTTATCGAAGAACTCTGTCTTAATTCCGTAGCGCTTTTCTATCTGGTCTTCCAGCCACTCGGATATGGCTGCACGAAGGCCAATTGAATGCATCGTCGGAGAGCTCAACTCAAACATGAGATGTCGTGTATCATGAACAGCCTCACGCAAATTTTCCGAGATATCGTCAAGCTTGGCCGTCAGCCCGGCGTCAGTGGCGGACTTTTTTGCCGAAGCAATCTGCATGCGTGCCAGGACCAGTGACTGACCAATTTGGTCATGCAGGTCAGCGGCAATGCGACGCCGCTCCTTTTCTTCGACCAGGGTCAACTGAGCGGCCAGGGCCTTCAGGCGTCCCTGATACTCTTGAAGCTGCTGTTCCTTATGCTTGCGTTCAGCAATATTTCTCACTATGGCTGTTACCTTGGCAATATCCCCTTTCGTCTTAAAGAAAGAGAGCGTGATTTCCGCCGGAAAAACATCATCGCTTTTATTTACCATGTTCTGTTCAGTGCAAAAGACTTCTTGCCCGTCTGTAATGGCACGTGCCATCTTGTCGCCAAAGGCTATAAATTCGTCCCTGCTCGGATAAAGAAAGTCCGTTATTCTGCCTACACACTCGTCGGGTTCATATCCGAGAGTCTTAAAGGTATCATTGGCCCATTCAATTATCCTTTCCGGCAGTTTTATCGAAAAAACCGCATCCGGCATCGAATCCGTTAGATTTTTAAGATAATCTCTGCTTTCAAGCAGCGATTTTTCTGCTTTGTTGCGTTCGGCAACTTCGACGGCTAACGTTTTGTTGCTTCTTTCCAGCTCGGCAGTACGTTCGCGAACCTTGATGGCCAGACTCCTGTTCCAGAACAGAAAAAAGAAAACAATGCCGAGCCCCCCACCGGCAACACCCAGCACCCATTTCAATACGACTGCACCACTTATCCCGTATTCATATCGTATGGAGAGATATTTATTGCGAATGGCCATTTTTTCATCCGGCGCAATGGTGTCCAGGCCCTTGTTGATAATACTGCTCAATTCGGGCCAGTCTTTGCGACTGCCATAGGAAAAACTGTGATCCCTCATAGACGCGGGCGCCGCGACTTTCAGATTGGTCCATCCGTTTTTTAGAATCAGGTAGACCCCCAGGATCTGGTTGCCTATATATGCATCGGCCCTGTCCGTGGAGACCGCTTTCAACGCCGACAGATCCGAATCAAAAAGCAAAAGGTTGACAGCGGGGAATTTTCTTTCGATCTCCTGCTGTACGACGGTGCCTCGCTGCACGGCGACGGTCAGACCGGACAAGTCCTCGATTCCACCAACAAATTTCCCCTTAATCCGCGTGAAAATGACCCTGGGAGTCTTGATGAATTCATTTGAGAACAAGATGTAAGATTCGCGGTCGGGAGTTCGAATCATACATTGGATGAGGTCCGGGCCCTGGCGCTGCTTCAGTCCTTCGAGGGCTTCTTGCCTTGAGAGCGTTTCAAAAACGTATTTAAATTTAATCCCCGTCCGATCGGCAATCAAATTGAGATAATCCATGGACATCCCGGCAGGTTTTTTGTCTTTCCGAACAATGATGAATGGCGGGTAGTCGGCGACGCGCACGCGGACCGTGTGGTTCTGCGAAAGCCAGGCTTTTTCCTCCGCTGTGAGCTCAAACATTTTTTTTTGTTGTGGAAACTGAACCCATTTCGCCACAATGGTCCCGATCTCTTCTTCTGAAAAGCTCGAGATCCCTTTGTTCAGGATGGAGACCAGTTGGGGCCAATCGGGCCTTATGGCAATACCAAACTTTTCCGGATAATCTAAAAATATATATGTTGGCACTACATCTAAAAGCTGGTATTTCGTAATAAAATAAGAATTTAAAGACACCCCCAGAAAAAAGTCCACATCCCCCTTGGCGACACTTTGTAGTCCTTCCAACGCATTATCTACTTTCAGAATGGTCGCCTGCTTCCCATATTGCCTCATGAGTTTTTCTGAAAAATAAACTTTATCAATTATCGCGACCCGTTTGCCGCGGAAATCATCGGGACCCTCAAAATAAGTATTCCTGCCCGAAAATACCGTGGGGTAACCCGGCCAAAACGCTTGAGTTTTGAGTAACCCCAGACTGTCGGCATACTCAGGGTGAATATTGAGGATACCGTCAACTTCCTTTGTTTTCGCCTGTTCAAGTATCTTTGGAATAGAATTAATGCGCAAACCGATATCGGTCCCGAGTTTCGTATTCAAGGCGTCAAGAAAATCAACCAACATGCCGGAATAGGAGCCATCCGGGTTGAGAATAACTTCCGGTTCAAATATGTCCGTATAACCCAGCTGAATATCCGGATGCGCTTTCAACCAGGCCTTTTCCGATTCCGTCAGATGTATTTTTCCGTCAGCCTCCTTGAAGTATCTTTTTCCGGGATCCAACACCCAGTGTTTCTCGATCTCGGCCAGCTCATGGTTTGTTATGGCCTCAAATCCTTCATCAACAAGAGCGATCAGTTCCGTGTTCCCTTTGATTACACCGGCATAAAATTTCTTCGTAAAGATTATGTCCAGGTCGGCATTAAACACCCCTGACAGACCTAGGCGATTGATCAGGTGCCTCACGCTTGAATATTCTGTCATACATGCGGATATCTCTCCGTTCAACACAGCCCGCAGCATCTTTTCCATACTTTTAAAGAGAATCACATCCACAGTCGGATGCTCTTTTCGCAGGTGTTCCTCATGATAGGATCCCTTAATCACACCAACTTTTTTTCCTGCATAACTATCCTGTTTATATCGCCCTTTTTGTTTGCCGGGATAAAAAAAGCAGGAACCGGTCTCATAAAAGGGTTGGGAATAATCGAGCCATTGCGCACGGGCATCACTGTAAAACAGTCCGGAATGAATATCCGCATTGCCTTGTTTTAGGCTGTTTAATGAGTCTATCCAATTACCGGTAACAAATTCGATTTTCTTTCCTGTTTTTTTCGCCCAAAGCTGCCATATGTCCACAAAAAAGCCTGCGGGCCTTCCTGCGGCATTTATAAAGGTGAACGGGGCAAAATCATTGTACATGGCAACAAACAGGGTATCCTGTGTTTTTAGTGCTGATGTTCCCAACCATTTCCGCTCTATGGTTGCACGCTCCTCCGCACTAATCAGTGCCATTCCGTGCTTGAGCACCTGTGCAAGCTCCGTGTCGCCTTGCCGGACGGCAATCCAGAAATTATTACGATACAGGGGGTGGGCCGGGTTGTAACGAAACTCGTCCAACAGCCCACGTTGTTTCAATCGGTACAGCGTTGCTCCGAGGTCTTCGACAAACACACGGATATCCCCTTTTTGCGCCGCCATCAGCATTTCCGGAAACTCCGGATATGACACCAGTGGCACCTTGGGCAGATGCTCTTGAACATACTGCTCATGATAACTGTCGCGAACAGCACCGACTCTGTAAGCTCTGAGATCCTCGGGACCACTTAGAGCGATGATGTTTTTATGAAAGAAAATGCTTCCTTTCGAAGATGCGACAACCGCGGCGTAATCCATATACGCGTCCCGTTCTTCCGTATAGTAAAGCGACGCATGAATATCAGCCTTGCCATTACGCATCATCTCAAGTCCTTGGTTCCAGGGAGCGCTCGTGAACCGGATCGGGATACCTGTCTTTTTTGACCATAAACGCAAAAGATCCACGGCAAGCCCCTGCGCCCGGCCCGTGTCATCCTTAAATGTATACGGCGGCATAACCACCGGGTATACGATCTTTATTGGCTTGTGGCGGGTAACATCATATGCTGTATTTTGAGATGGCGCTATCCCGACCGTTTTCTGAAATTCTCCGTCGCTCGCATCGCTCTTTTCATCTTTCGGATACACCGCCAGCCAGATTTTTTCCTCAGCGGTCAAACGCAACGCCGGCTTGAAGTTATCGTTATAATTTACAGTATGTGAGGACGTTTCGAGAACAGGCTCAGGGGTTTGGCCTTGACGGCCATCACACGGAACAGAAAACACCATCAGAACCGTTAGAATCAAATACCCAATAATTTTGGCTGACTTTTTTATTTTGACATCCATTGTTTTACCTTAATATTTCGTATATATAACCTGCAAATTTTATGATCACAAGCGAAAATATATAGCAATGGTATCCTGTTAGAATTGTTGGGACGAGGCATCGGGAGGCTTGGTAAAGGGGAGACATGGGGACGGGTAGACGGGGGAAAAGAAATGGAGTATTGGGGCTGAATAAGAATCTTTAAAAAGGCACCGGCATGCTTTATTAAATTTCCTATGAGCCTCCATACAGCTCTTTTATTTTAGCCCTATCCGGCGACCCATCTTCCAAACAAGGGAAGTCAGTTATAAATTCCACATATTGGGGTTTTTTGTAGCTGGCCATATGTTCACCCACAAACGTTATAAGCGCTTGAGTATCCATAGTCT
>Ga0272444_10002340_pt1 | contig 17555 bp, 22 predicted proteins | sample SSMForm13_FD_201033 | JGI IMG/M metagenome (GOLD analysis project Ga0272444, IMG submission 201033) | Marine sediment archaeal communities from Little Sippewissett salt marsh, Falmouth, MA, United States - SSM-Form-13 | ecosystem: Environmental > Aquatic > Marine > Wetlands > Sediment ... | reverse complement strand
TTTATGTCTATAACTATATTTGAATAATGTGTTTATCGAAGGGGGTTAAGAGTGAAAAAAGGTATTCATCCCGAATATAAGGATTGTACCATAGTCTGTGTTTGCGGCAATACGGTGCACACAAGGGGGGCAAAGGACAAGATACACGTTGAAATATGCTCCAAGTGCCATCCGTTCTATACCGGGAAGCAGAAACTGGTGGACTCGGCCGGCCGTGTGGAACGCTTTAAAAAGCGGTATGGTCAGGGGAAAAGCGCCGATAAAAATGGATAAGATACTTGAAAAGCTGGCGAAAAAGAAAGAGAAATATAAACAACTGGAGAAAGAGCTTTCTTCGCCAGAACTGCTTTCTGACCGCGAAAAGTACAAGGTAAGATCCAAGGAATACGCGGAACTTAAGGAGATCGTCGCCGAATACGACGGTTATCTCGCCCTGCAGGGGGAGAAGCTTGCCCTGGAAAAGATGGCCGCGGAGGAATCTGAGGGCAGCGAATACGCCGCTTTGGCCCTTAAGGAACTCGAGGATATAGGCAAAGCGATGCGGGATAAGCGAAAAAAGCTTGAGGATTTCTTCCTGTCAGGTGACGCTGAAGAATACAAGCGTAACGTGATAATGGAGATACGCGCGGGCACCGGCGGGGTCGAGGCGGCACTTTTTGCCGCCGATCTGTACAAGATGTACACCAGGTACATCGAACATATGGAATGGAAGACATCCATAGTGAGCCTGAGCGAAACCGAAAAAGGCGGCATAAAAGAGATAATCTTTTCGGTGGAAGGCCACAATGTCTATAAATACTTGCGCTTCGAGATGGGCACCCACAGGGTGCAGCGCGTGCCCGAGACAGAGGCGAGCGGACGCATACATACTTCCGCGGCGACCGTAGCGGTGCTGCCCGAAGCCCAGGATATTGAAGTGGATATAAAACCGCAGGACCTGAAGATAGATGTGTACAGGGCCAGCGGCGCGGGCGGCCAGCATGTGAACGTGACCGATTCCGCTGTGCGCGTGACGCATCTGCCCACAGGAGTCGTGGTAAGCTGCCAGGACGAACGCAGCCAGCATAAGAACAAGGCCAAAGCCATGCGCGTGCTTAAGGCGCGGATACTTGAGAAAAAACAGCATGATCGCCAGAAAGAGATATCGGCGGCCAGGAAAAAACAGGTGGGCAGCGGCGACAGGTCCGAAAAGATACGCACTTATAATTTTCCCGAAAACAGGGTCACGGATCACAGGATCAACCTTACGATCCACAACCTGTCGAACATACTCGAGGGTGACCTGGACGGAATAATAGAAAAATTGGCGGAAGAGGATAAAAAACTTAAGCTGCAGTCAGCTGACCTTTGAGTTTAAGGGCATGAAAGAATATTCCGAGACCATACCGGCGCAGTACGAAGAAGGCAAGGCCGTTTTCATGGGCATGGAAGTGCTTGTGGATGAACGCGTCCTGATACCGCGCCCGGAAACGGAACTGCTTGTTGAGATCGTCGCAGGTCTCTGCCGCTTGAGAAAGTGGCAAGCGCCGCTTATACTGGATATGGGAACGGGCAGCGGGGCCATAACGCTCGGTTTGATCAAACTTATAGACGATTGCGGGATCGTGGCCGCGGACATATCGGATGATGCCCTGGCCGTGGCGCGTGAGAACCTGAAAAAGTTCCGTGTGGAGAAAAGGGTAAGCCTGAAAAAGACGGACATGTTCTCCGGTTTCGACGATACGTATAACGGCGTTTTTAACTGTGTTGTGTCGAATCCGCCTTATGTGTCGGCAAAAGATTATGAAAAGCTCGACGCGTGGGTCAGGGCCGAACCCCGCACGGCGCTTTACGCGGGTGAAGAGGGCCTGGATCACCTGAACACTCTTGCCGGTGAGAGCCAAAGGGTGCTCGCGGATGGCGGACTTTTGGCGCTGGAAGTAGGATACGACCAGGCCGGCAAGGTGAAGCGCAGGCTCCGCGAACACGGTTTTATCGATATAAGAGGGTTTAAGGATCTCAACGGATATGAACGCGTGATCACAGGATGGAAACATGGATAAACTTGTCATAAAAGGCGGAAAGAAATTGAGCGGCACGGTGCCGATAAGCGGTGCGAAGAACGCGTGCCTGCCGGTGCTGGCGGCCTGTCTGCTTACGGAAGAAAAATGTTCGGTATCCAACGCGCCCGATCTTAAAGATGTCGCCACCATGATGGAGATCATTTCCGGGTTCGGCAGGAAGGTCACCAGGAAGGGCGGCAGGATAGAGATAGCTTCCGGCGCGGTGAAAAACCCCACGGCGGAATACAAACTGGTCAGCACCATGCGCGCGTCAATATGCGTGCTCGGGCCGCTCATCGCGAAGTACGGGAAAGCCAAAGTGTCCTTTCCCGGAGGATGCGTGATAGGGCCGAGGCCTATAGACCTGCATCTTAAGGGGCTCCGTGCGCTCGGCGCGGATATACGCATTGAAGAGGGTTATATAATCGCGAGAGCGAAAAAGCTGAAGGGCGCGCGCATATATCTCGGCGGGCATTTCGGTTCAAGCGTCCTGGCGACCGCGAACATACTTATGGCGGCCGTACTGGCGGAGGGGGAAACGATCATCGAGGACGCGGCTTGCGAGCCCGAAGTGGCGGACCTGCAGAACTTTCTTATAGCCATGGGGGCCGAAATAGAAGGTAAGGGGACGCCGACCATCAAGGTGCGCGGCGTGAAAAGGTTAAAAGGGGCCGATTACAGCGTAATACCGGACAGGATAGAAACCGGCACTTACATGATAGCGGCGGTCATGACGGGTAGCAACCTGTTCCTTAAGGGCGCCAGGTCCGGACACAATATAGCCCTTATTGACAAACTGGAGGATTGCGGCGGCGTGATCGATGAAAAAGAGGACGGCATCGAGGTATCCGGCCCCGGCAGGCGTATGCGCGCTACGGATATCACGACGCTGACCTACCCCGGGTTCCCGACGGACCTGCAGGCCCAGATGATGAGTTTGATGACCGTGTGCGACGGTATAAGCGTTATCACCGAGAAGATATATCCGGAAAGGTTCATCCATATAAGCGAGCTTAACAGGATGGGGGCCGAAATAATACTTGAAGGGTCCACCGCGATAATCAAGGGCGTGAAAAAACTGAGCGGCGCGCCCGTCATGGCGTCGGACCTCAGGGCTTCCGCCGCGCTTGTGCTGGCGGGGCTCGTTGCCGACGGCCGGACCGAGATATCAAGGATATACCATCTGGATAGAGGCTATGAACGGATAGAAGAAAAACTTTCAGCCGTTGGCGCTGGAATAAAGAGGATCAAAGAGTAGACACTTAAGGGAGGGAAAAACGCATGTCAGTTGTTTTGAGGTTAAAACGTTTCGGGACCAAGAAAAAGCCTTTTTACCGCATTGTCGCTATGACAAAAGCGAAAAAGCGCGATGGCAGGGCATTGGAAGAGGTGGGTTACTACGATCCCAAAAAGGGGCACAATCAGGTGGCCCTGGACAGGGAACGTGTCGAATACTGGCTTAAGAACGGCGCGAAACCGTCAGCGACGGTAAAAAGCATACTTAAACGTCTGGAAATATAAGGAGTAACGGTTGTAGCGTGTTGGCGAGACACGAGTCACGCGCGACGAGCCACGAAATGATGAAAATAGACATTTTGACACTTTTCCCGGAGATGTTCAAAGGGGTGTTCGAAGAGTCCATGATCAAGATCGCGCGCGAGAGGGGCATCGCCCGGATAGATATCCACGATCTCAGGGAATGGACGGAAGACCGCCACAGGACCGTTGATGATAAGCCTTACGGTGGCGGTCCGGGGATGGTGATGAAGGTCGAGCCGGTGGCGAAGAGTCTCGCGGAGCTTAAAGAAAAGGCCCGGGGCGACGGCACGGCGCCGAAAGCCATCCTGCTGACGCCCCAGGGCGAAAAGTTAAACCAGGGGCTTGCCAGGCAGCTTGCACGGTATGACCATTATATACTCTTATGCGGGCATTATGAAGGCGTTGACGAAAGGGTTCGGAGCCTCGTGGACATGGAACTCTCCATAGGAGATTATATCCTCACCTGCGGTGAGATACCGGCGATGGTGTTCTGCGACGCGGTGATTAGGCTTATGCCCGGGGTGCTCGGGGACGCCGAGTGCCTGGTGGACGAGTCGTTCGAGAACGGCATCCTGGAGTATCCGCAGTACACGCGCCCTTCGGAATATAAAGGCATGAAGGTGCCGGAAGTGCTCCTGAGTGGGGATGAAAAGAAGATAAAAGAGTGGCGCAGGGAAGAAGCGTTTAAGCGTACCCGGCAGCGCAGGCCGGATCTGCTGGAAAAGGAGAAAGTATGATGAAGAAAGAATTGCAGTCCCTTGAATCCAAATATATGAAGGAAAAGACGCCGCAGTTCAACGTGGGTGACACGGTAGATGTCCACTTCAGGATCGAGGAAGAGAATAAGATGCGCGTCCAGGTCTTCAACGGTATCGTCATAGGGATGAAGGGCGCGGGCGTGAAGAAGACGTTCACCGTGAGGCGCGTATCTTACGGTGAAGGCGTGGAGCGGGTTTTCCCGCTTCATTCGCCGCTGCTTGAAAAAGTCGTGGTGAAGAAAAAAGGTGAGGTCAGGCGGGCCAAATTGCATTACCTGAAAAAGATGAAAGGTAAGAAAGCCGTCAAAGTCAGGGAAAAAGTTGCGCACAGGGAAGAACGGCCGAAATAACGGACCCGATGTCCTGGTTTATGAGAAAAAGGCCCGCGCCTCCGGTCACAGGGTGATAGCCGGCATCGATGAGGCGGGCAGGGGCCCCCTGGCGGGGCCCGTCGTAGCGGCCGCGGTCGTTGTGCGTGACGCGGATTTCACCGAGCGGATAGACGATTCAAAGAAATTGACCGCGAAGATGCGCGAACGCGCTTTTCTTGATATATTGAGGCGCTGCGATGTGGGTATAGGCGCCACCGGTGTTGAGGAAATAGACAGCATAAACATATACAACGCGACCTTGCTGGCGATGAAACGGGCGGTGGCCGAACTTGAAGAGCAGCCGGACTATCTTTTGATAGACGGCAGGATGGATGTGGCGGTGCCGCAGCCCAGGACCTTTCTGGTGAACGGTGAGAGCCGCAGTATTTCGATAGCGTGCGCGTCCATCGCCGCCAAGGTCTTCCGGGACAGGCTTATGATGGACGAGGACGGTAAATACCCGCAGTACGGGTTCAAAAAACACAAAGGATACGGCACCAGGGAGCATATCGCGAACATCAGGAAATACGGATTTTGCCCGATACACAGGAAGACGTTCGGGCCTTTCGGCGGCAAGAAAACAAGGGAGAGAATATGAACCAGAGTTACGATGTAAGGGTATCCTCGGGCATCAAGCTCAAGCCCATCGAGGAGATAGCCAGAAAAGCCGGTATCACCGCGAAATACCTGACAAAATACGGCAAGTATGTCGCGAAGGTCTCGGCTGAAATACTGGATGAATCCCTTAAAAAACGCAAGAACGGCAAACTTGTATTGATCACTTCCATCACTCCCACGCATCTGGGCGAAGGTAAGACCGTCAACACGATAGGCCTGGCTATGGCGCTGAACCGCCTTAAGAAAAAAACAATATCATGTATCCGCCAGCCCTCGCTGGGGCCGACTTTCGGCATGAAAGGCGGCGCTGCCGGAGGCGGTTACGCGCAGGTCATGCCGGCCGAGGTAGTGGACCTGAACCTGACCGGCGATTCGTGCGCCGCGGCTAATGCACAGAACCTGTGCGCGGCGGCGATAGACAACACGCTTTTCAGGGGCGATCCTCACAAATTCGGAAAAGAAGGAGTGACCTGGAAAAGAGTATCCGAGATAAGCGACAGGTCCCTCCGGAACATCGCGATAGGCGGCGGCGGAAAACTCCACGGCGTGGCGAGAAGAACGGGCGTGGACATCACGGCCAGCGGTGAATGTATGGCCATATTGTCCCTGTCGGAGAACCTGAAGGATATGCGCGCGCGCCTGGGGCGGATCGTGGTGGGGTTCACTGAAAAAGGCGAACCTGTGACCGCCGAGGATGTCAAGATAGCCGGAGCGATGGCGGTGATGATGAAAGAGGCGCTTAATCCCAACATCCTCCAGACGACCGAACATACGCCGTGTTTTGTGCATACGGGTTCTTTCGCCAATGTGTCGCACGGCTCAAGCTCGGTCATAGCCGACAAGATCGCCCTGAAACTGGCGGATTATACCGTCACGGAAAGCGGGTTCGGCGCGGACCTCGGAGGGGAAAAGTTCATAGATATCAAATGCCGGCAATCGGGCCTGAGGCCGGATGTGGCCGTTATAAATTGTTCGGTCAGGGCCCTCAAGGTGCACTGCGGAGATTTTAATTTCAAGGGGACCATCATCCCGGCGACATTGAAAAAAGAGAACCTTTCCGCGGTTGACAGAGGGTGTTCCAACCTTGAAAAACAGGTGGAGAACCTCAAGATGTTCGGCATACCCGTGGTGGTGTGCATAAACAGGTTTGATTCAGACACAAAGAAAGAACTGGATGTCGTGATCAGGCGCGCCCAGGCGCTTGATGTCCAGGGCATAGCGGTGAGCGAGGTCTATAAGATCGGGAGCCAGGGCGGTTTGGAACTGGCGCGCGCGGTAATAAAAGCGTCTAAAGAAAAATCCAGGATGCGCTACCTCTATCCGGAAGATATGCCGCTCAGGAACAAGATAGAACGCATAGCTAAATCCATGTACGGCGCGAGCGAGATCAAGTACTCCGAGACGGCCTCCGATGAGATAACCCGGCTGGAGAAAGCGGGACTTGATAAGATGCCCGTGTGCATGGCCAAGGCGCATCTTTCGCTCTCGAACAACCCGAAGAAAAAAGGCAGGCCGCGGGGGTTTAAACTCATGGTGGAGGATATCAATATCGCGGCGGGCGCGGGCTATGTCACGGCGCGATGCGAGGGGATAAATACGATGCCGGGTATGCCTGAAATGCCGCGGGCCACAAGCCTGGATGTGGATGTTAAGACCGGAAAGGTGAAGGGGCTGGTTTAAAAGATGCGGGATTATCTGGATGTTACTGTCAGGGAATATCTTGAAGAGCTTTCGGCCCGCAGGATCGTCCCCGGCGGCGGCAGCGCGGCGGCGCTTGCAGCGGCGCTGGGCGCGGGACTGAACCTTATGGTGATAGAGTACAGCGCCGGGACCGGGAACGAGCTCGCTGAGCTGAGAAAAGATCAAAAGCGGTCGATGGACAGACTGGCGGGCCTGGTCGATGAGGACTGCAGGGCCTTCGACGCTCTTATGCGGGCGCTGGCAGGGAAAAAGGACGCGCAAAAAGAGTATATCGCCGCGGCCGAAGCGCCGCTCGAGATATGCCGTGAATGCAGAACGTCCCTGGATATAACCGTGAGGTTAAGGGTGATCGGCAAAAAAGAGCTGGCGACCGATGTCGGGTGCGCGGCCCATATGCTTAAAGCCGGTTATAACGCGGCCCGGTTGAACGCGGAAGTTAACCTGCGGCATATCGGCGAGGAGGCATTCGTTCGCGGGGCGCTGAAAGAACTTGATGAGCTCGGTAATGATATAGCGGACATGGCCGAAAAGGTCATCGCGTGGCTTCCGGCAACGGAACCCGGCGTCATGTGACAGGAGACTGAAATGGCAAAGGTGATACAGGGAAAAGAAATAGCACGCAGGATCAACGACGATGTGAGGTCCGAGATACAGCGGTGCTCCCGGAAATCCGGCAAAAAACATCTGCCCAGGCTTGTATCGATCACGGTGGGGCACAGCGAGGACGCCGAGATATATATGAACATGCAGAAAAAGACCGCGGAACACATCGGCATAGATTTTATCCTCTGCGAACTTGACGCCAGCATAACGCAGGAAGTCCTGATAGAGGAAGTGCGGAGGCTTAACGAAGACAAAACGGTGACGGCTATCATCGTCCAGAAGCCCCTTCCCGAAGGGATATCGCATGACAAGATCATCGCGGCGATAGCCCCGCAGAAGGACGCCGAAGGCATACATCCGTACAACCTGGGCAGGATCTTAAGGCGCGAAGCTGATATCCTGCCCTGTACGCCCGGGGCGATAATGAAGATACTGGACGCGGAAAAAGTGGATCTTTACGGTAAAGAAGTGGTGATCATAGGCCATTCGGCCATCGTGGGTAAGCCTTTGAGCCTTATGATGTTGAACCAGATGGCGACCACGACCGTCTGCCATCTGGGCACGGCGGAAAAAGGCGATCTCGCGGCGCACGCGAGAAGAGCCGATATCCTTGTGGTTGCGGTGGGCCGGCCCGAGATGGTGAAAGGGGACTGGGTCTCCGAAGGCGCCGCGGTAATAGATGTCGGCATAAACAAGACGGGTGACAGGATAGTGGGCGATGTGTGTTTCCCGGAAGTTTCAAAAAAGGCTTCCATAATAACGCCGGTGCCGGGAGGCGTGGGGCCCGTTACGGTGTCAATACTTATGAGGAACGTTTCGAGAGCATACAGGAGCCAGAATGTCCAGATTTAAGCAAGCGATAAAGAACGGCGAATTTGTCGTGACAACGGAAATCGGCCCTCCGAAGGGAGTGCTCCTGGATGATATGTTCAAGGGGCTGGAATGCGTTAAAGGCAGGGTCCATGGCATTAACGTGACCGACCAGCAGAGTTCCGTTATGAGGCTGGGGTCCATCGCCACGAGCAAATTCCTTATAGATAAGGGTTATGAGCCGATATGCCAGATCACCTGCCGCGACCGCAACCGTATCGCGCTGCAGTCCGACGTGTTGTCGGCTTTCGCGCTCGGTATACGCAACATACTTGTCATGTCCGGGGATCATCCGCTTCTGGGCGACCACCCCCAGGCAAAGGCCGTTTACGATCTTGATTCGGTGGGCCTCCTTGGCGCCATCAGCGAATTGCAGAAGGGCCGCGATCTTAACGGCAACGAACTGGACGGCGCTCCGGATTTTTACGTCGGCGGGGTCGTCAACCCCGGCGCGGATCCCCTGGAGCCGGAAGTGATCAAGATGGAGAAAAAGGCCGAAGCGGGAGCCAGGTTCTTCCAGACACAGGCGATATTTGACCCGCGGATATTTGAAAGCTTTATTTCCGCGATAGAACATCTGAGGCCGAAGATAAAATTGCTGGGCGGCGTTGTGCCCCTGCGTTCGGCGAAGATGGCACATTACATGAACGCGAACATCCCGGGAGTGGTCATACCGAAAGACTTTATAGACCGGCTGGAAAAAGCGGCTGACGTGGAAAAAGAGACAATAGCGATGACATTGGATATAGTGGCGGCCATACGGGACAAGTGCGACGGAGTGCATTTTATGCCGATACGCGCCAATCACCTTGTCGCTAAGATACTGGATAAATTAAAAGTGTAGACACAAGACCCAAGACGCAAGACCCAAGAAGTATAGTCTTGAGTCCTGGGTCTTGAGTCTAAATCGTTGGATGATCATGAACAAGAACAAGTTCACGATACTGGATTTCAAGCGCAAAAAGCAAAGCGGCGGGAAGATAACCATGCTGACCGCTTACGATTACCCCATGGCGAAGCTGGTGGACTCCGCGGGCATAGACGCGGTGCTCGTGGGCGATTCCCTCGGCATGACGGTGCTGGGTTATGATTCCACCACCAGCGTGACGATGGATGACATGATACACCATTGCAAGGCGGTCCGCCGGGGGGTCCAGCGCGCTTTTCTGATAGGCGACATGCCGTTCATGTCATACCAGGCCAGCGATGAGGACGCCGTGCGCAACGCGGGCAGGTTCGTGAAAGAAGCCGGGTGCGATGCCGTGAAGATAGAAGGCGGTGCGGAAGCCGCCTTACGCGTAAAAGCGATCGATGGCGCCGGCATACCCGTCCTGGGGCACATAGGGCTCACCCCGCAGAGTGCGGGAAAACTCGGGGGCTACAAGGTCCAGGGGCGGGACGCGGGAACGGCGAAAAAACTTCTGGCCGACGCGGCCTCGCTTGAAAAAGCCGGATGCTTCGCCGTAGTGCTGGAATGCATACCCGCGCTCCTCGCGAAAAAGATCACGGAGAAACTGAGCATCCCCACAATAGGCATAGGCGCGGGCAGGCACTGCTCGGGACAGGTGCTTGTTACGCACGACCTGGCGGGATATTTTGACAAGTTCACGCCTAAATTCGTGAAGAAATACGCGGATATAAGCCCGCTTATACGCGGCGCCGTCACTGAATTTAAAAAAGAGACCGAATCCGGCTGCTTTCCCGGAGACGAACATTCGTTTTAAATACATGGATTCCATGATAGATAACTGGGAAAAAATCCTCGGCATAAAGAAGATCGGCCGCATATTCATAGCGGCTACCCGGCAGAACGTCGGAAAGACCACTATCTCGCTCGGACTTATCTCCGCCCTCGGCAAAAAACAGTTCAAGAAAATAGGCTTCATCAAACCGGTCGGCCAGCGCTACCTGATGGAGGACGGCTATAAGGTGGATGAGGATTCCGTCCTGATGGACCGCATATTCAAGTTCGAGTTCTCGCTTCATTACATGTCGCCCGTGGCGGTCGAAAGAGGTTACACGGAAAAGTTCCTGGACGGGAAAGATACGCTGAACGCCGCCGACCGCATAAAGGACGCTTTTGAGCATATAAAAGAGGGCAAGGACCTGGTCGTGATAGAAGGCACAGGCCATGCCGGCGTTGGGTCGGTGTTCGATCTCTCGAACGGGGCGGTGGCGAAACTTTTGAATTCCAAGGTCATACTTGTCTCCCCGGGCGGTATCGGCAACGCGATAGACGAGATCATGCTGAACAAATCCGTATTTGACAGGCAGAACGTCAGGCTCGCCGGCGTAATCGTCAACAAAGTGCGTCCCGATAAATATGACAAGGTGGACAGATACGTGAGGAAGGGCCTGAAAAGGCTGGGTATCCCCGTGCTCGGCGTGATCCCTTACGTGGAGATACTGGATATACCCACGTTGCATGATCTCAGGGAAGAGCTGGACATGCACGTGCTGTGCGGAGAAAAATACCTGGACAGGCAGATGAAACGGATACTTGTGGGCGCCATGGAAGCGAAAGAAGCGGAACAGTACATAGAGAACGATTGCCTGGTGATAACCCCCGGGAACAGGGGGGACCTGATAAATCTGGTGATAAAGGTCCACACCGGACGTTTTAAAGAACCCAGGAGAGTAGCGGGGCTCATACTGTCCGGCGGGCGCGCGCCCAAACGCCGCTTGTACAACTCCCTCAAAAAAGCGGGTATCCCCACGCTCATGTCAAGGCTGGGCACATATGAAGTGGCTTCCCGCGTCCATGACCTTACCGTCAAGATCAAGTACCGGGATAAGAACAAGGTTAAGATGGCGATGGACCTGGTGGAAAGATACGTTGATATCGACCAGATCATCCGTAACCTGTGATTAAAAGGCAAACAGTATGCTCAGAACGACCTGCGACCTACGACTTACGACCTACGGTTTAATAGCCATTCTTACCCTATTCCTGGCCGCCGGATGTTCACGCCCGGAGGCGAACAGGGAATACGCCCGCACGGTGATGCTTATGGGCACTTTTGTCCAGGTCAAGGCGTACACCGGAGGGCTTTCCAGGTCCGGCGTTGACAGGATCATGCGGGACGCTTTGAAAGAGGCGCGTCAGCTGGAAGAAAGGCTGAGCGTTTTTAACGCGTACGGCGAAGCGGTCGAGCTTAACACAAAAAAAGAACTGAAAGCGTCACCCGATCTTTTCGCTATCATAGGGACATCCAAAAGGATGAGCCTTTTGACGGACGGGAAGTTTGACATAACAGTGGCGCCCGTCCTCAAGGCTGACGGATTTTACAAGGACATGCCCTCCGGCATACGGGAGAGGATCCCCGATGATGACAGCGGCGTGGGATGGGAGAATATCGTCATGGACCCCGCGGACGGCATGATACGCCTGAAGAATAACGCGTGGGTGGATCTCTCCGGCATAGCCAAGGGATATATCGTGGACCGCGTATCGTTTTTACTCAAGAACAAAGGCGTAAAAGAATTCCTTGTGAACGCCGGAGGCGACGTGTATTGCACTTATAAAAACTCGGGCGAAAACTGGACGATAGGATTAAGAAGGCCGGCTGAAAGAGACATCATAATGGCTTTAGAGATAAAGAACATGGCCGTGGCCACCAGCGGGGACTACGAGAACGTGATCGTTGACGAAGAGACCGGCGAAGTCACGTCGCACATAATAGACCCGATAGATAAAAAAGCCAGGCCGGAAGAGCCCTCCAGCGTGACGGTAATAGCCCCAACCTGCGCCGAAGCGGACGCGCTGGCTACGGGCATGATGGCCATGGGCGGGGAAAAGGCGGTAGCGCTGGCGGATAAGCTTAAGAATATAGAGGTGATAGTGGTGGAACGCCGCGGAGGGGAGTATCGGGTGAGTTTTTCCAAAAACGCCGAAGATTTCGTAAAGAAGAGGTGGCTTTGATGCGCACTGTCGTGGCTATGTCCGGGGGGGTGGATTCAAGCGTCGCCGCTTACGAGCTTAAAAAACGCGGCGTCGATCTTATCGGCGTGACGATAAAGACATGGCCCAAAGAGGAATGCGGCTCAAGCGGCGAGAAACTGTGCTGTTCGCTTGACGCGATCCAGTACGCGAGGAGCGTCGCCGAGGATATCGGCATACCGTATTATGTGGTGGACCTTTCAAAAGAGTTCGCCGGGATAGTGAAAGAATATTTTGTCAGTGAATACAGCCGCGGCAGGACGCCGAACCCGTGCATATACTGTAACAGCAGGCTGAAATTCGGGAGCCTGCTTGAAAAAGCGCGCCAGCTGGGCGCCGGGAGGATAGCCACCGGGCATTACGCCCGCGTTACGGAAAAGGGCGGCCGGTATTATCTGCGTGAATCAAGCGACACTTACCAGGACCAGTCCTATTTTTTGTACGACGTGCCCAGGAAGGTGCTGCCCCTGATAGATCTTCCGCTCGGCGAGTTTACCAAGGAAAAGGTCCGGGGTCTCGCCGCGGAAAAGAATTTTATGCCGGCATGGCGCAAGTCAAGCCAGGATATATGTTTCACCTCGGAAGAAGGCGGGTACAGGGAATATCTCGCGAAGGCCGGCGCCGGCGTGTTCCTCCCGGGCGATATTCTTGACGCCACGGGCAGGGTCATAGGCAAACATAAGGGCATAGCTTCGTACACGGTCGGCCAGCGGAGGGGCATAGGCCTGGCCATGAAGGAGCCGGTATATGTACTTAAAATAGACCCCGAGAACAACACGATAACAGTGGGGGCCAAGGCCGAGGCGATGAACAGCAGGATACGCGTGGCGGGGTTTAACTGGCTCGCGATAGACCGCCTTGACGGGCCGAAAAAGTTCTCCGCAAAAATAAGATATAACAGCGAAAAGGCCGAAGCGCTGGTGACCCCTTACGGCGATGATGAAGCCATCGTGGAGTTCACGGCGCCGCAATTCGCGCCTACTCCGGGCCAGGCCGCCGTGTTCTATGAAGGCGATATCGTCGCCGGCGGGGCGTGGATAGAGGAGGTGCTGGGATGAGGCAAGCGGGTTTAACGGTGGTATTTCTGGTAGTTCTCGCGGTAACAGGGTCTGTTTTCGGGACCGGCGCGCGGGTGGTCTATGAAAAGATAAACGGTCTTCCGGGCGGCATGCAGCACGAGGTGGAGGTGTCCGTGACCGAATACGGCGAAGTACGCATAAAGGATGTCTCCCTGAAATATGTGGAGAAGAACATGTTCGGGGATACGAACCTTCTCGCCGTTGAAGGCAGGGTGAGGAACATGATGAACACCGTGCTTGCCAGGGCGGTGGTCACCGTGGATTTCCTGGACAAAAATGAAAAACTGATGGCAAGAGAGGCCGGTTCCGTCCTCCCCAGGATAATAAGCGTGAAGGGTCCTGCGGAGGGTCACTTTACCGTTACCACCAAGTACGACCCGGAGATCTCTTTCTGCCGCATGGACGTGACCTGGTCAGGCAAGCGTGTTTTACGTTGATTGACAAACGATTTTCTTTGCCATATAATGGAAACTCAATTGTTGTGGCAGTTTGCGGCGGGGTAGCTCAGTTGGTTAGAGCGCACGGCTCATACCCGTGTTGTCGACGGTTCGAGCCCGTCCCCCGCTACCAGTTTCCCCCCCCGATGTGATCGGGGGGAAACAGAACATCGGAGCATTTGAGCAATAGAGCATTGATTAAATGCGAAAATGTGGTCTGAGTTCGAATGTTCGAATGTCTCGCCCATCCCACAGATGAAAAAAACAGTATTTATTATTATGTTCCTTATTGCCGCCACGGCCGCGTCAGCGCAGATGATGCTGACAGATCAAGATCCGCAGTATGTGCCGGTCCCCAGGCTTCTTTACCCGGCCTCCGACGAGGTGGTGATAGAAGAGGGCAAACCCCTTGTCTTTAAATGGAGCCCCCACGAAAAGTTGTCGGCAAGCGGCAGATATTATGATTTTCGTTTGTACGATGGATATGATATGGTACAATCAAACCTGATATTCAAAAAACGCCTGGACGGTGACGTCAGCCAATACCATATGGAAAGCGGTATGTTCAAAGAAGGCCGGGTGTATACATGGTCCCTGAGGCAGGGGTATTCAGGAATAGGAAAAAGCAGAAGGAGCGTGCAATCCTTCCGCGTTGTAAAAGGAGGATGAGACATGGATGAATTCAACTCGCCCGAAGAACTTTTCAGGGAAGAAGCCAAAAAGGTCAGGCAGTTCGGGAAGGACTACTCCAAATATATACCGATCATAGTTCTGTTCCTTGCAGTGATATTTGTGCTTCAGAGCGCCATATACTCCATAGGGCCGGATGAAGTCGGCGTAGTGCAGCGTTTCGGCAGGTACGCGCGGCTTACCGATCCCGGGCTTCACGTCAAACTCCCGTTCGGCATAGAAAAAGTGACGCCTATAAAGGTCAAAAAGATATTCAAGGAAGAATTCGGTTTCCGGACGTCCGTACCCGGTATAAAAAGCATATACGCGCCGCGGCAATACCCTGAAGAATCCTTGATGCTCACCGGCGACCTTAATATCCTGGACGTGAGATGGATAGTCCAGTACAAGGTCAAGGACCCCGTTAAGCTCATGTTCAAGACCAGGGACCCGGTCGGCAACGTCAGGGCCATGTCCGAGGTCGTCATGAGGAGGCTGTGCGGCGATTATACCGTGGATGAGGTCCTCACCACAAAAAGAGAGGAAATAGGCCGTCTGGCTCAGGAGCAGCTGCAGGACCTTCTGGATAAATACCAGACAGGCATAGATGTGGTGACGGTCAAGCTCCTGGACGTGAACCCCCCGGATGTCGTGAAACCCGCCTTCAACGAGGTGAACGAAGCCAAACAGGAGCGCGAGCGCATGATAAACGAGGCCTGGGAAGCTTATAACCAGGCCATACCGCGCGCGAAAGGCGAGGCGCTCAGGACGGTGCGCCAGGCCGAGGGCTACAGCCTTGACAAGATAAACAGGGCGCAGGGTGAAGCCGAGAGGTTCCTTGCCACGTGGATGGCTTATAACAAAGCTCCGGATGTGACCAGGAAAAGGCTGTATCTGGAGACCATGGAAGAGGTGCTCCCGGCGACCGATAAAAAATTCATAATAGATTCCGGACAGTCCTCAATACTGCCGTTATTGCAGCTTGGCAGGGAAGGAGGCGAGAGATAATGGATAAATTCGTGAGGCTATTCGTTATAATAGTTGTTTTCTCGGCCCTGCTGGTCCTCGCGGGAGCCGTGTATATCGTTTCCGAGACCGATCAGGTGGTGATCACGCAGTTCGGCATGCCGGTGGGCGCTCCCGTGACCCAGGCGGGGCTTCATTTCAAGCTGCCCTTTATACAGCAGGCGCATTATTTTGAAAAAAGGCTCCTGCAGTGGGACGGCGATCCGAACCAGATCCCCACAATGGACAAGAAATACATCTGGGTCGATACCACCGCGCGCTGGCAGATCGCCGACGCGCTCAAGTTCCTGCAGTCCGTCGGCAATGAGATGGGCGGGCAGGCGAGGCTTGACGATATAATAAATTCGGCCACGAGGGACGTTATCACGAGCCGTCTTCTGGTGGAGACTATACGTGATTCCAACCGTATACTTGATGATCAGGAAGAAGAGGCCCGGTCCGCTTTTGCGGAGGAGGCCCTGGAACGGATAACGGTAGGCCGTCATGACCTGGAAAAAAGCATACTTGACCGCGCAGGAGTGCTGGCCCCCCAATATGGCATCCAGATAGTTGACGTGCGCATAAAACGCATAAACTACGTGGAAGAGGTCCGCAAGAAGGTCTACGAGCGTATGATAGCCGAAAGGAAACGCGCGGCCGAAAAATACCGTTCAGAAGGCCAGGGCAAAAGCGCCGAAATAAAAGGCCAGAAAGAAAAAGAGCTCAAGCAGATAACGTCAGAGGCCTATAAGAAGGCACAGGGCATACGCGGGACGGCGGACGCCGAAGCCATCACGATATACGCGGAAGCATATAACAAGGACTCGGATTTTTATTCGTTCATGAAGACGCTGGAGACCTATAAGAACACGGTGGATGATAATACGACCGTGGTGCTTACCACCGACAGCGACTATTACAGGTATCTTAAAAAATTAAAATAAGGCATGGCGAAGAAGACGAAGAGAAGCGGGTCCGGCGGCACCCGTGCCGCTTACGAAAAGCTGAAAGAGGCGTACAAGGAGCTTAAGGACGCTAATGCGGAGATGATATTCCGCCTGGCCATGATGGCGGAATATCATGATGAGACCACCGGCATACACCTTGTGAGGGTCGCGGATTACAGCGCCATAATAGCCGAGGGCCTGGGGCTTCCCGGCAGCGAGGTCGAGATCATCCGTGACGCCAGTCCGATGCACGATGTGGGCAAGATCATGCTTCCCGATTCCATCCTGAAGAAAAAAGGCAAACTGACAGCCAAAGAACGCGCGCTCATGAAAGAACATCCTTTTATCGGCACGGAGATCTTCAGGGGGGCGAAGACGCCCATGCTGAAGGCGTGTTCGGTAATAGCCATGAGTCACCATGAACGTTTTGACGGCACGGGATACCCGCAGGGTCTTAAAGGAGACGAGATCCCGCTTTACGGCAGGATAGTGGCCCTGGCGGATTGTTTCGACGCCCTCACCTCCAGGCGCCCTTACAAAAAAGCGTATAGCTTTGAAAAATCTTTTTCCATGCTGGTGGAGAAGGCGGGGACGCATTTTGACCCGGCCGTAGTGATGTCGTTCGTCAGGAACAAAGAAAAAATAAAAAAGATATTCGAGGCGAACAGGGATATTGAGGCGTTTCTAAAGGACAGGGGCATAAGTTACGGATAAAGGGGGGGAAGATGGCGAAGAAAGCGAAGAAACTCAGGAAGATACCGATCTCACAGGCCAGGATCTTTAAGATCAAGAACCGGCGCGGGTACGCGGTGATGTGCAAGGGTAACCTGACCGAGGGCGTATCGCGGGCGCAGGCGATCGCCAGGATGAACAAGGCCCTTAAACGGACCGGGCACACACTGTAACAGGATCACTGTTCACTATTCACTATTCACTATTCACTATTCACTGTTCACTATACTATTATGGTTATTCT